>ERZ1669250.286-NODE-286-length-25928-cov-3.924323_pt1 | contig 25928 bp, 25 predicted proteins | sample MGYA00579295_ERZ1669250 | MGnify/ENA primary metagenome ERZ1669250 (study PRJEB41166, sample SAMN08046056) | hot springs metagenome | biome: hot spring; feature: acid hot spring; material: thermophilic sediment; isolation source: thermophilic sediment from acid...
GATTCTGATCACGGTCTCGCTCTTACTAGACATTTACAAAATAAATAATATACCTGTAAATAAGTTATTACTCCGTTAATCGCGCACTACAGCTCGGATTTGGTACAAATCGCTTTGCGCTTTGGGCTTTTGCTGAATTGATATGGAGATTAAATGTTAGAGCTTGTTGCCATTCAGCGGCAAATCTCTTGGGCATCGTTTAGGAGGGCAAATCCTTCAGAGATCTGGTCCCCACAAAGAGCTCTAGATCCGGGATAAGCATAAGGTACTGCACTGCAAAGACAGTTGGGCTTATAAAGCGAAAAAGATATGGCTATAGTGAATTAATTGTTTATAAAGTTTCTTTTAAAGGAGGACCCATCGATACTTAAGGATAAGATATTCGTAACAGGCTTTCAAGGCATTGGTTTTGCGGGATACATCGCGGTATCACACATGGTTAAGCAGCTAAACGCGAGAGCTATTGGATATGTATTATCAGATATGCTTCCTCCATTGGTATCTATGGATGACGGAAGACTTGCTCTTCCTTACACGTTTTTCTTGGCGGACGACATGGTCATATTGATCCCAGAGGTAGTCCCGGATCAAAGGGAAAGGGGAATACTGTTGCGCAGGATGAGTAGTTGGATAAAGGCAAAAGGCATTAGGGAAGCGATACTGTTTGGCGGACTCATGAACGAGTTCAAGAAAAACGAGGATGAGCTCGCCAGAATAGCATATACTTCAAGCTACAACATCAAGTCCAGGGCTGAGCTACTTCCTCCTACTATAGAAAAGGGCTTACTAGTTGTAGGTCCGATAGCAACGCTCATGGCTTTCTTTGAGGCTTATGGCATACCAGCCATTTCCATTTTATCATACGTGGATCCTAACAGGCCTGATCCCATGGGTGCCGCCAATGCCATAAGAGTATTCTCCAAAATATACGGAAAGACTATTGACGTAACCGAGCTGGAGAAGGACGCAAGAAGGATCGAGCAGGAAATAAGTGAGGCGGAAAAAAAGAAGCTGCTACAGGAAAGCGGAAGCGCAGGTCAGGGAACCCTTTACGTGCGACGGCTCCAGCAGGTCTGCTACTTGTCTGAAGTTAAGCTGGCAGATAGGCCCGCCTCAACTAATGCCTTGAAAAGTTCGGCATCCCCAATAACCTTTACCTCTTTGTCTTTAATCAAGGGAGGTAGCTTGTCCCTGAGAAACTTGACCTCTTCCTCATGAGTGGGCTTCCTGTACTTCGCGAAGTACAAGGGATATACCTTTAACAATTGTCTCTTTGTAATTACGAACGGAAAGCCTACCAAATAAGTATTCGCCGGTGCCTTGTTTATGTACTGTCTGGTAGTCACGAACACTGTGTTGTCAGCGCTCAGGAGCTTCTTTATAGACTCAAGGTGCCACAACAATTCCGGTCTCTGCGCCGAAAAAGCATCTATTACCGAGAATCCCCTAGCAGTTGGTTTTCTTAATTGCGTATGATAAAGAAATCCATTAGAATAAAACCCAAACCTCTCAAACACCTCCCATAGCTCAGGAGAGGCCCTTGCCCTGCTCTCCACTAGGTCCCAAAGCTTGCCCTGAACTATGGAGTTCTTTATCGCCCGCAGCTCTGCTAACGAGACGTATAGGTTATGTTTCGCTAACAGTTTTTCTCTCTCTTTTTTATCCATCTTTAGGAGCTCGCTGGGCTTATACGTGGTGCACACAGGGCAAGTGCATGGAAACTCCTTGAGGTTCTCAAGTTTTTCCGAACCCATGATCGTCATGTACCTTCCCTCTTTGGCGAACAGAGCGTAAGCCGCGGAGTCGAATGTGTCGGCACCTAGGGCTACGGCAAAGGAAAATATTGACGGATGGCCTGCCCCGAATAAGTGCAGTGGCTTATGAGGGGGGAGCATCATGCGCGTTAGGTATAGTACGTCAAAGAGTTTTGAATACATGTGTCCTTCCATAAGAGGGGTTGGAGAACCAAGGGCGTAAAGTGGGTAATCAAGTGCACTAGCTGCATCAATCATGCGTTTTAGGAGCGTCGGGTAAGTACCTCCCTGTATGGGGGCAGTCCAAATTATGTCTTTATTCGATATGAGGTTCAATGCCTCCTGCTCGCTTTTTATCGTTCTATCTACTGTTTGCCTTGCCTCGTCCTCACTTACGAGGCCGGTGGGAGTATCAAGCACGACGCCTATGTCGGTGTTGATCCTCTCTTGAAAACGTATTATTTCTTCATTTGTTGTATCGACGCTCTTGTAAACAAGAAGCTGATAAGCGCCAGAGTCCGTCATAACTGGTCCTTCGATGCCCAAAACTGAGTGTATGTCGCGGCTCTCTCCTCTCCTCATCCATAGGTAAGCGTTGGTAATGATCAGCTCAAAACCCATGTCCTTTATCTCCTTTGGCGAAAGCGGTCCTCCAGAAACCGATATAACTGGTGCTAGAGTAGGGGTTTCGAAGGACCCAGACTTTGTGCGCATCTCGCCTAGGCGCCCCAAGAGGTCCTTCGCTCTGACCTTGAACGTGCTTTTCATACTTCTGTGAAAAACCTGCGATTTTAACCTTGACGCAAGGTTTGCCCTAGCGCTCCATTTAAGCTTACTCGAGGATTTGCGCGCAGAAAAGGTCTTAATGCATCAATACTAATATGGGAATTTTCACTGCGCAAATCTTTTCATGGGCACCCTTAAAACTAAGGTCATGTGTGAAAGTATTCCCTATCCTCGAAACCCACTATCTTTAGGGTTAATGGCTTATTTGCTGCGTTAGGTTTTGATTGATAAATTTGGATGGAGTGGCCTATATCTGGGGAGGCAACCCAGAAATGGCCATCGCGGAGCTAGAGGCCATACTTTACGTTTATGACAGGGATAGTTACGTGCAGGCCTCTAAGGGAAGGCTGGTTTACTTCAAAGCCAGCGAGGAGGCAATTAAGAGAGTTAATGCCCAGGCCGCTTTCACTAGGTATGCGGGCACAGTGGTTGGGGAGATCTCAAATGGAAGACTTGGGGATATATGGTTAACGCTAAGAGACGTCGATCTAAGCGCCTTTAAGGTCATTGATAAAACGGGCTTAGGGCTTGAGCGTCAGCTTGGCGACGTGATAGTTAAAGCTTACCATGGAAAGGTAAGCCTTGAACGGCCACATACACTCATAGTTACGGCTAAGTCGGATGACAAGGTCATAGTTTTGGCTGTTCAAGCACCCCCCGAAAAAGGATTTTGGGCGAGGAAAAACAAAAGGGTGTACTTTGAGATCAGTGCACTATCCCCTCAGTTAGCGCGTTTCTTGGTTAACCTTGCCATGGTTAAGGAGGGTTCACTTTTTCTTGATCCTTTTGCCGGTTCAATGAGCATTCCAGCCGAGGCCGCTTCGTTGGGCGCTTACGTCATAGGAAGCGATGTAGATATCCAGAGCGCTCAGGGTGGATTTGAAAACATGAAAAACATGTTTATCTCAGGCTGGGACGTCTTGGTTGCAGATGCGATTCATCCTCCTTTCAGGGAGGGTATCTTTGATTCCATAGCAAGTGATCCCCCATTTGGGAGGCTTAAGAAGCCCTTCGGAAATATGGGATCTTATTTAGACTTCTTGTCGAGCTTTGTATTGAGTGCTGGCAGGCTCTTGTCTCCTCTTGGAGGACTTGCCTTTTTGTTACCTCAAGGGATCGATCAAGAGCTTTTGCCTTGGGAAGAGGCGGGCTTAAAACTGCTTAGGCTAATTCCAATGCGTGCTCACAAGTCTTTCACTAGGTACGTCGCGAGGGCGATAAAAACTGGATGATAAGCTTGTGGATTCTATTATTCGTGACCAGCGTTTTCTAGCCATAATGCTTCACCTAGAGATTGCTGGAATCGATTACCCATATTCAATAGGAAGAAGAAATGGAATGCAGATGGAAGTCGTGGAGAAACTTATAGATCAGCTTTTATCAATGGATTTAATTCAACGCGGGGGGTCTTCATCCGTAAAGAGAAGCGATGACGCCTTCAAAAAGTCAAGCGAAGTCCACAAGCATCATACTTACTTTACTCTCACCGACCTCGGCGAAAAAGTGCTCAGGGAAGTGAAGAGAAAGGCAAGGATTATATCACGTGAGGTTGGAGAAAGCGAAATAAGAGAAGCCCTTAAATCAAGAGCGATGGCTTATCGCCTTGAAAGGCAAGGAGTAATAGTCATGCTCAATGGCAATAAGCCCGTATTAACGCCCCTGGGTAGGTTGGTACTTTGGTACTCAGCAAATGGTGAACAAAATGGTAATAAGGGTTAAGTTTCTGGGTACTGCCTCTGGCACACCCGTTTCTGGACTTTTTCCTGCCTCTGTTTTGTTGGAGGAAAATGGTAGGAAAATACTCATAGATTGCGGGGAAGGCATACAGTACCAGCTTTTCAGAAGCGGTATTGGGTTGAGAGGGCTCGAGGCAATAATAGTAACTCATATGCATGGGGATCACGTGTTGGGTCTTCCGGGATTTTTGATGACCCTTTCGCTCCTCCGGTGGGATAGAAGGCTGATAATATATGGGCCAAGAGATCTTGAGGACTTCATTTATTTCGTCCTTAGGGGCACTTACTCTGGCATGGACATACTTGAAAACGTAAGCTTTCAGCGGATTGACCAAACTAGTACCTTTTACGTGGGCGGAATGGCGGTAGCTCCATTTCCGGCTAAGCATAGGATTCCTTCTTATGGAGTTGTCGTAGAAGAAAAGGGAAAACCTGGGAGGTTCAACGTAAATAGGGCGATGGAATTGGGTATTCCGAGGGGGCCTCTATGGGGACAGCTTCAGAGAGGCAAGAGCTTATGGATTGGTGGTGTTGAAGTGAGGCCCGAGGATGTCCTAGGGCCACCTAGAAGGAGCGCAAAGCTAGTTTACACAGGAGATAGTGCTCCCTCTCAAGAAATCGTTGAGAGGGCGAAGGGGGCGGATTGCCTGATTCATGATGCAGCTTTTCCTAAGGGAGAGGAGCAGGAAGCTCATGCCTTTGGTCACTCAACCTGGGCTGACGCGGTTCAGGCGGCAAAATCAGCAGGGGTAAGAAGATTGGTTCTCTTCAACTTTGGAGGAAAAGTAGTAAGCGATATCGAGGCTATTGAAGGCGAGGCAAGAAAGGAGTTCAAAGAAACCTACGTGGCTAGGGATCTGTGGGAGTTCGAGGTTAGGGCGGAAGAAAGTTGAGGCACGATTAGCTTAAGACCCACGCAAAAGATATAAATCGATGAGATCTGGACAGAACTTCCTGATAAGTCAGGAGTACATGGAGATGGAGGTTAAGGCGCTTAACCTGACTGGACATGAAACGGTTCTGGAAATAGGTAGCGGTGATGGGCGGATGACAAAGCTCATAGCCGAGAGGGCTAAGCGCGTTGTGGCAATCGAAAAAGATGAGGTTCTCATGGCCGCAGCGAAGGCCATTTCGTGGCCTAATGTTGAGTGGATACTGGGCGATGCGCTGCGCGTAGATTTTCCCGAAGCAAACGTGGTTTTCTCAAACGTCCCCTATTACATCTCATCTCCTTTGATCTTGAAGTTAATAATGTGGGGTAAGTTCGAGCGCGCGGTACTAAGCCTTCAAAAGGAGTTTGCATATAGGCTAATTTCTCATCCAGGAACCAAAGAATACGGAAGGATCACCGTGATTTTCCAGCTTTTGGCCAACGCTAGGCCACTTTTTGACATACCACCATGGGCTTTCGATCCAAAGCCCAAAGTTTGGTCAACCGTGATAGAGGTGGTACCAAGGCCCGGCTTGAAGCCCGAGGAAATAAGACAGCTTGAGAAGTTTACAGCCCTTATTTTTTCACAAAAAAATCGGTTGTTACCCAAGTCCCTATGCAAGCTTGGCCTTTGCGATAGCCGGGGCCAAGCCATATCGATAATAGAAGATATTGATATGGCGAAGAAACGCGTGAGGGAGCTCACGCCGACAGAGGTTCTCTTATTGTCATCTAAATTCAGTAAGCACCTGAGTTGATATATGAGCCCTCCGACGACACTTACCTACTCATTGACTCCTTGCCGAAAAACGTCGCAGGAATGAACGTGCTAGAAGTGGGCACAGGGTCGGGCATAATAGCGGAAGAAATGGTAAAAAGGGGAGCATCATGGGTTCTCGCCACTGACCTAGATTTAGAAGCCGCGCTGTCTGCCAAATCAAGAGGACTCGAGGTCATAGTTTCCGACCTATTTTCTGCTTTCAACCACAAGGCGCTTTTCGATATCATAATATTCAACCCTCCTTACTTACCCTCAGATTTTTGGTCTGATTCCATGGCTTGGACTGGTGGATCTGGAGGCTGGGAACTCTCATATAAGTTTATTATGCACGCGAAGGATCACCTCGCGCCCAAAGGAAAGATTTTCATTGTGCTTTCTTCCTTAACTTGTGATCGGGTCCTTAGGGCCTGTGCCGACCTTGGCCTTTCCAGATATGAGGTCGCGTTCAAGGAGTTCTTTTTTGAGAAACTATGCGTCTACGAGATATCTAGAATTGACAGCAAGCAAGAATAGGGAAAGGCTAGCATTAGCTAGAAAAAGCTTAGTTTCAATGTGGGCTGTCTCAGTTTTAGTTCTCCCTTCAAGCAACGAGGAGCTTAGCGAGGGAAGCCGCGCTGTCTTTTAGCCCCAAGGCCTTTTATCTATGGCTAGGTATGCTTTATGAATAAGTCAATAAGGCGTGTACCCAATTTTAAGAGACGGTCAAAAAGGTGAGAACATGAAAGCGCTAAGTAACGTTTACGTAATTCTGGTCCAGCCAACTGGAGAATTCAATGTTGGCCTTTCGGCTCGCGCATCAGCGAATTTTGGTGTAGCAGCGTTGCGCATAGTTAATGCCCCGCTGGGAGTGAGTTCGTTGTCTTTGAGGTATTCCTCCGGAGGAAGGGAATTGCTAAGAAATGCAATCCATTACAGAACTTTAGATGAGGCAGTTCAGGACTTGGATTACACCGTGGCCACAACCGCTAGAACCGGAGGAAAGAGGAACGTTTTGAGAGAGACATACAGGCCCTCAGCTATACTGCCTTACATAAACAGCGGTAAAAAAGTTGGCCTTGTTTTCGGAAGAGAAGACCGCGGACTTACTAACGAGGAGCTGGCCAAATGCGATTTTGCCGTTACCATAGAGGCTTATGAGGGATATCCTGTGCTAAACTTATCGCATGCGGTTGCAGTTCTACTGCACTACCTTTTCGTCAATTCCAGCCAGAGCTATGCCAAAAAGCATCCGGCTTTGGCCCCTCTAAGGGCTGCGTTCATGGAGCAGTTTCAATTACTAATGAAAAATTCGGGTTACCCAGAGAGAAAGTGGGACGAGACTTGGCTTACAATGAGGCGCGTGCTGGTTCGTGCAGATCCAGATGACTGGGAACTTGCACTTCTAACTGGCGCGCTGAGGGCAGCTAACAGGTCACTGAGCGGTGGCACAAGCGGTTTCCCAGAGGGTCGCCAGCCCGAAAACGGGCGAACAAACTTTATTTCGTATCTGCTGGCGAAGTCCTTTACCCTCTTAATTACATTGGCATAAGCCGAAGCGTAATCTGCGTTCGCTGAAGCGCCAAGGGAAGATGCGATCTTCTCCTTGAGGCCTGGCCTTAAGCGCATCTTATCGACGCTGATCTCTTTCACGTTGGCTTTTCTAAGTTGTTCAAGAAGTTCGCTCAGGTCAGCATCGGTCCAGCCGGGGAAAACTGGACCTATGAAAGCGAACGTGTATAAACCTGCATCGGAGAGCTTCTCCATGGCACTTATCCTAGAGTACACGCTTGGCGCGTTTGGCTCTAACAAGTCCTTATACTTTCCATCTAGGCCGAGTAAGGTGAAGCCCACCTGAACTTTTTCTCTGTATTTAGACAGCAGGCTCAAATCTCTGAGGACTAGCGGGGACTTAGTCTGTATTATAACCCTCATCCCTGACGATAGAAGAGAGTAAATAGCCGCCCTTGTCAAGTTGTACTTGGCTTCCACTGGTTGATATGGGTCAGTCAGAGAAGACAGGAAAAAAACCGCTTCTCTCTTAATCCCGTACTTCAGGATATCTTTTGCAAGAGCAGGTTGCAAGTTTATTTTTGCCCTTACCTCGTCCTCCCAATTCTTGTTATGAGTTAGAAAAGGTACGTAGCAGTAAGCGCACTGATGCTCGCATCCCACATAAGGGTTTACTGTGAAGTCTCCCAAGGACGACTTGGATATGCAGGTAGAGCAACGAGTTTCTGTAACGTTAAAGTTTCTCCTTAACGAGATTCATCACCACCTCTATGGCCGCGAGCTTTGCCTTTACTGGTGTTTCTGCGCCACAAACGAGTATTAGTTCTCCTTTTCTAGCGCCCATTTTTAGAAGCTTTTCATAGTCCTCGGGGGAGACCTCTTTTAGTTTGACCCTATCTGGAGGTATCACTATGTCATCAGAAAACTCTAGCGTGGTCATCCCAGTAGCGCTCATGCGCACGGCCAGATCTCTGACCGTTAAAGGGTCTATGGGGCCTAGGGCTTTGGAGTTTATGAAGACAGCAACGTTGTAGGGCCCCATTTTTAGGTAATTGGTTTCTAGTGGTTTGGCACCAATTATGACTTCATGAATCGCTGACGTTACTGCTCTTCCCTTTTCCGTTAGGCCGTTTCCCGTCCTCTTAACGTTTATTAGGCCTGCATCTTTCAGTAACCTGATAAGGGTTTTAACAGAACCACCTCCTAGCTCCAGCGAGGAGGCCAACTTTTCCCTGCTCATGCTACCCGAGGATTCCAGCTCAAAAAGTGCGGCGACTACATGTGAACAGCTGAACTCCCTTGGCGGCCCAAACCTCTTATTCGAAAGCCTTCTTATTTCAGAAAGTGCAGATTTGTAGGAGAAGCCTTGCTCTGTGCTCCCTTGCATGCCATAATTTTAGATGCTGTAATATATAAGTTATTGTTTTGACCTAGAAACGCCTGCCTATTTTTTTAACGTAAGCAACCGCTAGTTATCGGAAACTGCATTATGATGGCTCAGTAGACCGGCCTACTGCGTCATGTAATACCTCTTCATTGTTATTCGCTTATCCTTAGTTTGCTTTTAGCGATCGATTATGATGGCGGGAAGGGGTTAAGGGAAGCGCATTCTGTATATATACCACGTACGTGTTTTATGCGGTAATGCCCATGGAAGAAGAAACAATTGAGGGATACATGAAGGCTGGCAAGGCGCTTGCTATGACGCGCGAAAAGCTAAGGCGTTGGGTAAAACCGGGCGTTAAATTCACAGAGATCGTGAAATTGGTCGAGGAGGACTTCGTGGCAAACGGAGTTCTTCCGTCCTTTCCCACTAACGTTGACGTGAACGAGGTGGCAGCTCATTACACTCCAAGGATCGGCGAGGAAACCACGATTCCCGAGGATTCCCTTGTCAAGATAGACCTGGGAACCCATTACAATGGACTCATAGCAGATTCCGCCATAACGGTATCTCTTTCGGACAAGTATGACGACCTCGTTTACGCAGCGGAAGAGGCTCTCGAGGAGGCTCTTAAGGTTGTTGCGCCAGGTGTTTCGATCACAGAGGTTGGCAAAAAGGTCGAGAGGGTTCTCAAAAACTACAATCTTCAGCCTGTTTCAAACTTAACGGGTCACTCCATCGAGTACTTCGAGTTGCATGGCGACGTGAGCATTCCAAACGTCTACGTGAACTGGGATCTGGGAAAGTTTGAAGAAGGTAAGGTATACGCCATAGAACCATTTGTTACCTTAGAGGGTCGTCCCTCTAAGGTAGTTGACTGGAAGCCCGGAGGCATATACATTATCAGTAAGCTCAGAAACATTAAAGATCCAGAGGCAAGATCGCTTTTCGAGGAAATCAACAAGCGGTTCAGGAGCTTGCCCTTCGCGGAGAGGTGGCTATTAGACTTCATGCAACTAGACAAGTTGCGCTCAAATATCGAAAAGCTCGTAAAACTGAAGGCCCTTTACGAATACCCGGCCCTCATAGAGATAGGGGGCCGGCCTGTGTCTCAAGCCGAGCACACGTTTATAGTCACAAGAGATGGTGCATTGGTCACTACTCAGTGAATTTACGTCCTCTGCCTTTGTTTAGTGAGTCAAAGTATATCCATATGGCCCAAGCTAGCTCGAGCCTCGTTATGCCAAGAATAGACGAAGTCTCGCATATGGCATCCATGATCTCCCTTGGCGTTTTAAGCTCCTTTGGATAATACCGTGAAAGGAACTTTCTTATGCTCCTATCGGGAATTGGAACGTCAAAGCCTAGCTGTCCTTTAAGATATTGAATGGAGAACGGCCCAAGTCCTTTTGTTCTAGAAAATGGGTCATCCCTGCGGAAGGGGTCTGCAATTTGGGCCCACTTAACCAAGTTTTCCCTCTCCGAAACTTCATCCTTGTCCGAAAAGTTATCTATTGCTGCCAACATTATTTCCGCGCACCTTTCAGATACGCAATACCAGTTTTTCTCGAGAAATAGATCTCTGGCTGAACGTAGAGTGATGTCATCTAGCAGTTCATCCCTGAAGCGCTTTACCCTGGGCTCCACAAAGTTGAAGTAACTGAAGCCGGTCGAAGTTAGAGCCGTGTCGAGCAGAATTAAAAGTGGTTTGCCATCCCATCTTTTCCCCTTAAAACACGTAAGGGCATATTGCCTAGCCTCACTTAAATATGGAGATATCGCATCACGCAAAGCTTTGACGTCCACGGCAATTCGCTTGTGAAATTAGGCTTTAACCTTTGTGTGAGATAAGTCAGATTTTCGGCAAACCCCTTCTGCCCTCGAAGGAATAACTCAAATTTATGGGCTTATGCATCTTAAACGGGCCTGCGACAAAACTGCGTAATCTGAAAACGCGATTAGGCTAAAACGGACTATTCAAACAAAAAACCGAAGCCTTATTGCGCCTGGTTCTTTAAAAAGTCCTCGTAAATTTTCTTCACCTTCTCGGCAGTAGGTCCAGCTCCAGATACACCTCTGCTTGTCACCCTCACCCTATCTGCTACTATGATGAGCGATCCGGTTTCATCTATCTTCACCATTCTCGGAAATGTTTTTTCAAGTATCTCTGCCAATGCGCGTAGGTCCACGTTCTTTTCTTCCACGATTATCTGTTCTATTATTGAGCCTGGGATGAACAGTGCTGGTATCGTTTCTCCACTTTGTGAGCTGGCCTCTTCTAGATAAACGTGAAGGCGATCTGGGTCTACAGATCTCAGGGTGCCCTCAAACTGCTTTCCAGTTGTAGTTATGATCTTGACTTTGCGGTCTTGAAAAGCCATTAGGTCAGAAGCAAACTTGTGAGTTGTCATGAAGCTCAAGTTATTCCCCTTAAGGTTTATAGCCCATGCTTATAAGGGATTATCCTAAACAGATAGGTTGAAGTTTGATCTCGTTGTAAGGCAGGTAGGTGACAACGTAGAAGGAATTAAAAAAGTTGTCTTAGAGGGAAAGGAGGGCGTGATTTATATGGATGATCCAATTGAACTCTTTTCCCTGAGCCCCGGTGATGCTGTTCAATTGCTTATCAACGAAGGAGAAGAGGGCTTTTTCTCAGCTTTTTACCTGCCTGTTTACGCTAAAAGTTCAGGCAACATCAAAACTTATCTTTATTCCGCTTACGGTTTACTCATAAAATTTGATGGTAACTTCGATCTTCCAAATGATAAGATCAAGGTAACCCTTACTAAGCAGAATGTCAAGATCAACTAACATAGAATTTTGCTTAAGGACTTTCCCAGACTCTGGAATTTCGCAATACATATAAAAAGACAATTAGCTTAATTTTGCCTTTGTTCCGCAGTCTGATCTAGCGCGACGTTTTTAAAAAGAGGCGCAAGGTGTACCTCCGAAACTGGTGACGGAATGGAGTCAGTTGAAACAATATCTGATACTCCCATTGAGCGGATCTTATCAAGGGAATCGTTAGCGAAGATTCCGTGAGTGCATCCCACGTATATATTGGATGGTTCCTCTTCCTGAAGCATGCTTAACGCATTGATAACGGTTCCTCCAGTGCTAATCTCATCATCTATAACTATGACATCTTTTCCTTTTACTCCAACCTTTCTCTTCTGGGTCCGAACCTCTCCTGTTACAGAGTTTCTCTCCTTAAGGTATCCGGTATAGTATGAGGACCCAGCCCCTTCGGCTGCCTCTTTTGCCCTTGTCAAGTACTTTCCCTCAAGGGATTTGGCTCCTGGTACTATTATCACGGGATCGTGAAGGTCATGCTTATTGCGTAGATATTCCCCAATCAACCTTGCGGTCATCAAGTTATGTGTCCTTATTGGCATGTCATATATGAGGTCGGGATTGTGATAGTCGGCCACATATAGCTCATCTAGACCCGCTGCCGCTAGCGCGGTCGCAATAACTAGCGCGCTCACCGACTCCCCCACCCTTTGTTTCCTGTCCTGTCTTCCATAAGCCATGTAGGGGATGAAGGCCTTTATTGAACTAGCTCCCGAACGCTTGGCCGCATCAACCGCAAGAAAAAGCTCGAAAAACCTATCGTTTGGATTTGGATAGCTTGTCCCCACAAGAATTACATCTTCACCCTTGGGTTCCTCGGTTAGCCTAACGTAAACCTCTTGATTTGGAAAGATCTTCTTCTCCACTGGAAGAGCGGGTACGTTGATAAGCTTCGCGAGCTCTTGTGCGAATGGCGAATTACTCCTTAAGTCGAAGAGCTTCATGCTTGACACCTAAAGACGCGCTACCATAATATAAGCGTCCTCGCCGTCAGAATAGTAATTGGCGTTAACATCCTTTATTTCGTAGGACAGCTTCTTATAAAGAGATATAGCCTCATAGTTGTTTACCCTAACCTCTAAGTAAATCTCCGTCGCTCCGTATTCCTTGGCTCCCTCATGGGCTTTTTTCATGAGCGCAGTACCTATGCCCCTTCTCCTGTACTGGGGCAGTACAGCAAGGGAAATTATGTGAGCCTTGGTGACCCATTTCATCCCGTAAAAGGAAAATCCTTTTTCAATGCGAGTCATGACGTAACCGATAATTTTTCCTTCAGTCTCCGCCACTATAAACGCTTTTGGAAAATTAATTAGATGTTCCACGAAAAATGAACGTGGGTAGTTCTCGGGCAGGCATATTTCATTTATCTTTATGACCTGGTCAAGGTCCTCAGGCCTACAGCCTCTTAGGGTGACCGGGGATTGTTCCGTCATTTCGGTTACAAAATGAACTGTGAATATACGTTTTGCGTGTGATAGCCCGGCAGGCTGGATAGCAGGTCATATGGAATTTTTCTCACTCTATGTGAAAGTTTCAGTTTTCATGCCCCCCATAAACATATAAATTTAGGCAAAACAACCAAATTGCTATGGAAGAGGGTATCCGCCTAACCGAGACAGCAAGAAAGATTCTCGAGGCCCGTTATCTCATCAAGGACGAGGGAGGTAATGTTATCGAAACCCCTGAAGGTATGTTTAGGCGCGTCGCCAACACGGTCGCTGGCGCTGAGAAAAACTACGGTAAGAGCGATCAGGAAATAAAAGAACTAGCTGACGCGTTTTATAAGATGATGGCAGCATTGGACTTTCTACCCAACTCTCCCACTTTGATGAACGCGGGCACGCCGCTTGGGCAGTTATCCGCCTGCTTCGTGCTACCCGTTCCTGATTCAATAGAGGGAATATTTGATGCATTGAAGAACACGGCAATAATTCATAAAAGCGGAGGCGGCACGGGCTTCTCTTTTTCTAGGATAAGACCGAAGAATGATATAGTTAAAAGCACAATGGGGGTCGCGAGCGGCCCTGTCTCCTTCATGAAGATCTTTGACGCTGCAACCGAGCAGATAAAGCAGGGAGGTAGGAGGAGGGGGGCAAACATGGGTATATTGAGGGTTGACCATCCCGATATAGAGGAGTTCATAAGCTGCAAGGCTGACATGAAGACGCTTCAGAACTTCAACATAAGCGTTGGGGCTACCGATGAATTCATTAAAGCCCTAAAGAGCGATTCAACTTACAAGTTGATAAACCCCCGTAACGACCAGGTTACCGCCGAGGTAAGCGCTAAAAAGATATTTCAGGAAATATGTCAGCAGGCCTGGGCGACTGGAGATCCAGGTATGGTGTTCTTGGACAGGATCAACCAATATAATCCCACGCCTCAACTAGGGGAAATAGAGAGCACGAACCCTTGTGGAGAGCAGCCATTGCTACCTTACGAGTCTTGCAATCTTGGAAGCATTAACTTGGGTCATTTCATTAAAGACTATCCCGAAGCTCCAAAAATAGACTGGGAGCGCCTTGCGGAGACCGTTAGGTTGGCTACTCGCTTCCTTGACGACGTTATAGATGCCAATGCTTTCCCCCTCAAGGAGATAGAGCACATGACTAAGCTGAACCGCAAAATAGGACTGGGGGTAATGGGCTGGGCTGACATGCTCATAATGCTTGGAATTCCTTATGACTCGGAAGAGGGGCTTTACGTTGCGTCACAGGTTGCGGAGTTCGTAAACTATGAGTCAAAACTTGAAAGTGTGGAACTGGCAAAGGAGCGCGGAAGATTTCCAGCTTTTAAGGGGAGCGTATACGATGCAGAAGAAGCAAGGTTGCCTTTCTCTGGAAAGACCTTCGGCAAGGAGTTGAACTTGAACCGCCCACATTTGGACTGGCAAGCGCTAAAAGAAAACATCAAGAAATATGGCATAAGAAATGCAGATACGATTACAATAGCTCCTACCGGCACCATATCGATGATAGCTGGGGCTTCATCCGGAATAGAACCGCTTTTTGCGATCGCATACGTTAAAAAGGTAAGCGTGGGCGAGTTTCCTGATGTAAATCCCTTGTTCCAGGAGGTTGCAAAGCGCCTTGGCTTCTACTCCGACGAATTGATGATGAAGATATCAAAAGTGGGTAGGCTAGAGGGCATAAACGAGGTTCCTGATGAAGTTAAAAAACTATTCAAGACCGCGCTGGAAATAGACGTGCACTATCATGTAGCAATGCAGGCAGCTTGGCAAGCGTTCGTCGACAACGCGGTAAGCAAAACGATAAACATGAGGAACTCTGCAACCGTCGATGATGTTGCTAAAGCGTATCTTGAAGCTTACGATCTAGGATGCAAGGGGATAACGATTTACAGGGATGGTAGCAGAAGCGTTCAGGTGCTTTACGCTGGTTCTTCGAGTGAACAGAAAAAGGAGACCGGAGGGATACTTCCCGAGGCGCGGCCAGCGGTTCTTTCTGGTATGACAATAAAGATGAAGACCGACTCTGGAAATCTCTACGTAACCATTAACGAGAAAGACGGAAGGATGTTTGAAGTTTTCACCACGCTGGGAAAAAGTGGCGCTGCCATAGCAGCGTTCACGGAGGCCATAGGTCGCTTGATCTCGTTGTCGCTCAGGATCGGGGCGGATCCTAACGCCATAATAAAGGAACTGGTAGGCATAAGAGGTGGGGAACCCGTGTGGCAGGAAGGAGAAAAAATACTTTCCGTTCCCGATGCCATTGGAAAGGCGCTCATCAAGTACATGGCAATTAAGTCGGGTAAGACCGAATCTCAAAAGCCGCTTGTATCCTTATCCGTGAGCGATCACGAGGAGGGCAATAAAGAAGCTGGAAATGAAGGTGGAAAAAACGCTGGCGAGGATTCTTGGGGATACGGAAATCCGACTTGCCCTGAATGCGGTAGTCCTCTGATAGTTTCTGAAGGGTGTATGACGTGCCCCGTCTGCGGATGGAGTAAGTGCGAGTGAGTTTTGAACCGTTCAATTCCACTCTAAGCGTTAAACTGTAGTCAAAATCTAAATGGAATAAGTGAAGTTTCTACTTCTACTTCCATCGTTACTGAATTAGGGATAATACAACGCCAAGTCCGCGGGCCCTTCCCTCCCTAAATATGAACGTATCGCCGACCCTCACAAATTCTGGTCTCTGAGTGAAAACCATCTCGACCTGGTCAACATCACCGCTTCTTAATGCCTCTTTATTCATTTTAGTTATTCTGCAGGCCTGTCTTATGGTATGTATATGAACGACCGGAGTGTAGCCTGTCCTTATGGTTGTTGGATGATGTAGGACTCTTATTCTCGCAACGAAACCCTTACTTGCTTTAGGTGCCAAAGAGGGATCGGCCAAGATCATGCCCTTTCTAACCTCGTTATAATCGACGCCGGTGAGAGCGAAAGCGGCATCGCTACCAGCACATACTTCATCAGCAAAAACGCGATTTGTTTGTATTGACTTTACTTTGACCTTTCTGAAGGAACCATCTGTAAAAGGGCCTATCTCCAGCAATGCCTCATTTTTTACGCGGCCCTGTTCTACCAGACCACTCACAACAAGTCCTACTCCTGTTACATTAAATTTCTCATCAATGTATGCCATGAACGGATAATTATCTCTCTCAATCCACCTTATCCTGGGTGGTATCAGCTCAAGGAACTCCTTTATTAGATCAATCCCTCTTCCGTCCACGTTAGAAACCATGAATATGGGTACCACTCTGGCGTAGGGCATGTTTTTGGCAGCTATCACGACATCGCCTTTCGTCTTAACCAGAAACGGAATCTTACTTATCCCCGGCAGCTTCAGATAGCGCTCTACGTCTGCAAGCGTTTTTTGGGTTATTTCTGTTGGCGAGAGGTCTATCTTGGTTATAACGCAGAAGACTGGTAGGCCAAGGGCAAGCGCAATACCAAGATGTTCTTTAAATGTACCCACAGTTCCCGCGTTGGCAGCCACTATTATGGCTGCGTAATCTGGCGAATGACCCATGATACCTGCCAGCGTCGTCTTTATGTAGCGTTCATGACCCGCTAGATCTATTAAGAATATCATTTTCCTGGACTTGAGGAATATCTCTGCTTCGTCGTAGTGGGTTAACGATTCGTTTACCGATCTTCCTTGTTCATCGAAACCTAAGGCGTGAACCGTGACCGAAGATGTTCTTCTACTCTTTATTTCGTGCATGTACCGTGCTACCTTTTCCATTGCTTTCCCGTTTCCGTTGTCAAGCTCGTTTGATATGAGGACTCCCTTTAGGGTCGACTTTCCGGCGTCTACGTTTCCCAAAAACGCAACGTTTACTGAAATGGGTTCCTCGCCCCTCTTTTTTCTTGTTACGTGAAGCTCTAGAACGTCGCCCTTGCTTCCTTTTTCCGAATTTACTACACGAAAATCAGCGCCTATGAGTTCGCAAATGTTTTTCATATTTACCAGGCTTTCCTTTAGTTCTGCCGGAGAGAGTCCCACTGGCTGGCCGTCATCTGAGAGGCCTAGCTCGTAGAAGGCCTCACCCCCTCCCTCATTAATGCGGTAAAGCATTTGGGTAGCCAGCTCAAGAAATCTTTCATGGTTAAGGGGTGCAATCTTTAGCTTATATTCCACGTTTCCGCTATCGCTTTCTTGCTGCATTCCGCATGTACTAACATATGGAGAGCCTTAACTTTTTCTCTGTCAAGCTGGGCATAAAATACTCTAAAAAAAGAAGGGGTTATGCCTCTATATAGTCTTCTGGCTTGGGAAGTACCTGCGGTAACCCCTTGCGCGACCTGATCTTCATTATCAAATCATTGAGCATGGCTGGGGGTACAGGGGCCCAATGGCTAAATTGAGCTCCCCAAAGTGCTTTGCCGGCGGTGGCGCTCCTGATCTCATTGCTGAGGTCGAACGACTCGGCCACAGGTATTTCGGCTATTATCTGCATGTTGTTGCCCGAAGCCGAGGGAATTACTTCAAGCACTCTTCCTCTCTTTTGGTTTATTATGCGGTTAAGTGGAGCCATGTACTCAGTTGTTACCCTTATGTCTACCTTCTGCCATGGTTCAAGAAGCGTGGGATTAGCGCTCAGGAATGCTGCCATGACCGCGTTCTTTATGGCGGGCATTACCTGCGCTGGGCCCCTGTGAGCGGGATCTTCATGTATTAAGGCATCAACTAGGATAGCTTTTACGCCCCTCATTGGTTCTTGTGCGAGTGGTCCGGCTTCAGTGCTCCAGAGAAACGCCTGTATTATGGTCTCCTTTATTTCTCTTAAGTGTTGTAATCCCTTGGTCCTATCAACGAATATGTTCATGCGTTCGTCGATGGTCCATATGTTTCTTGCCTCATCGGTATCCCAGCCAGCCTCTTCTCTCAGGATTTTCGCTCTTTCCCTGAAGTCTTGGCTATCGTATACTTTTCCCTCCTGAATTAGTTGAAGGGTCTTTTCTGAAAGTGGCTCCACCGCTACGTAGAAGCGGTTATGCTTGTTAGGCGATTTGCCCTCGGCTGGCCCTCCGCTTGCCTGAATTGACTCCCTGTATACCACAAGCGGTGGGCTGGTAACTACATCAAATCCTCTTTGCTGTAGATCCCATAGTGCGATTTCCAGGTGAAGTTGCCCCATTCCACTTAGCAGGTACTCGCCTGTGTCCTCCCTAACTTTGACCTGTAAGTTTGGATCCTCTATGCTCATCTTGTGAAGGGTATCTATGAATTTGGGCAAATCGCTCGTGCTCTTTGGTTCTATGGCAACGGTAACTACTGGTTCGCTTATATAGGCCATTTTCTCAAATGAGCCTTCCTTCTGGTAATTGGGATCTATGGCCGTTTCGCCAGCCCTGGCTTGCTCAAGTCCAAGGAGCGCAACCATGTTGCCTGCAGGTATCTTGTCGGCGACTTCCCTGGTCTGGCCCATGAACAGCCCGACTTGAAGGACGGTTTGCGTCGTACCCGCATTAACAAGGTAGAGTTGATCTCCCGTCTTGACTGTACCCGAAAAGACCCTTCCTGTAGCTACTAGCCCAGCGTGGGGATCTACTACAACGTTGTTTATCGCTATCACGGTAGGCCCTTTCTCGTTGCAGTCAAGCAGGGACTTCGTTAAAGGCGAATCGGGGTTGCCCTGCCATATCTTCGGGATCCTGTACTTTTGCGCCTCAATAGGTGAAGGTAAATGATCGACTACCATATCAAGAATTGCCTCATAAAGAGGTACCTTCTTTACGAGGTCATCTGGCGATCCTGTCGTGTAAGCCGTAACTACGTCTGAGAACTTAACGCCTCTTTCTTTCGCCATAGGCAAAGTAAATCCCCATTTGTCCTTGGCGGCTCCGAAGGCAACCTGTCCCTTGTTGGCGTTTACTTTCCACGATTCCTTGAACTCCGGATCCGCGTATTCCTCTATCAGCTTGTTGAAGTCCTGAATTATTTGAAGAAGCCTGTTCTGCACTTCCTGTGGCGAAAGTCTTAGTTCCTTAACCAATCTGTCAAGCTTGTTTATGTATAAAACTGGCTTAACCTTTTCCTCAAGGGCTTGCCTCACAACGGTCTCGGTTTGAGTCATCACTCCCTCTACGCAGTCCACGACAACCACGGCTCCATCCATAACCCTCAGCGAACGCGTTACCTTTCCTGTGAAGTCCACGTGGCCAGGCGTATCTATGAGGTTTATGACGTAGCTCTTGCCATTTTTTTCATGTAAGAGGCTTACGTTTGCCGCTTTGACGGTCATCTGCCTTTTCTGCTCTATCTCCAGGTAATCCATTGCTAAAGCGGTTCCAGCAACCTTGGGTGAAATTATGCCTGCGGCCATAAGTAGGCTATCACTCATAGTTGTTTTTCCGTGGTCAACGTGCGCTATCACACCGATGTTTCTTATCTGCTCCTTATTTTCCATTAATTTTAATATTTCCTCAGTCTGTCTATACTTTGGCAACTTAACAAGCCTGTCATTTTAGGAGCTTTAAGCTTTTTGAGGTGTGGGCATCGGGTTGCGGAGTTAGCTTGAAGTATTGGTTGCTCATAGGGGTGTATTTGAGGCAATGCCAATTACGCGAGCTTTAGGAGAGGTTTCAGCACAATACTTTTAAACGCGCTCGTGCTTCCATAGGCATGAAAGTAAGCTTTAGCATGAGTTTCTTCGCCCTTATAATTATATTCCTATTGGGCTTTGGTGCGGGTTTCGCGACTTACTACGCAGTTTATTATAGGCCGCTTGAATCCTCTTATAAGTTAGAAAAGAAAATTAACCTATCCCTATCTGAGCTTTCATCTCAGTATGCTCAGAAGATATCAGAACTTAGTCAAAACGTTACAATGCTAAGCATGAGTTATCAAAGCGAGGTATCTGCTCTGAGGCTGGCTGAGGAACAGAACATGAGGTTGCAGCAAGTTGTCTTACGGCGTGTTGAAAGCAGCCAAGCCCTTAGTAATTACTACGAGTGGAGGGCGCTGGGCATACCACCGCTACTTCAGCAGTGGTACTCGCAGGCGCTTTCAGTGATGCCGTCTCAGGGGAAGTCAGGATACACACAGGGAGCTCTTTCCTCTGCAGTCTTCCTAACAGCTATTGACTGCGGAGATGACAGCTGGGCCGCCAGGGCCACGTCTTACCTGGGACTTGGGAGTTATAGTACGAACTACGCCCTTTTCTCAAACATATCTCAGTGGGCGAAGCCAGTGCTTTCATCTTACGAAAGCGCTGTCCTAAACGTCTCAGGAGGTCCTGTGCCTTACGCGATCTCCTCTATTCTTGGCGCAACGTCTTCATTTAGTCTTCAAAATTCGTCTTCCGGCCCCCTGCTATCTCCGCTTCAGGTTCTGGTAGCGGGTAAGGGGAACGAACTAGAAGAATGCGAGCTAACGGCTGCTTTGTTGAGACTTGAGAACGTAAGCGTTGCAATAGCGTTAATTTCTAACACGCAAAATCAGAACGAGCTTACCTATGTGGTGTTGGTGCAGTTCTCTGGCCTTTCAAACGTTTACTATTACTCGAACCTTTCATCTTACGGAATACCCGGGGGGCCTTGGGGTGTGATTCAGCCTCAGCTTACCCTAGCGAAACAGGATTCAGCAAGTTGGATGCCGGTATGGTCCATAGTAAGCGTAGAGATAGTGGAATAATAAGTACGCCCTACATTACGGTTAACAGATAAGAAACGAAAGCTTAAAGCGCTTTAGAGAAGTATGCCATTATGGCGGTAAATTACGCGAGACGCTGGACCATTGTATCGGTGACCACTCTTGGCACTCTTATGGCATCTATTGATTCCACCATAGTGATATTGGGTATACCGATAATAATGCAGGCTCTTCATGCAAACCTCATAGAAATGGCATGGGTCATAATGGGTTACATACTTATGAGCACGGCGTTCGTTCTGACAATAGGCAGGATTGGCGATACGTTCGGGAGGATAAAGGTTTACGAGTTAGGTTTTCTCGTCTTCGTTATAGGGTCGGCTTTATCGGGATTATCGCTTAACGGGATTCAGATAGTCGCTTTCAGGATGATTCAGGGCATAGGAGGGGCAATGATGGTAGGCAATTCCTGGGCGCTTATCTCGGAGGCCTTTCCAGAAAACGAAAGAGGCAAGGCTTTTGGAATAAATTCCATAGCGTGGGGAATTGGAGGGGTTGTTGCCCCTATACTCGGAGGACTGATAATAACTTACCTAGGATGGAGGTACATCTTTTACGTTAACGTTCCAATTGGAGTTTTCGCAATTCTATGGGCACGTGTAAGGCTTAGGGGGTTCGTTGAAAACAAAGTAAACGAGGGCTTCGACTTTGCTGGTGCTGGGCTTTTTACTGCCTTTGTGGCGCTCTTGATCTTAGCCATAACAATGAGTATAGGTACCGGATGGAACTCCTCGAGCCTTACCGTTTTATCCCTATCGCTCGTTGCGCTCTTTGCTTTTGTAATTATCGAGAAAGAAGTTAGATCTCCTATATTTAGGTTTAGCCTGTTTACAAACAGGGTTTATTTGGCATCTACACTCGCATCTACTATTCAGTCGCTTGCCATGTTTTCTATAATGTTTCTAATAATATTTTACCTTGAGGCGGTAAAGGGATACAGCGTAATGGAGTCTTCGATTTTGTTGATACCTATGCCACTGCTTTCAAGTCTGGTAGCTCCATTTGGTGGATTGTTGTCAGACAGAATAGGGGCTCGTTTACCTGCTACAATTGGTTTGCTTGTACAGGGGACAGCGTCCCTAATGTTATCCGAACTAAGCGTCAATTCCCCTTACCTTTACGTTGCCCTAGGATTGGCCATAATGGGAATAGGGAGCGGCCTTTTCTTTTCTCCTAATGCAAGCGCTGTTATGTCTTCTACGCCAAGAGGCCACTATGGCGTTGGGTCTGGAATGATGACTACCCTCAGAAACACGGGACAGGTGATAAGCATCGCTCTTGCCCTTGCTGTTGCAGCTAGTTCAATGCCACAATCGGCTGTTTTCGCTCTTTTTCTGGGAAACGCGACGAACCTAAGCAGGTCAGTTCTATCTTCTTACGTTAGGGGAATGGGAAGCGCGCTCAGGCTTTCGATGGTTCTTGCTTTGTTCGCAGCGCTTGCCTCCGCCGTTAGAGGGAAAGAGGTGAGAAGGTCGCTTGAGCAGGAAGGCAACCTTAATGCAAAGAAGGGTCCTTAAAAGGTAAACTTTAACAGAAAAGCATATTATCGACAACGAGGTATTCTTGATAAGAATTTGTACTCCCCTGCATCGATGGGATACGATAGGGTTCCAACAACTTTCTCACCCGACGGTAAGCTTTACCAGGTGGATTATGCCCTAGAGGCAGTTAAGAAGGGTTGGATCACCATAGGGATAAAGGCATCCGACGGCATAGTCTTGGCGGTGGAGAAAAAGAGGTATACGAGGCTTATAGACCCCGCTTACACAGAAAAGATATTCAAGATAGATGATCACATAGGTGCCGTTTTCGCTGGCCTTTCTCCCGACGCCCGTTTCCTGATAGATCAAGCTAGAGTTTACGGTCAGATCTATAAGCTGGTTTACGATGAGCCTGTTGACGTAGAAACTTTGACCAGATACATCTGCGACATAATGCATGACTACACTTTGCATGGGGGAGCTCGCCCGTTTGGTGTTTCTCTTATGATTGGTGGTGTTTTCAGGGGGCAGCCCAAGCTTTACGGTACGGATCCAGGCGGAGCTTACGCGGGTTACTTTGCTAACGCAATAGGTTCTGGTTTTAGTACGGTTATGGACTACCTGGAGAAAAACTACGATGAGAAGGCGTCGTTGGATGATGCCATAATTCTTGCTCGTAATGCTCTGGCGCCGGTTGTTGAGGGAGGCCTAGCCTCAGGCAACTTTGAGGTTGCCGTTGTACCAGTAAAAACCAGCCTTTTTGAAAAGCTGAGTCAAGAAAAAGTAATGAGTTATGTGGAAAAGGCCAAGGGTTAATTGTGGTGAGCTTCGTTGGACATAGGTAAGAATACCATAGTTAGGCTTGAACTGAAGGGACAGAAGTTTGAGGTTGTGGTAGTTCCGGAAAAAGCATGGAAATATAAAGAAGGTGAGCAGATACCGCTCAAGGACATATTTGTGACTGAGGAAGTGTTTAAGGACGTCGGAAAAGGAGAAAAGGCGTCAGCGTCCAACCTGGTCCAAGTTTTTGGAACAAGCGACGAGGCCAAGGTCGCTCTCGAGGTACTTAAGCGGGGAGAGCTTCTGCTTACCACTGAGCAGAGGAGAGAAATGATAGAAGCGAAGCGCAAGCAGATAATAAACTTGATAAGTAAGAGCGCTGTCGACCCCAAAACTAAGCTTCCCCATCCCCCAACGAGAATAGAGTTAGCCCTTAATCAGGCCCGTTTTGCAGTGGATCCGTTTAAGCCGGTCGAGGAACAGGTGAATGACGCAATAAAGGCGCTAAAACCAATACTTCCAATAAAGATAGTCCAATTCAACTTCAAGGTTAAGGTGCCATCAATATATGCCTCGAAGACATACAAGCAGATAGCATCTCTTGGCCAGCTGAAGAGCTCCCAATGGGGGGACGATGGATCTATAACCCTAGTGATAACGGTACCTGGGGGTGCTAGGTCCGAGGTTATGGAAAAGATAAACAGCCTTACCCGCGGCTCTGCTGAGATCGCCGTTGAGGAGGCCTAGGTGAGCGCTTTTGTCTGAAAAGATAGAAAGGGTGCGCGAGATAGCTGTTCCGGGTGAAAAGCTCTCTGAAGGAAGGCTTAGAGCGGGTGAAGGGTGTTATCGCGACGATAGCGGCATTTTCTCGAGCTACCTCGGTGTTGTGGAAAGAGACGAGCAAAGAGGTGTAAGGGTTAGGCCTCTGAGAGGTAAATATATGCCAAAAGTAGATGACTTTGTCATCGGAAAAGTTACTGAAGTTGGTCTAACCGATTGGGCCGTAGACATAAATTCCCCCTACGTTGGCCGGCTTGATTCAAGGGATGCCGGCATAGAAGTAGATCCGATAACAGTTGACCTTAGAAGATATTTCGACGTTGGAGACTACATAGGGGCTAAAGTAGTTAGCTTTGATAGGGTTACTCCTCCCTCGCTTACCGTTAAGGGGAAGGGGCTCGGTAAGATCAGGGGAGGAATACTCATTTCCATAATACCCTCTCGCGTTCCAAGAATCATAGGTAAGAAGGGATCAATGATAAATATGCTTGAAAAAATGCTCAAAACTAACCTGATCGTGGGCCAGAACGGCTACATAATAATTCAAGGCGGAACGCCAGAGGATGTCTCCTTCACGATCTCGGTTTTAAGAAAGATCGAGGAGGAAGCCTACACCTATGGGCTCACGGACAGAATAAAGGAGCTTTTGATTAAGAGGTATGGAGTTCAAAATGGCTAAACTATCTCAAGAAGTGTTGCTTACGGATGATGGTATAAGGAACGATGGCAGAAAGGTAGATGAACTGAGGCCCTTTGAGGTAGAGGTAGGTGTTCTGACACAAGCTAACGGCTCTGCGCTTGTAAGGCAGGGCAAAAACTTGATACTGGCAGGCGTTATGGGTCCTTACGAAGCTGAAAGGCATTCTCAGTTCCTCGATAGGAGCTTCCTAAGGGTGCGCTACCATATGCAACCGTATTCCACCAATGAGAGAAAATCCCCAACCTATTCAAGGAGGGAAGTAGAGCTCAGCCGCGCGATTAGGGAGGCCCTAGAACCGGCTGTGATATTAACGGAGCTGCCTAGGACGCAAATAGATGTGTTCATAGAGGTACTTCAAGCCGACGGAGGAACGCGTTGTGCCTCGGTCAACGCGGCAAGCGTGGCTCTGGCCGATGCAGGCATACCTATGCGCGATCTAGTCACGGCCGTTGCCATAGGAAAGGTGCGGGATACTTTGGTGGTCGACATTAACGACCTTGAAGACGAAAACGGTCAAGCGGATTTTCCAATAGCGATGATGCCTAACAAGGGAAAGATAACGTTGCTTCAGATGAACGGCCTTCTAAGTGAAGAAGAAATAAAGAGGTCAATCGAAATGGCTAGGAAGGTTATTGACTCGCTTTACGCGGTTCAAGTCAATGCCTTAAAGAAAAAATACGCTCCACTGGCCGCTTCTAATGAGGGATAAAAATGCGTGGACCTAGCTTTTTGGGAACCTTGGACCAAGACTATCTCGAGTTCTTGCTTGCGAAGCTAAAGTCGAATGAAAGGGTTGATGGAAGGGCGCTAGATCAGTACAGAAAGCTTGAGATACTGCCAGGCGTAATCCCCAAGGCAGATGGTAGTGCGCAGGTGAAGCTGGGAGGAACGCAAGTTATAGCAGGGGTAAAACTAACATCAGGCCCTCCTTATAGCGATACGCCTGATGAAGGCGTTTTAACCGTAGGAATGGACCTAGCACCATTTGCCCATCCAGAGTTTCAACCAGGTCCTCCTGATGAAAGGGCCATTGGTTGGGGAAGGGTCGTTGACAGGGGAATAAGGGAGGGCAAAGCGATCGACTTGGGATCTTTAGTATTAGAAGAGGGTAAAAAAGTGGCAGTGATATGGCTCGACGTAACATTGATTAATCATGAAGGAAACGCGCAAGACGCTTCATCGATCGCCGCGCTCGCCGCGCTCATGACCGCAAAGTTCCCGCCTGAAATTGCTGAGGCCTTGGGTAAGGAATCGCTTGAGTTAGTTCACTATCCAATCTCCGTTACAATAGGAAAGATAGGCGACTACCTCATCTTAGATCCAAACTTAGATGAGGAAAGTTATCT
>ERZ1669250.287-NODE-287-length-25920-cov-8.556196_pt1 | contig 25920 bp, 29 predicted proteins | sample MGYA00579295_ERZ1669250 | MGnify/ENA primary metagenome ERZ1669250 (study PRJEB41166, sample SAMN08046056) | hot springs metagenome | biome: hot spring; feature: acid hot spring; material: thermophilic sediment; isolation source: thermophilic sediment from acid...
CAGCACCCCGCCGCACTGCATCGCAGCTTCCTGGTCGGCATGCTGTCTCTGCTGGACGCTCTCATGGACCAGCCCATGCCCGATCTCCTGCACGAACTGCATCTGGCCGATGCCCTGCGAGAGGCGCTATTGTCGCGGACTGGAGAGGATGGCCAGATTCTCGCCTTGGTAGAGGCCATCGAGCGCCAGGATGAAGATGCGGCTCAGAAGCTCCGGCAGCGTCTGGGTCTGCCCGACGGTATCCTCGGGCGACTGAGTCTGGATGCCTTGGCCTGGTCTGCAGCCTTGCCCTAGAGTTCTGGCCTCAGGTCTGCGGCTATCGCGCGCCCCTTGGGAAATGTCTTGGGTTCGGTGGGTGTCACTCGAAGTTCCAGGTGCGCACGATGCGCAGATCCTGGGGCGGATGCTGCCAAGAGGGCGGCAGAGGCGGGAAGGGTGCTGCCTGCTGCAAAATGTTTTCCACGGCCAGGACGAGATCGCGGTGCTCCCCACCACGTAGGATCTGCACTTGGCGCAGATGACCGGCGGGGTCAATGGTGATGGCGACCACCAATCGACCTTGAGGGACGGCCTGCCCTGCCAGAGTGCCTCCGGCAATTTGGGCCACCCGTCGTTCCCATTCCCTCAGATAGGCGGCGAGCTGCTGTTGCGGGTCCGATGGTGTGGCACTGGGGGCGCGCGCCGTTGCGGCGCGCTGCACGGGGAGCCCCTGTCCCGCCGCGGTAACGGGCAAGGCGGGACTGCCCGCGTTGTCGGCAGGTGCCGCCGAGACGAGATCGATCTGAACGTAGGACGAGATGGGTGGAACCCGGGGCAGGGTCAGGGCGCCGGTACCCAAGGCTAGCAGAAAGAGGCTGCCGAGGCACAGGCTGGACAACAGCAGCCAGGGGAAGAGCTGATCCAGGTCACCGGCATCCAGCCCAAAGGACACAGAGCGCAGGATGCGCCGCTTCAGATGCGGCATGGTTTATCGCCCGTCCCGGATACGCCGTCTCGCCGTACCGCAGCGAGGAGGCTGGGACAGCTACCGGTGCCGTGGCGGCTGGGCACGAAAGCGCTCAATCCAGCCAGTCTACGACCTCGATGGCGAAATAGCTGATGATGGCATCGGCGCCGGCGCGCTTGATCGCCAGCAGAGACTCCAGCACGCTGCGCTCGAGTTCCAGAACACCAGCGTCGGCGGCCGCGCGAAGCATACTGTATTCGCCCGACACCTGATAGGCCAGAACGGGGAAATCGCAGCGTTCCCGCAGGTCTCGGAGTATGTCCAGGTAGGGCATGGCGGGCTTGACCATGACCATGTCGGCGCCTTCCTCCAGATCCAGAGCCAGCTCCCGGAAGGCTTCGCGGCGGTTGGCGGGATCCATCTGGTAGGCGCGGCGATCGCCGAAGCTGGGGGCACTGTCGGCGGCGTCGCGAAAGGGACCGTAGAAGGCGCTGGCGTACTTTACCGCGTAGGAGAGGATCGCCACCCGCTCGTAGCGGGCCGCATCCAGGACCTCGCGAATGGCCAGCACCATGCCGTCCACCATGCCCGAGGGAGCGATGACGTCGACGCCGGCCTCGGCATAGGAGAGGGCCTGTCGCTGGAGATTCTCGAGGGTGGCCGGATCGTCGCGATCGCCATCGGCCGCGAGCACCCCGCAATGTCCGTGGTCGGTATATTCGCAGAAGCAGGCGTCGGCGATCACCAGAAGATCCGGATAGCGCTCACGGATGGCGCGGGTGGCGCGTTGGACCAGGCCGTCGCTGGCCCAGGAGGCAGAACCTGCCGCGTCCTTGCACTGCGCGGGCACGACCCCGAAGAGGAGCACTCCGGGGATCCGCCGCGCGACCGCCTCGCCGCAGAGTTTCAGACAAGAGTCGATACTGTGCCGGTACACGCCGGGCATGGACGATATGGCCTCACGTATGCCCTCACCGTCCACCAGAAAGATCGGGAGGAGGAAATCGCTGGCCTGCAGCTGCGTCTCGCGCAGCAGCGAGCGCATGGAAGGACGGCGGCGCAGGCGGCGCGGCTGGTGGCGCGCCATCAGGCGATGTGGCATGGGCAAGGTGGTACTCATCGTTCCGAATCCTCCATGTGCTTGGCCCAATCCCGAAGCGCTTGCAGCAGACCCTGATTGCTGGCCTCGGGAGCTACCCAGGGTGCGGGCAGTCCTTTGGCCGTGACGGCCTCGGCGGTGAGCGGGCTGATGGCGACAATGGGGGTGTTCTTGAGCCAACGCTGCCCCAAGCCCCCTACCATCTGATAGAAGTTGTTGAAAATCTCAGGACTGGTGACCGTCACGGCATGCAGTTCGCCCCGTGCCCAGGCGTGCAGGAGGGGTGTAGGGTTGGCGCCGGGCACGCTGCGTCGGTAACAGTAGACCTTTTCCACCAGCGCGCCGCGCTCGCTCAGGGTGTGCTCCAGCAGCTCCCGTCCTTGGTCGCCTGCGAATATGGCGACTTCCACTCCCTGCACCTCCCGCAAAGCAGGATGCTCCAGCAAACCCTCGGAGCTGAAGCGGTCTGGTACGAGATCGACGCTCAGGCCGAAATCCTTCAGGGCGCGTGCGGTCTCGCGACCGACAGCGGCGACCTGCACGGACTTGGGCCACTCCTGTGCGCGCCCCTGCAGGCGGCTGAGCGCAAACTGGACGGCGTTGCGGCTGCTGAAGATCGCCCACCGAAAGCGCGCCAGCCCATCCAGGGCGGCATCCAGGGATTGCCAGTTTTCCGGCGCCTCGATACGGATGGCCGGAAAGGGAATGGGATGCGCACCGGCCGCTTCCAGCAGAGCGATGAGCTCGGCAGACTGTTCCTTGGGGCGCGTGACCACGACGCCCTTGCCGCGCAGAAGCTCGCTCATGACCGTCTTACCTCGTCGATGATGCCTTGCGCCCCCTGTGCCAGGAGCGCTTGGGCGACGTTTTCTCCCAGGGTCTCGGCTTCGTCACCTATCGCCTCGGCCCGCAGCACTTCGCGCCCATCGGGGCTGGCCACCAGCCCGCGCAGCCGCAGAGTGTCGCCGTCGGCCTGTGCCAGGGCAGCAACGGGCAGGCGGCAGTCGCCGCCGAGGAGGCGATTCATGTGGCGCTCGGCACGGACGCAGCGGCTCGTCAGCACATCGTTCAGGGGCTCGAGCAGGGTGCGGATACGTGCGTCATCGCTACGGATTTCCACGCCGATGGCACCCTGGCCTACCGCCGGGAGCGAGAGCTCGGGCTCCAACACCTGGCGGATCCGATCCGCAAGACCCAGACGTTTGAGACCGGCCGCCGCCAGCACGATACCGTCGTAGTCACCGGCGTCCAGTTTGCGCAGGCGCGTGGCAACGTTGCCGCGCAGGTCCAGTACCACGATTCCGGGGAGACGATGCAGAAGCTGCGCCCGCCGACGCAGACTGGAGCTCCCCACCCGGCCGTCGGGCGGAAGGTCGTCGGGACCCGCAAATTTAGAAGAGACCCAGGCGTCCCGCACGTCTTCCCGCGCCAGAATGGCGGCGATCTCCAGACCCTCCGGCTGCTGCGCCGGTACGTCCTTCATGGAGTGCACCGCCAAGTCCACGGCACGCTCCAGCAAGGCGGTCTCGATCTCTTTGACAAAGAGACCCTTGCCTCCAATCTGATGCAGCGGGGCGGCGAGCATCCGGTCCCCCTGCGTGGTCATGGGCACGATCTCAACCTGTATTCCGGGATGCTCGCGCAGCAGGCCCGCGCGCACGTGTTCGGCCTGCCAGAGAGCAAGCGGACTGGCGCGCGTGCCGATACGCAGGGGGGATGTGGAGCTCGAGCGGGACATATCCTGCCGTTTATGCCATGGCGATGCCCCACCTTAGCAGCGCAATGGGGCCTGTCAAGGGATGCCATTGCTTCGGGTAGAGCGCGCAATATACAATTCGCCCATTCTTTCTGGAGATTAGCACATGGAACGCACAACGATATGGATAGCCGCCACCGCTGCGGGAATCTTGGCCCTCGCCGGTTGCGCCAGCAACGTCGGCAGTGGCGCGCCCAAGGCCACCGGACCTGTGGCGCCGGTGGAGTCGGCCGGTACGGCCGCCTACAACGGTGCGGGGATCGGCTCCCAGCAGCTGGATGCCAACGGTCCCATCGGTGGTGCCAACAGTGGGCTCACGGCGGCCGAGCTGGCAGCACTGCCGCAGCATCTGCGGGTGCATTTCGCCTTCAACAGCGACAGCCTGGATGCTCGCGCGCAGGAGATCGCCAGTCAGAATGCCCAGTTCATGATGAACCACGCCCACGTCAAGGTGCGTTTGGAGGGCAACACCGACGATCGCGGCACCCAAGAATACAACCTGGCCTTGGGCGAGCGGCGTGCCGAGGCGGTGAAGCGTTACCTGGAGGCTCAAGGGGTGAGCGCTGCACGCATCAGCACCGTGAGCTTCGGCAAGGACAATCCGCTGTGCAACCAGAACGATGAGAGCTGCTGGGCCAAGAATCGGCGTGTCGATTTTGTCTACAGCGGCGGTTACAACGGCGGATGAGCCAAGGTGGTTAGAGAATGAGAAACACAACCCGACTGCTCCTGGTCCTGGGCCTCTCGGCACTGAGCCCGGTGGCCATGGCGCAGTCTACCAGTGAGCAGTTGCTGCAGTTGCGCCAGGAAGTGTCGGTGCTGCAAGGTGAGGTCAACAGTCTCATCGCCGTGCAGAAGGCCGAGCGAGGCAGCCAGAGCGCCCTCGCCGACCTGGTCAACCGTTCCCAGAGAATGGAGGCGGAGATTCGCGACCTGCGCGGCGAACTGGAGAGCAAGACCCACGCTCTGGAGCAACAGCAAAAAGCGACGCAAGAGCGGCTCAATAGCGTTGCGGCAGCAGTTGCCACCGTGGCGCCGGTCAGCAGCGCGGGCCTCGGCAGCAGCGCTCCCACGGCTTCGGTAGCGTCCGTTGCCCAAACGACCAATACCAGCAGCGCCCTGGCCAGTGCCTTGGGCGGAGCGTCGGAGTCCAGCGTACCGGGTCTGGGACAGGCCGACTATCAGCGCGCCTTCGATCTGCTGCGCGCCGGTAAATACGGCTCAGCGGTGACCGCCCTGCAGGAGTTCATCCGCAAGTATCCCCAGAGCAGTCTGGTGGTCAACGCCTACTACTGGTTGGGTCAGGCGCAGTATGTGCTGGGACAGAACGATGCCGCCATCAAGAGCCTGACTACGGTCGAGACGCAGTACGCTCAGAGCAGTCTGGCACCGGAGGCGATGCTGCGCCTGGCGGAGGTCTACCAGTCCACAGGTCAGTCGGCCAAGGCGCGCGGTGTTCTCAACAAGATACTCAAGCAGTACCCCAGTACACCCTCGGCGCAGAAAGCTCAGGCTCAGTTACAGGCCATGTCGCGCTAGATGTCCCGGCTGCGCGTCAGCGAAATCTTCCACAGCCTGCAGGGTGAGACTAGCGCGTCCGGTGTTCCGGCAACTTTCGTTCGCCTCACGGGCTGTCCGCTGCGCTGCAGGTACTGCGATACGGCTTACGCCTTTCACGGCGGCGAATGGTTGGAGCGGGACCAGGTCCTGGCGCGGGTCGCAGAGCGCGACAATCGCTTGGTGGTCGTCACGGGTGGTGAGCCCTTGGCGCAGCCGGCGGTGCACGACCTCATGACCGCTCTGTGTGACAGCGGGCGCGAGGTCTATCTCGAAACCAGTGGCGCCCTGAGCGTGGTGGACGTCGACCCGCGGGTGGTCAAGATTCTCGATCTGAAAAGCCCGGCATCGGGAGAGTGCGACCGTAACCTCTGGGAAAATCTGGACTATATCAACAGCCGCGATCAGCTCAAGTTCGTGCTCTGCGATCGCAGCGATTACGAGTGGGCACGGACCACCGTGCGCGAGCGTGGGCTCGTCGGCCGCTGTGAGTTGTTGTTCTCGCCGGCCCATGGGGAGTTGAGCCCCAGGGATCTGGCGGAGTGGATTCTCGAAGATCGTCTGCCCGTGCGTCTGCAGATTCAGTTGCATAAGCTCATCTGGGGAGATGTCCCCGGCCACTGAGAGGGCAGCGGGAGGGTTGGCGGCATGGGCGACACCGACAAAGAGGCCATCGTTCTATTATCGGGCGGACTGGATTCTGCCACGGTGCTCGCCATTGCTCGCGAAGCCGGCTTCGCCCTGCACGCCCTATCCTTCGACTACGGTCAACGGCACGCCACGGAGCTTCGGTTTGCACGGAAGCTCGCCGATGCCGCAGGGGTGCGCAGCCACCGTATCCTCAAAATGGATCTACGGGTGTTTGGCGCATCCGCCCTCACGGACGAGCGTATCGCCGTGCCCGAGCGGTCTGGAGAGGCGGGTGTTCCCGTCACCTACGTGCCGGCCCGCAACACTCTGTTTCTTTCCTATGCCCTGGCTTTGGCCGAGGTTCTTGGAATCCGAGACATTTTCATTGGTGTGAACAGTCAGGATTACAGCGGTTACCCCGATTGCAGACCGGAATTCATCCAGCGTTTCCAGGAGCTTGCACAGGTGGCCACCGTACTCGGCGCCGAACGGGGTCAGAGACTCACCATCCATGCCCCGCTGCAATATCTCAGCAAGGCCGAAATCATTGGCAGGGGGCTGGAACTGGGCGTCGACTATGCCCAGACGCGGTCCTGCTATCAACTGGACGCCGAAGGACGTTCCTGTGGTCGCTGTGACAGCTGCCGCCTGCGCCTGGCAGGTTTTGCCGCGCTCGATCGACGGGATCCCGCCCCCTACCGTTGAGTGTCCGGCCTGGTTCGGTCTGCGGTCCTGGCGGCGGCGGACGCGAGACCGAGCCCGGGCGGACTGACACCGAGCCGCTTTCCACGGCTTCGGTCCGTCACCAGGGGCCGCGTCAGTGTGACCAGGCCGGCTGGCTGTCCTCGCCCGCTGCGCCACGCAATATCGCCAAGGTCTTGCCATCGACGCTCGCCTCGGCGAGGACCTTGCGACCACCGCGTTGGGTGCCGTACAGAATCATCTGACCGTTACCGGCAAAGCTTGGGTGATCGCAGTTACCTTGCGCGTCCAGGACACGAAGGTCGCTGCCATCGGCCCGCATCACCGCCAAGGCATAGACACCACCGGTGCGGTGAATGAAGGCGATGTCCTGACCCGTGGGCGAATAGACGGGGCTGGCGTTGTAGTTGCCGGAAAAGGTCAGCCGATGGACCTCTCCTCCAGCCACATCCATGGAATAGATCTGGGGGCTGCCGGCGCGATCGGATACAAAAACCAGATGCTGGCCGTCGGGCGCCCAACTGGGTGAGGTATTGATGGCGCTGCCGTGGGTCAGCTGTCGGCGTTGACCGGTGGCGAGATCGACGACGTAGAGGTTGGTCGCTCCGCCTTGGGCGCGGGCATAGGCCAGCTCTCGACCATTGGGCGAGAAGGCCGGCGCGCTGACGATCTCACCGCCCGGAGCGACGGCCTGACGCTGCCCCGTGGCCAGATTTTGGATGTAGATGATGGCGCGCGCGTCGTGATAGGTGACGTAGGCCAAACGGTGGTTATCCGGCGACCACACCGGCGAAAAAACCGGCATCCGGCCGCGTACGACGGGGTGCGGGTTCCAACCATCGGACTCGGCCACCAGCAAGGTATATTCGTTGCCGATCTGGCGCACGTAGGCGATGCGCGCGGCAAAAGGTCCCGCCTTGCCAGTGAAGGCCTGGTAGATGAGATCGGCAACGTGATGCGCTGTCATGTGCAGCTCCGCTGGCGAACAGGTATAGCGGCGGGCGGCCAGTTCCTGTCCGGTCTGCACGTTGTAGACGTAGACCTGCACCACGTAATCGCCGTTGGCCTGTTTCTGGGTGTCACCGATGGCGAGGCCTGTCGCACCGATGCCGCTCCAACTGCTCGCCTTGACTTCGATGGGCTGGTGCGGGTCGCCAGGATAACTGCCGGGAGCGAGAACCCGGAAGAGTCCGCTGTGACTGAGATCGCTGCGGATGACTTCCGCCACACTGGGTTGACCGGGTAGGCCGGGTCCAAAGGACGGTATGGCGATGGGCAGAGCCGAGGACACACTTTTGGTCACGTCGACGGTGAGTGCGGCCTGCGCCACGGGATTCCAGAAAAACCCCAGGCCAAAGGTCAGAAGCAGAATCCACAGACGTCTAGCCATGATTGAGTTCCTCAGCGTTGAATTTGATGTCGACTTCCTTGTAGAGATTGTACGACAAGCCCAGGGGCGGCACGAAGGGGGCGGCCTGCTCCACGGCGTTGACCACGGCGCGGTCAAACTGAGGATTGCCGCTGGAGCGCAGGATCTGCGGCGAGCCGATGATCGCGCCGGTGGGACTGAGGCGGATCTGCACGACACAGGAGAGTGCGGCGGCAAAGTTGGTGTCCCACTTGCTGTAGACCCTTCTCTGGACCTGCTGGCTGAACAGGGCGATGAGCTTTTGGTTTTCTGCTGCCTGGGCGGCGCGCGCGGCCGCTATGTTGGCTTCCGCCTGGAGCTTGGCCTGCGCCTCCATGCGTTCGCGCAGGGCCTTGGCGCGCGCTGCCTCGGCAGCTTTGGCCGCCTGTTCGGCCAGTTCCTTCCTGAGCTGGGCGGCACGCTCGGCAGCGGCCTTTTCCGCAGCCGCTTTTTCTGCCGCGGCCTTCTCTGCTGCGGCCTTTTCCGCGGCCGCCTTCTCTGCCGCCGCTTTTTCTGCCGCGGCCTTCTGCTCCGCCGCCTTTGCTTTCGCCTCGCGCTCTGCCGCACGTTGCGCGGCGCGTTTCTTGGCGGCGAGTTCTTCGGCGTGCTTCTCCGCAGCGGCGCGCTGCGCCGTCAGTTCTGCCGCTTGTTTCTGCTCTTCCAGGCGCTTCTGGGCTGCCTCTGCCTGCTTTTGTGGTTGGACTTGTGGCTTCGGTTTCGGCTCTGGCTCAGGCTGTGGTTTGGGTTCCGCTTTGGGCGGCGGTGTGGGGGCCGGTTTCGGCGTGGGCTGTGCTTGGGTAGTGGGGGTCGGCTTCACCGGCGTTTTCGCCGGTGCCGTAGTCGCCGGGGTCGCGGCGGAGCTGACCAACTGCGCCTGCATGGGTGTGGATCCGGCACTGGGAATATTGACGTGGAAGGTCCAGAACAAGGCCGCGAGCAACGCGGCATTGAGCAGGATGGCCAGGATCAGTGGCGCTGTGCGCGGCTCCCGTTTCAATGTCCCTCCGGGCGTGTCAACAGGCCCACCTTGGCAATCCCCGCCTGCTGCAGACGAGCCATGACCGCCATGACCTTGCCGTAGTCCACCGCGGCGTCCCCACCCACCAGGACCTGCGTGCTGCCACTATGACCGTGACTCAAACGTTCCACGACCTGCGCCAGATCGTCCAGTTTCACCGCCTGGTGGGTATCCTTATACTGCAGGAACAGCTTACCGCTACGGCTGACGGAAATGACGATGGGCGGGGTCTTGTCCGGTACGGGTTTGCTGACGCCTTTGGGCAGGTTCACGTTCACGCCCTGGGTCAGCAGTGGTGCCGAGAGCATGAAGATCACCAGCAGTACCAAGGAGACGTCGATATAGGGGACGACGTTCATTTCCGCCAGTAGTCGCCTTCGCTTCACGGTTTCGCCTCCGGGGTCTGCCGGTGCAGGATGTTGGTGAACTCATCCATGAAGACCTCATAATGGGAGTCCAGTTCATCCAGCCGATGCACGAAGCGGTTGTAGAAGAAGGTCGCGGGGATGGCGGCGAAGAGGCCGGCCAGGGTCGCAATGAGCGCCTCGGCCACTGGAGGCGCTACCGTCGCCAGCGTCGCCTGCTGGGCGGCGCCGATGTTCATGAAGGTCGTCATGATGCCCCACACCGTGCCCAGCAGACCGACGAAGGGGGCTACCGAAGAGATGGATGCCAGCAGCGGTAGATTCCCCTCCAGCTGACCTACCTCGCGGATCTGGGCACCGCGCATGGCGCGTCGGGCCGCATCCAGGGCGTCGGCTCCGCGTACCTGCTTGCGCTGTCGTTGGAACTCCTCGTAGCCGGCACAGAAGATGGCCCCAGCACCCGTCTCCAGTTGTGGGTTGCCCGTCACCTGCTGGTAGATCTGGGCCATCTCACCACCACTCCAGAAGCGTTTCTCGAAGCGTTTCAGTGCCCGTTGGGCGTGGGCAAAGACCAGGGCCTTCTGGAAGATGACGTACCAGGAGGCGACGGAGGCGACGAGCAGGAGCACGAGGATGGCCTGCACCACCCAGCTGGCGTTGAGCACCAGGTGCGTTAGGGAGAGGGATTCGGCGGCGGCAATACTGTGTTGGGGGTCCATAGAGTCTCACTGAGTAGAAATATCGGAAAAAACCACGCGCAGGGCCTTGGGGATGGGGGTCGGACGGAAGCTGTCGGCGCGCAGCGAAACGACCTCGATGTCGCCGCGGCAGAGTAGACCCCGCTCACAGCGCACCTCCTGCACAAAAAAGGTGCGCGTGGGGCTCTGTCGCTGAACGCGGGTCAGAATGTCCAACAGATCGTTGAAACGAGCCGGTGCCAGGTAGTCGAGGTCGGCCCGGCGCACGGCAAAGACCACGCCCTCGTCCCGCTCCAGGGCATCCAGAGAAAAGCCCAGTGTCCTCAACATCTCCGTTCGCGCGCGCTCCATGAAGCGCAGATAATTGGCATGATACACGACCCCGCCGTGATCCGTATCTTCATAATATACGCGCACTTGGTGACGTCCCAGGAAGCCTGCCTCAGACATCGAAGAGGTCCCCGCTGCGTTCGGTCGAGACCGTGTCCGGGGCCGGCAGCCCCAGAGCGAGGTAGCTCTGCTGGGTCGCGCAGCGCCCACGCGGGGTGCGTATCAGGTAGCCTCTCTGGATGAGAAAGGGCTCGAGCACTTCCTCGATGGTGCCTCGTTCCTCGCCAATGGCCGCGGCCAAGCTGTCCACCCCCACCGGACCACCGCCAAAGCGCTGGATCACCGCCTGCAGCAGCTTGCGATCCTGGCCATCGAAACCGTACTCATCCACCTCCATGAGTCGCAAGGCGGCCTGTGCCGTGGCCTCGTCGATGACGCCCCGACCGCGCACCTGGGCGTAGTCCCGAACCCGCCGCAGCAGGCGGTTGGCAATGCGGGGGGTGCCGCGGGAGCGGCGGGCGTTCTCGCGCGCGCCCGCCGCATCGAAGGGTGTCTGCAGAATGCGGGCAGAGCGGGACACGATCTGCGCAAGCTCGTCGACGCTGTAGAACTCGAGGTGGAAGCTGATGCCGAAGCGATCGCGCAGCGGGGAGGTCAGCAGCCCGGCCCGCGTGGTGGCACCGATGAGGGTAAAGGGAGGCAGGGAGATCTTGATGGAGCGGGCTGAGGGTCCCTCGCCGATAAGGATATCCAGTTCGTAATCCTCCAGCGCAGGATAGAGGATCTCCTCTACCACGGGGCTCAGACGGTGGATCTCGTCCACGAAGAGCACGTCGAAGGGCTGCAGATTGGTGAGGATGGCCGCGAGATCGCCGGGCTTGTCCAGAATGGGCCCCGAGGTGACCTTGAGTCCGGCACCCATTTCCTGGGCGATGATATGCGCAAGGGTGGTTTTCCCAAGGCCGGGCGGACCGAACAGCAGTACGTGGTCCAGGGCCTCATTGCGACCGCGGGCCGCATCGATGAACAGCGCCAGGGAGTCGCGCAGACGCGGCTGGCCCAGATACTCCTGCAGATGCCTCGGTCGCAGGGCGCGATCGAGCTTGTCGTTGCCGTCTTCCTCGAGACTCAAGGGGCCGCGCTCTACCATGCTATTGCTGCACTTCTCCCATGGATCCGCAAAGAGAAACCCGCACCCGTCAATGCCGTGCGAGGGATTTCAGGCCCTGACGAATGAGTTCCTCGATACTCAGTCCCGCATCGAGTCCGGCGAGGGCCTGGCTCGCGTCCGACGCCTTATACCCCAAGCTCTGCAGCGCGGCAATGGCCTCCTGACGCGGGTCGCCCGTTGCCGGCGCGGTACCGGCAGATCCGCCCGCCAGTTTGTCCCGCAGTTCGACGATGAGGCGCTCTGCGGTGCGTGCGCCGACGCCGGGAATGCTGGTGAGCCGACGCACATCACCATCGCGCAGGGCCTGGCGCAGCTGCTCGACATCCATGCCCGAGAGACAGGCCAGGGCAACCTTGCCGCCGATCCCACTGACCTTGATGAGCTGCCGGAATATATCGCGCTCGGCCCGCTCCCGAAAGCCATAGAGCAGGTGCGCGTCCTCTCGCACCACGAGATGCGTGTGCAGGCTCAAGACAGCGCCATCCGCCGGCAGCTGGAAAAAGGCGGACAGGGGCATCTCCAGCTCGTAGCCGACGCCGTTCACCTCCAGCCACAGCCACGGTGGGCGGCGCTCCAGGATATGCCCGCGCAGGAAGGCAATCATCGCGACGACTCCCGTGCCCAGATCGAAGACGTGCCCGCGTGGTGGGCGTGGCAGATGGCGCAGGCGAGAGCGTCGGCGGCATCTGCCTGGGGCGCCTCGGCAAGGCTCAACAATACCCGCACCATGTGCTGCACCTGCTCCTTGGCGGCATGGCCGCCTCCCACCGCGGCCTTCTTGATCTGCAGGGCCGTGTATTCGTGCACCGGCAATCCTCCCTGCAGGAGGGCTACCAGCGCCGCTCCCCGGGCCTGCCCCAGCTTCAGGGCAGAATCGGCATTGCGCGCCATGAAGACCGCCTCGATGGCTGCCGCCTCCGGTCGGAACTCCGTCAGCACCTCCACGAGACCCGCGTGGATGGCACCGATACGCTCCGGAAAAGGCCGGCCGGCCACGACCATGCAACCGTAGCCGATACTGCGCAGACGCCCGCGCCCATCGACCTCGATGACACCGTAACCCGTGCGCAGGGAACCCGGGTCAATCCCGATGATGCGCAAAGGACCCCGCCACTTTCAGGAAGCCGCTTCCAGACGCGCCATTTCTTCGTCGCTCAGGCTGTAGTTGGCGTAGACGTTCTGAACGTCGTCGTTCTCTTCCAGGGCCTCCAGCAGGCGCATGAGCTTGTCGGCGTCGTCGCCACTGACCTCAACGGTGGTTTCCGGGATCATGGTCAGCTCGACCTCCTCGGGTTTGAGCCCCGCGGCTTGCAGCGCCTCGGCAACGCCGTGCAAGGCCGTCGCCTCGGTGTAGACGACGATGCGCTCTTCCTCCGTCACCACGTCTTCGGCACCCGCCTCCAGGGCGGCTTCGAGGACGCGATCCTCACCGGCGTCCACCGGTAGGGTGATCATGCCGCGCCGCTGAAACAGGTAGGCGACAGAGCCTGAGGTGCCGAGATTGCCGCCGCGCTTGGAAAAGATGTGCCGAATCTCGGCGACGGTGCGCACCCGATTGTCGGTCATGGTTTCGATGAGGATAGCCACGCCATTGGGGCCGTAGCCCTCGTAGGTGACCTCTTCGTAATCGATGCCCTCGAGTTCTCCGGTGCCGCGCTTGATGGCGCGCTCGACGGTATCTTTGGCCATGTTGTTGGCATAGGCCTTGTCCAGAGCCGTACGCAGGCGTGGATTGCTCCCCGCATCGCCGCCGCCGGCGCGGGCTGCCACCGTGATCTCGCGGATCAGACGGGTGAAGATCTTGCCTTTCTTGGCATCCTGGGCCGCTTTGCGAAATTTGATATTGGCCCACTTACTGTGACCGGCCATGGTAACTCCTTGCTAGCTCTACGGGTATCCAACACGAATGAAGCGACATCATAGCGCACCCGGCGCGCGGGCGTCATGCCAGGGTGGCGATGGCGCTCATGGTGGCGCCAAGAATCTCCGAAGGCTCTGCCTGCTCCAGAAAGTGCAGCGGGACGCCGTAGCGAAGGCGGGGATGCTGCCGCACCGACCAGGTACGCCAGTCCGAGGGATATTGGTGCACGCCGATGACCTTGGCAGGCACCACCGCCGCGCCACTCTCCCGCACCAGCCAGCCCAGACCGCGGCGCACGTCGTTGCGAGCGATGCCACCCTCGGGGAAGATCCCGAGGACCCGCTGGGCCGCCAGAACCCGGGCGGCAGCGCGCAGTGCCTGCAGATCGTGTCCGTCCCGTTTCACGGGAATGCAGTGGATGAGATCCAGAAAGGGACGCAACCAGCGTGCCTCGTAATATTCCCGCGCCACCAGAAAGGATACGACGCGACGGTTGCTGGCGATCAGGAGCAGCGGATCGATCACCGACAGGTGATTGCAGGCGAGGATGGCGGCACCCGTGTCGGGGACGGTACTGGCTTCCCAAGAGGCGCCCTGATACCAGCGGGCGTAGGCGCGAACGAGCAGGTGCAGACTACGCTGGCTTAAGCTCCATTCCGAGGCCCGATCCGGGCCATAGTCCCCCCGACTACGTCCAGTGCTCAGGAGACCTCCAGCATGCGATCCAGGGCCCGCCGTGCCGATTCTGCCGTCGCCGCCGGGACCTGGATACGGTTGCGCACCTTCCCTGCCACCAGATCTTCCAGGGTCTCGGCCAGCTGCTCGGGATCGATGCGGAACATGGTGGAGCACATGCAGACCATGGGCGACATGAACTCCACCAGTTTGTGCTCGTCCCGAACCTCATCGGCCAGGCGGCTGACAAGGTTGATCTCGGTGCCCACCAGCCACTCGCTTCCCGGCGCTGCCGCCTTGACGGTCTTCAGGATGAAATCGGTGGAACCGACATAGTCCGAGGCGGCGCAGACCTCGAAGGCGGACTCCGGGTGAGCGATCACCTTGCCCTCGGGGTGAGCCTTGCGCCACTGCTGGATGTGGGCCGGCTGGAACATCTGATGCACCGAGCAGTGTCCCTTCCACAGCAGGATACGGGCCGAACGGATCTCTTCCGGACTCAGGCCGCCCAGGGGCAGATCGGGATCCCACACCGGCATGTCCCTCAGCGGAATGCCCAGCTGATGGCCGGTCCAGCGTCCGAGGTGCTGATCGGGGAAGAACAGCGCCTTGGGCCGTTGTGCAAAGGCCCATTCCAGCACTCTGCGGGCATTGGAGGAGGTGCAGACGCTACCACCGTGATCACCGCAGAAGGCTTTCAAGGCAGCGGAAGAGTTGACGTAGGTGACCGGCGTAATCTCGCTGTCGGGATCCAGTACGCTGCGCAACTCGGACCAGGCCCGCTCCACCTGCGCGATATTGGCCATGTCGGCCATGGCGCAGCCGGCATTGAGGTCCGGCAGGATGCTGATCTGCTCCGGGCGACTCAGGATATCTGCCACCTCTGCCATGAAGTGGACGCCACAGAAGACGATGAATTCTGCTCTCTGATTCGCTGCGGCGCGAGACAGCTGGAGCGAGTCGCCGTGAAAATCGGCGTGCCGATAGACCTCTTCCCGCTGGTAGTGGTGTCCGAGGATGACCAGGCGGTCGCCCAAGGCCTGTTTGGCTGCACGTATCCGCGCATCCAGGGCAGCGGCGACCCCGGGTCGGTCCACATAGAGCCTGACGCTTTCCACACTCATCGTCCATCTCCCGGTCCGCCACGGGTGGCGGCCATACGCATCACGCTACGAGGCCAGGCTGCGACCGTCAAGAACCAGATGGAACTGCCGTAGAATGGCGTCGCGGTTGGTGGCCGAGCCGCAGCGGCGGGCTGCCTCCAGCGGGGCCAGCCAGACAAAGGCACGATGCTCCGTGGGTTGCAGCCGGGGGTTCCGGGGCTCGGCAAGGGCCAGGGTAAATACGTGCTCCTCATTGTCCTCCACGTCCGCCGGGTAACGTTCGCGCCAGGGCGGTCGGATGGGAAAGCGATTGCGCACCCCGGTGTCCACCAGCCCCTGCGCCGAGAAGCCCGTCTCCTCCAGGAGCTCCCTGCGCGCCGCACTCTCCCAGTCCTCGCCGGGTTCGAGACTACCCGTCACCGACTGCCAGAAGCCTTCGGGCTGCAGGCGCTCCAGGAGCAGCACCGCCTCGGCGGTGTGTACCAGCACGAGTACGGACTTAGGAAGCTTGGCCATCGTCCAGCACCCCGGGGCGCAGGCGGATACCCAACTCCCGCAGTTGCCGTTCGGCCACAAGATTGGGCGCGTCCGTCAGCAGGCAGCCCGCCTTCTGGGTTTTGGGGAACGCGATGACATCGCGGATGGTATCTGCGCCGCTCATCAGCATGACCAGGCGGTCCAAGCCGAAGGCCAGGCCGCCGTGGGGAGGCGCGCCAAAGCTGAGGGCATCCAAGAGAAAACCAAACTTGTTGCGCGCCTCTTCGGGATCGATGCCCAGGGCCGCAAAGACCTGCTCCTGAACATCGCGTCGATGGATGCGGATGCTGCCGCCGCCGATCTCGTTGCCGTTGAGCACCAGATCGTAGGCTCTGGCCAGAGCCTGCTCGGGATCGCTCTGCAGGCGGGCCAGGCTGGTCTCCTGGGGTGCGGTGAAGGGATGGTGCGTGGACACCCAGCGGCCTTCCTTTTCGTCCTGCTCGAACATGGGAAAATCCGTGATCCACACCGCCCGCCAGTCCCCTCGCAGGAGTCCGCGATCCGCGGCAATGCGGTTGCGCAGATTGCCCAAGGTCTCGTTGACGATCTTGGCACGGTCGGCGCCGAAGAAGAGGATGTCGCCCACGGTCGCGCCACTGCGCTCCAGCATCGTCTGCAGGAAAGCTTCCGGCAGGAACTTGACGATGGGCGACTGGAGACCCTCGCTGCCCCGATCCAGAGCATTGATCTTGATCCAGGCCAAGCCCTTGGCGCCGTAGATGGCAGCAAACTCGGTATAGGCATCGATCTGGGTGCGGCTGAGGTCTGCCCCGCCCGGTACGCGCAGACAGGCCACTCGCCCCCGGGGCATTTCCGCGGCCGCACGGAAGACCTTGAACTCGACGGTCCGAGCCAGGTCCGTCAGCTCCGTCAACTCCAGAGGATTGCGCAGGTCGGGCCGGTCGACGCCATAGCGACGGATGGCCTCGGCGTAGGGCATGCGCGGAAAGGGATCGCCCAGATCTACGTCGAGAAGCTCGCGGAACAGGCCGCGGATCATGGGCTCGGCAATGGCCATGACCGCCTCTTCATCGACGAAGGAGGCCTCGATATCCACCTGGGTGAATTCCGGCTGCCGATCAGCGCGCAGATCCTCGTCGCGAAAGCAGCGGGTGATCTGATAGTAGCGTTCGAGTCCGCCGACCATCAGCAGCTGCTTGAAGATCTGGGGGCTCTGGGGCAGGGCGAAGAAATGCCCAGGCTGGGTGCGCGAGGGGACCAGGTAATCCCGGGCGCCCTCCGGGGTCGAGCGCGTCAGTACGGGCGTCTCCACGTCCACGAAGCCGCGCTCGTCCAGATAGTGGCGGAGATAGCGGGTGACCCGATGGCGCAGACGCAGGCGTGCTGCCATCTCTGGTCGGCGCAGGTCCAGATAGCGATATTTGAGGCGCAGATTCTCGCTGATGCCGTCCTCATCCAGGGGGAAGGGCAGGGGCTCGGAGCGGTTGAGCACCTCGATGGTCACCGCCTGCAGCTCCACCGCACCGCTGCTGAGTTCCGGATTCTCGCTTCCCGCTGGCCGCGCCCGCAGAGGGCCGCGTACCCGCAGCACATATTCGGCGCGAACCTGTTCCGCGACGGCGAAGGCCGCTTCCCGACTGGGGTCGACGACGATCTGCACCAGTCCCTCCCGATCGCGCAGGTCGAGAAAGATGACCCCACCATGGTCGCGCCGCCGCTGTACCCAGCCGCAGAGTGTGAGTTCCGAACCGATGAGGTCGGTACCGATTTCATTTGAATAGTGTGTGCGCATGTGCGTCCGGCCCAGATAAGGAAAAAGGCCCCGAAGGGCCCGTACATGTTGTCCTGCGCCGTCGGTGACGTCAATGACAGGCGCAACTGCCTCCCGCGCAGGGCGGCGTTGCCGGCTCGCTGGACGCGCTGCTGGCGGCTTTGCTGCCGCCCTTGAAGTCCGTCTGGTACCAGCCGCTGCCTTTCAGGGCAAAGCCGCCCGCTGCCAGCTGTCGCTCGAGACCTGGTTGGCCACAGGCAGGGCAGTCCACCAGGCGCGGATCGGTCATACGCTGCTCGATGCTCAAGGCATGCCCGCAGTCCTTGCATACATACTCGTAGGTTGGCATTGTGGTATTCTCCACGCTTGAACAGCAGAATCTGCTGGAACATAAATACGTCCACTGGCCACGATTTTCAAGAGGTGAGGACAACCGCCGTGTTGCCGTGCCGCCTTCGCGCGAGGCTCGCTGCCGATTTTCTCCCCCGTCGATGGGGGTCGCGATGAGTGTCGCCGATCAGTTGCACGCCGCCTTGCAGACCTTCATTGCCCTGGTCGCCATTCTCAACCCCGTCGGTGCGATCCCCATTTTCATTGCCCTGACCAGCGATGAGACCCCGCCGCAGCGTCTGGCCACGGCCCGCCTTGCCGCCCGGGCGGTGGCCATCGTCCTGCTGGTGTCTGCCTTTCTCGGCGAATACATCTTGCAGTTTTTCGGGATCAGCATCGCCGCCTTCCAGGTGGCCGGTGGCATGGTGCTGATGCTGCTCGCCTTCAATATGCTGCAGGCCAAATCCAGTCGTTACCGGCACACGCCGGAAGAAGCCGCCGAGGGCATGCAGAAGGAGGACGTCGCCGTCGTCCCCCTGGCCATCCCTCTCTTGGCCGGACCGGGCACCATGATCACCGTCATTATCGCCCACCACAAGAGCAGTTCCTGGTTGTCCAGCGGTCTTCTGGTGTTGGATATCCTGGCCATTGCCGGGGTGGCCTACGTCGCGCTGCGTCTTTCTGGCCCCTTGTCGCGACGCCTCGGGGTTACGGGCATCAATATCTCCACCCGAATCTTTGGTCTGGTCCTCGCCTCCATTGCCGTGACCTTCATCGCCAATGGGCTCGCTGCCCTCTTCCCCGCGCTGACGCACGGTTTTGCCGGTCCGGGTGCCTGATCGTCCGGACTGCTGCCAGAGCCGGCCGTCTCCGCTCTGGTAGGCGGCGCAGTCGCGGCGCGTCAGCCCAAAGCCCACTGGAAAAAAAGCCGCCGATTTGCGTACAATGGCAGGATTTTTCATAGGTCGATAGCCGCCGGCCCATAGCAGCGATCCGGTACCGCGTGACGCCCAAGCCTATGGCCTCACGGATGCCGATGGCGAGCGCAGGCGCCGTCGGCACGCAATGCATCTGGGGTGACCAAAAATAAGCGCACAGACCTTAGCCAAAGACGAACGACTTCAGGAGCTGCAGGCAAAGTACGCTTGGCCTACGGTAGAGTACGAAGAGGGACTGACGGCGGCATCTTCCACCTTGCGTCGGCTGGGCGTGGATACCCTGCGGCGCGAGCTGTGGCTACCTATCGCTTGGGGCAAGGACAGCGCTGAGGTCATCGTCTGTGAGCCCGAGAATACGGCCCTGGTGGAACACATCCGTGAGGCCCTGGGGGTCTCGGAACTGCGTTTTCGCGTGGCCACGCCGGAAGACCTGGTCCGCCTCATCGAGAACAGTGCCGACCTCAATGCGCACTTTCCCGTATCCGGCGGACGCACGCCTCTGGCCAAGGTGCGGACCTACCTGGCGGGTCTACGTACCCGTTACGCGGCGCAGCGGACGCGTTTCGCCCGAAGTCGCACGGGCCTTGCGCTTGCCCGTACGGGTCTGACCTTCATCAGTATCGCCGTCGCCTTTCTCCGCTTTTTCGGTGGCGGCACCCTGCTCTTCTTTGAGTTGCCACTACTGGTGCTGGGCGTGTTGGCCATCATCGACGGTATCCTCTGGTACTGGCCCGCGCGGCAAGAGTCGCGACAGATCCAGGAGTATCCGCCCTACGATCTCCCCCCGGAATACAGCGCCCTGGAGGTGGATACCTCTGAGGGCAGATGGCGATTTCGCCGTAGTCCCGTTGTGCCGTCGGCCAAGGCCCTGCGCGAGCGGTGGGATGGACTTTCACCGGTGGAGCGGCGCCGCTTTCTTGCCAACGACCGGACGGATCTTGCGGAGGAGCGCACCATACTGGCTTATCTGCGGGTGATGATGGCCCGCGCCCGCACCGGCCTTGCCTTCGCTCGCACCGGTATCGCTTTCGTTGGTATCGGCATCGCCTTCGTCCGCAAGTTTCCGCCGGGGCCATGGTCCATCTTCGATTGGACCCTCATCGCCGTCGGCACTCTGATGCTCATCGAGGGTTTCATCTGGTACCACCCGGGCCGCCACGCCGGCAATCACGCCTTGGCTGCCGTCGCCAAGAAGCGTGACCACGTCGGGCTCTGGGATCGAATTTTTCCCTCCTCCTGCCTGTACCGACAGGGTGTGGATCCCGTTGTCGAGGCCAACGGTGTGGCCGCCCAGCCCGGCGTCTATGCTACCACCGGCCTCGCCCTGGAGCGCACCACTCTGGCGGACAAGCGCAACGCCATGTCCCGCCTGCGCACCGTCATGGCCCGTGCGCGCACCGGCATGGCCTTCATCCGCACCGGCTTCAGCCTCATGACCGTAGGCGCGGGCCTGTACATCTATTTCCACTTCGCGCAGCAGGAAGACCTTTGGTGGACCCTTTTCGATGCCGGATTGGTACTCGCAGGTCTCTACCTGATTGTCGATGGGCTCATCTGGTACCTCCCAGCCGAACGCTCCAAGCGACACTCGCCCTTCGTGGCACCCCACTTCGAGATTGCCGATGCCGACTACCGTCTGCCCAAAAGCGCCTGGATTCGGGAGCACTACCGCCATGAGTCCTGATAGCGCCGCCTACGAAGGCCTAGTCCGCTCGGGTTACCTCAGTCCTGCGCAGTGGCAGGCGGCCCAGGACAGCGCCAATCGTCGTCAGATCCCCCTGGAGCGGGTGCTGCTTCGGGATTTCGGGCTCTCTCGCTGCGTCCTGCTCGACACCCTCTCCCAATACTATGGCTGTCCCGCGGTCCAGTACGACGAGCGCCTACCGGTGCCCACGGCGCTGTTCGCCGGGCTCGACCCCAAGATGCTCAGGGCGCAGGTCTGGTTTCCCGTGCGCCAGCTGGGCGAGACCGTGGTGATAGCGGCCGCCGTACCCGACAGCCCCAGCATGCGCGCCCAGGTACGCGAACTCCTACCCGCAGCTGCCTACGAATTCCGGGTTGCCCTGGGCGAGGACATCTTCTGGTACATTCAGGACTACCTGCACGCCGAAGCGCCGTTGCTCATCGGCATCGAGCGTACGGGGCTCGCCTACTGGCGCAATACCATGGCGCTGTGGCGAACCAAGCTCGCAGCGCACCGTACCGCCCACGCCCGGGCGCGCACCTCCATGAAGCTCTTGCGCTGGGGGCTGGCCATGGTGGCCTTGGCCCACGTGCTCACACACCTGCCCGACAGCGTGCTTTCCCCCTACTACTTGCCCATCCTCGTGGTCGGTGTCGTGCTGGCCGTCATCGGCCTTTTCGACTACCTGCAAGTGCGGGGATCGCGCATGGATCTCCCTTGTCAGAAGGAGCTGATCCAGATTACGGCGGCCAACATACGTTTCACCGAACGCTACCATCTGCGCGAACGACCCTGCCAGGCGCAGGACGACACCCACCTGGCACGACTTGCCGCCACCATCCCCCCCTACTGCTCCATCATTCCGCCGGTGCCTGCCAGCAAGGAGCGGACCTATCTCGCGCGGGAGCGCAACATGCTGGCGGCGCAGCGCACCATTGCCAGCAGCCACCGGACCTCCTATGCCCGCGCCCGCACTGGACTGTCCCTCATCCGCACGGGTGTCGCCTTCATCGGTCTGAGTATCGCCATCCACAAGATGCTCGGGATCACTCCCTACAGCTTTACGGAGTACCTACTCATGGGCGCGGGTATCCTCATGCTGGGGGACGGATTGATCTGGTATCTGCCGGTGCGCCGTCTGAAATACGGCATCGGGCGCGAGATAAAACCCTGAAAAGATCGTCTCGCCGGGTTCGGGCAAGATTCCATCACCGGACTGCAGCTGCGGTTGGCCGGGCTCTCGTTCAGATCCCCACAGAAAAAAGGCGCCCTGGTGCAGCCAGGACGCCTCAAGCGGGCTGAGAACGACTTAGGGCTTCACGTAGTCGAAACCGTGGGACTCCAATTGCATGATGCGGACGATGCCGGCCGGCACGATCACCACCGAGGGATCCAGCGGCGGCAGATGACCGGTCTTTTTCTTGAACTGCTCCATGCTGTTGTGACAGACATCGAACTCCACCCCTTCGGCGTTGATGGCCGCAATCCGGCTGGCGACGGGGCTGGAGGGAAGGTACATCTTGATGCCTGGGCCAAAGGCTACGACCACGATCTGCACCTTTTCCTGACCAAAGTAATTCAGCAGGTTCTGAGCATTGTTGAGGGTCAGATTCCAGCGGGCAGGATTGTCCTGGCTCACCTGCAGCACTACGTGAGCAATGGCGAAGGGGTGATCGTGGATGAAAGTGGGCTTGGCGTAATCGAAGTCCTTGAGCATCGACACGTTGGCCCAGGCTGGAGCAGCCCCAAGCAACAGCAGCGGCAGGGCCAGAGCAGTGAGCAGACGGGACAGACGGACGCTTGACATGAAAACTCTCCTTGAAGTCAAAAGGCGATCATGGCCTGCATGGCAAAGACGTTGTCCACGGCATTGGCCACGCTTGCGGAGACGGGATTGGGATGCGGCACATCCAAGGTACGGAAATAGTAACCTGCCATGACTTTGGTCAGCGGCGTGAAGTGATACTGCAAGCCGATGGCGAAGGTTTTGAAGATGCGATTCTGCGCGGGATTATTGGGTAAGCGATTGTAATAGTCGTAGCGCAAGTTGGCCTCGATGTGGTGGGTAAAGAAGAGCCCCACTTCCGCCATATAACCCCAGGCCCGATTCTCCTGGCCCGGATAAAGCTGGGTGTTGGTCAGGGGTGCGGGGAGGCCGGGGGCGCTGCTGAAGGCCGCTGGCGCATCGATCCAGCCCGAGCCGCGGATATATTCAAAGCGCAACTGCCGTCCCCATGGCTGCATGTAACCCTGAAGATATTGCAGATCGACGCCGTAGCGATCCATATTGTAGCTGTGACCGTCCAGCAGGGGCTGCGCGTGTTGATACCAGAGGCCGCCTTGGATATCGCTGCGGAACGGCCCCTTCCCGCCCAGCACATAGGCCAGCTGCAGGCGCGCCGCCTCCATCGGGCTATTGGACTGATTGCCCGCAGCGACGGTGCCGTACATTCCCACCATGGCGCCGTAGGTAAACTCCCATGGACCGTGGCGGAACCAGTCAAACAGCATCACGCCAGGATAACGGAAGCCATTGATGCCCAAGGTGTCGGTACCTGGTACCAGGTAATTGCCGCCCAAGGCCCGGACTGGCTGATAGGGCTTGCCCGAATCGTACATGGTCTGGTTCATCAGCTGCGTGACCACCGTCGGGCTGATGACGTAGTTGTAGCTCATGAATCCTTGCATCGCGCCTTCGGCACTGGGCGCGCGGATCAGGCCTACCTCGACTCGGGCTCCTGGGATATAGCTGAAGGTGAAATGACCGTCAATCAGGCCCGGCTGATATTTGCCACGGATATTGGTAAAGCCGTTGTTACCGAATTCGCCGCCGAAGAAATAGGAAATATGGGGATTGATATTGCCACGCAGCATGATCCGCGCCCGCAGGATCTGCGCCGTCGTACTCTGCGTGAAGTTGGGCCCCACCAGGTTGATGTGTGGTATCTGATGGTTCAACGCATCTTCCGTGCCCGACTGCGCGTAAAGACTCGGCTCGATGAAGCCAGATACGCCGAAGAGCGGTGCTTTGGCAGGCGATATTCCCTGCAGCGCAAACCAGTTGGCGGCCTGAGCCAGCGGCGTCCAAACCAAGGCAGCAAGGAATAGCGGAATGATCCTCTGGGCATGGCCTTTGCGGTTTATTCTCTGCATGATCGTCATCTCGCGGTAATGGAATAATGTCCTTCGTGACAAGTATCAGCAAGTTGTGTGCCATTTCCTCGAGAACCCTCCATTTCCCAAAACTGACGCCCCGTCGCGTCCGCGCGAGACCCGTTTCTGGACCACAGGGCACGGCGAGTCCCGCCGGCTTTGCGCGGTTAAGGCCATACCATTGAGTATCCGGCAATATAGTGATGCCCTGATGAGTAGCTGCTCGACTTACTCCGCGAGACTGCCCGATGGTATCCTCACCGGGTTTTCCAAAGGACGACACGGGCGAGGTAGAGAGGTGGAGATGGATGGCGAGTCCGCCAGCGCACAGCTGGCTTTTGGGAGCAGTGATATCCTGCCCGAGGGAGCCTTGGACGAGGCGCTGCAGCGGGCGGCGCAGGAGGGGCGGGCGCTGCGAGTCAAGCTCGGAATGGATCCGACGGCTCCGGATCTGCACCTCGGTCATACCGTGCTGCTGCACAAAGCCCGTCAGTTTCAGGATCTCGGACACCAAGTACTGTTCCTGATCGGCGATTTTACCGCCCGCATCGGCGACCCCACGGGCAAGAGCAGCACCCGGCCGCCCCTGTCGGCTGAGGCGGTAGCGGCCAATGCCGAGACCTATCGCCAGCAAATTTTTCGGATCCTGGACCCACAGCGGACGGAAATCGTCTTCAACTCGCATTGGCTCGACGCCCTGAAACCTCAGGAACTCATCCAGTTGGCGGCCCGCTACACCGTCGCCCGGATGCTGGAGCGGGACGACTTCAGCAAGCGCTATCAGGCGCAACAGCCCATCGCTGTGCACGAATTTCTCTATCCGCTTCTGCAGGGCTACGACTCCGTTGCCCTGCGTGCCGATGTCGAGCTCGGCGGCACGGACCAGCGTTTCAATCTCCTGGTCGGGCGGGAATTGCAGAAGGAATACGGCCAAAGACCGCAGGTAGTGCTCACCATGCCCATCCTCGAAGGCCTGGACGGCACCCAGAAGATGTCCAAATCTCTGGGCAATACCATCGCCCTCGAGGACCCTCCGGAGCAAATGTTCGGTAAGCTCATGTCCATCTCCGATACGCTGATGTGGCGCTACTACGCTCTGCTCTCAGCAAAATCGCCGCAGGAGCAGCTACTTCTGCGACGTCAGGCCGAGGCGGGCGCGCTCAACCCTCGAGACTGCAAGCTCGACTTGGCGCAGGAATTGGTCGCCCGTTTTCACGGCGAGGAGGTGGGTGTTAACGCGCGCGCGGCCTTTCTTGCGCAATTTCAGCGGCGCGAAGTTCCCGACGATCTGCCAACACAGACCCTGCGTATCGACCCACCCCGGACCCTGGCCAAATGTCTGCAGGCCCTGGGCTGGGTACGCAGCAGCAGTGAAGGCATGCGCAAGATCCGCGAGGGGGCCGTGCAACTCGACGGTATCCGTATCGAAGAGCCTAGCCTCGTCCTCGAGGCAGGGAACGAACACCTTCTGCAATTCGGCAAGCGGCACATCGCGCGCGTTTGTCTGCAAGGAGAGGAAACAGACCATGCCTGAATCAGCGCAGCTCTACGATTACTGCCTACCGCTCCTGGACGGGCGCGAACAGTGCCTGCGGGACTTTGCCGGACAGGTGCTGCTCATCGTCAACACCGCCAGCCTCTGTGGCTTCACGCCCCAGTATGCCGGCCTGCAGAAGCTCTACCAGACCTATGGTAGCCGGGGTTTCAGCGTGCTCGCTTTCCCCTGCAACCAGTTTGCCCATCAGGAGCCCGGCAGCGCCGAGGCCATCGGTGATACCTGCCACGGTCGCTTCGCCGTGACCTTCCCGGTCTTTGCCAAAGTAGAGGTGAACGGTCCGGGCGCCACCCCCCTCTTTCAGTATCTCAAGAGCGCCCTGCCCGGCTGGTTCGGGCCTCGCATCACCTGGAACTTCACCAAGTTCCTCGTCGACCGTCAGGGCCGGCCCCACAGGCGATTTGCCCCTCGGGTGGCGCCCGAAAAGATCGCCCCCGCCGTCGAGGAACTCCTGCGCCGACCGGCCTGAGCCCTGCTGCGGCCCGCGGTGGGCCTGGGCAGCGACGGGTGCCCAACCCGGTACGGCGGGGGTGTTGACAGCCCTCGGAGCCCGCGTATAATGCGCCCTCACCACGCAGCACAGCTGCTGCGCGGGAAGCTCCCAAAGCTTCCCAACTGTTCTTTCCCAACCGAGTGGAGATGTGTGGGGTTTAGGCCCAGAGGGCGATCTGG
>ERZ1669250.288-NODE-288-length-25888-cov-5.309991_pt1 | contig 25888 bp, 22 predicted proteins | sample MGYA00579295_ERZ1669250 | MGnify/ENA primary metagenome ERZ1669250 (study PRJEB41166, sample SAMN08046056) | hot springs metagenome | biome: hot spring; feature: acid hot spring; material: thermophilic sediment; isolation source: thermophilic sediment from acid...
CTGTTTCACAGAATTTCAGTTATCTTCCTGTTATAATTGCTCTGATTATCATTATATCTGTAATTGTGGTTGCATTTTCGATACTCTCATTTAAAAAGAGAAAAAAATAACCTTTAAATATTGGAAACTCGTGAGTAAATTAATTTAGTAAATTTATTTAAATTTATTAAAAAAATTTTCTGTTGAGGGAAGTCCTTATATCTCCTCCCTGAAGGTCGGAGTTTTACTGATCCCTCAAACTCCTAACTTTTCTATAATAGAGTAATGTAATATTTTTATCACTGTGTGATATATTAACTCCATGGATGGGATAATACTGGCCGGGGGGTTTGCGAGGAGATTATTACCAATATCAGAGTTCATTCCAAAACCATTATTACCTGTAAATGGAAGACCACTTATTGACATCATTATAGATAAGCTGGGAGATTTAAATGTAGAAAACATAACAATTTCAATAAATAAAAAATATGAAAAAGAATTCAATTATTACAAATCTTGCAGAAAGGATAAAAAATTAGATATTCTGGTGGAGCCAACGATGAAGGAAGAGGAAAAATTCGGTGCAGTTAAGGGCATACATTATGCCATGCAGCATGCTGGCAATAAAAGATATTTTGTTATTGCCGGTGACAATTATTTTGACTTTGATCTTAAACCTTTCCTTGATTTTGTTTTAAAGAATGATAAAATAACCATTGTTGGGTACGACATGAAAAACATGGAACTGGTCAGACAGTACGGTGTATTTTCCCTGGAAGGAAACAGAATAATGGATTTCGTGGAAAAACCGGAAAACCCGGTTTCATCCCTGATAAGCACGGGGATCTACTATTTTCCGGAAGATTCAATAAACCTTATTGAAAAATATCTGAAAGAAACAGGAAATAAAGATCAGATAGGAAAACTGATTCAATGGCTTATAAAGAAAACTGATGTATACGGAATAATACTGAAAGGAAAATGGGTAGACATAGGCAATCTTGATGCCTACCGAGAACTCTACAATTCTTTTTTACCATGATTGAATAAAGATATGATAAATATTTTTTACCTATTCTGATAAAAATATAAGTAAATTATCTAATTTGAAAATCATTTTAATATATCAAATTGATAGTTTATTTTACCAACAAAAAAAGGGGTGCTGGCATGATAGAGAATGTTGTAAAGAGAGACGGTTCAATAGTTCCATATGACAGAAAAAAGATCATAAATGCAATTTACAGGGCAATGAAGGCTGTAAATATAGAGGATTATAACTCCGCAGAGAGATTGACAGGGGATGTTGAAGAAAGGATTATAAATTCAGGATTGAGTACGCCCAAGGTTGAGGAGATACAGGATATTGTTGAAGAAGTTCTGATGATAAGGGGATATACTCAGGTAGCAAAAGCATACATAATATACAGGGAGAAGAGAAGGAGAGTTAGGGAATTAAAGAAGGCCCTGGGTGTCAAGGATGATTTAAAAATGTCGCTGAATGCGATAAAGGTTTTAGAATCAAGGTATCTTTTAAAGAATGAAAAGGGGGAGGTTATAGAAACACCAAAGCAGTTGTTTGAACGTGTTTCACGATATATATCACTCGTTGACATTTTATATTTTCCCGAAATTTATGATGTGGAGGGAAAACAGCCCAGCAGGGAGGTAAAGGATGTTGAAAATCACAATCTCAGTTACTGGGAATATGACATGCTGAAGAGGGCATATTCAACACTTTCCAGCGAGGGAAGAATGAAGGTTTCGTTTGATGATGTTATATCTCTATTAAGCAGGAATGAAAGGAAAATATACGAAACACAGATGAAATTCTACACCCAGCTTTCATCCCTCAAATTTTTACCCAATTCACCAACCCTGATGAATGCAAATACTGAAATAGGTCAGCTTTCAGCATGTTTTGTGATTCCCGTAGAAGATTCCATGGAAAAGATTTTTGATGCAGTTAAATATGCCGCACTGATTCATAAATCTGGTGGAGGCACCGGATTTTCATTTTCAAGATTGAGACCCAAAGGAGATATAGTAGGATCAACAAAAGGCGTTGCCTCTGGTCCACTGAGTTTCATGAGGGTATTTGATGTAGCAACCGATGTTGTAAAACAGGGTGGGAAAAGGAGAGGCGCAAACATGGGAATACTGAGGGTTGATCATCCTGATATATTTGAATTTATTACAAGCAAGGATTCTGAAAATAAAATACTTACCAATTTCAACATAAGTGTTGCTGTAACTGATGAGTTCATGAAAGCGCTGAAAAACAATTCCTCATATCCGCTGAGAAATCCAAGGACAGGGGAAGTAATAAGGTATATTGATGCAAGAAAAGTGTGGGACATACTCATACAGCATGCATGGGCCACGGGAGATCCAGGGTTGATATTCATTGATGAGATCAACAGAAAAAATCCAACTCCTCATCTTGGAAACATAGAATCAACAAACCCGTGTGGTGAGCAACCACTCCTTCCGTACGAATCATGTAATCTGGGATCCATAAATTTAAGCAAATTTGTTAAGGAAAATGGGGATGTTGACTGGGAATCCTTGAAGGAGACCGTCAGGATTTCCGTTCATTTCCTTGACAATGTAATTGATGCAAACAAGTACCCATTAAAACAGATAGAGGAAATGACAAGAAAGAACAGAAAGATAGGTCTTGGAGTTATGGGTTTTGCCGAGATGCTGATCAAGATGGGTATACCATACAACAGCGATGAAGGTCTTGAAACTGCAGAAAGGGTAATGAAATTCATAAATGACGTGAGTCATGAAATGAGCATTGAACTGGCTGAGACCAGGGGCGTTTTCCAGTCATGGAAAGGTTCGACATGGGAGAAGGCGGGAATAAAAATCAGGAATGCTACCACAACGACAATAGCACCAACGGGAACAATATCTATCATTGCAGATACGAGTTCATCCATTGAACCTCTTTTCGCGATAGCGTTTATAAGGAATGTACTGGATGGACAGAAATTGCTTGAGATAAACCCGTTATTTGAAGAATATGCTAGGAAACATGGATTCTATTCTGAAAGTTTGATGGTTGAAGTTGCAAAGACAGGATCATTACAGCATCTGGATATACCTGAAGACGCGAAGAAGATATTCGTTACATCTCATGATATTGATCCGGAATGGCATGTTAGAATGCAGGCTGCATTTCAGAAATATACGGACAATGCAGTATCAAAAACAATTAACATGAGGAACGAGGCAAGAATAGAGGATGTGGAAAAGGCATATCTTATGGCATATGAGCTTGAATGCAAGGGAATAACGGTTTACAGGGATGGAAGCAAGAGTGTCCAGGTTCTGGAAAAGGGAACAGAAAAGAAGGAGGAGAAAAAGGAAAAGGTCAGAACAGAGGATATAGATATAACATTAAAAACAAAGGTAGAGGATAAATATCTTCATGTAGACAGTACGTTTGATGCTGCCTGCCCGACAGGAAAATGTGATCATTGACTATGAAACTTTTCGTGGTAAACATAGACATGGCAGGTCTTGGCCTGCCTGCAAAATATTTTCATATTCATGATAAGGTTCTTTTTGTAAGCAGGATTTTAAAATATGATGGGCAGAGGATTGCATACATGGCAGAATTGAAAAGAAATGACTTTGTCGAAATGGATGAAATAAATAAAAAAAGAGAAGTCATAATGGAAAAATACAACATAGAGGATTTTGAGATAATTGATTCAGATGAGAGAACGGAAACATATGATGTTCTGATCATTCAAAGGATGCCTGAATTATTCACAAGAATATATTCGCTGATGGATTATTCATCCTTCATAACCACACCCATGGTAATAGGAAAGGAAAAAATTATGTTGAGCGTTATTTCAAAGGAACAGACTGCTTCCATGATATCTTCCCTTCTGGATGATCTTAACATAAAATATGAGGTTTTAAGGAAGGTGAACCTTTCAAGGGAAATCAAATTCAACCCGAGGCAAATGGAAATAATAACCGTGGCCATAAAGAAGGGATATTACGAAATACCAAGAAAGATAAAAATGAACCATCTGGCGGAGGAATTCGGAGTATCGATAACCGTAATAGAGAGGGTTCTGAGAAAAGCTGAATCAATGGCCATTTATGAGATTTTTAAACCTTATCTCTGATTTCAAAAAGCAGGCTCCTCAGGTATTTTCTTTCATCCTCCAGACTTTTTAAACCTATCAACAGGCTTACAAGCGCTCCTGCTATGTTCAGCAGGAGAATGATATGTCCTATATTTCCTGTTGTTGTGAAAAGAATAATTACGGATAAAACTATCCCAAAGACATTTCCTATCATCGTGTATAAGAAATAAAGCATGGTGAAAACTCCTGCGTTTATTCTTCTTCTTACATTTATTATATCCTGATATATCTGTATTTTATCGTATATATCCTTTATCTGATTCATACTGCATGTATTGGATTTCATCAAATCCTTGATCTCGGAATCGAGGATGTATATTTTTGCAGCTATTTCCTCTTCTTCTGGGAGATCCTCTATTCCTATTATTCTTTCAAGAATGTTCTTTAATATTCCATAGGGAGTTTTCGTAATGGATATTAATAAATATCATTATTTATAATATTTTATTTGTGTTCAATGGATACATTTTTTATTCAGTATTGTTATGTTTAACTCGTGAAATATTTTCCCTATAAGTTCAGGCCTTACCAGCGAGAAATGGTGAGGAGCGTGGAAGAAGCCCTCAAAAACGGCACTCATCTTGTGATGGAGGCTCCTACTGGAATTGGAAAAACGGTGGCAGTTCTGGCGCCTTCCATAGAATTTGCCATTGACAATGATATGAAAGTTCTTTATTTAACGAGAACAAATTCACAGCAGGAGCAGGTGATTAAGGAAGCAAAACAGCTAAGAAAATTCTATGATTTCAATGCGGTTTCCGTAATGGGCAGGAGGACATACTGTTTATACCTGAGGGATTCTAAAATCGTGGACATAAACAATGAAGAAATAACAGAAATGTGCAACAGATTAAAAAGGGGTGTTGAAAATTCAAAGATTTGCAAATATTTTATTAACTTTCAGAATCATGAATATGATCTGATCAACAGGTTTGAATCCCCCGCAACATTTGACGAACTGATAGATATATCAAAGGAATATGATGCATGCCCCTATGAGGTAATGAAAAGACTCTCATCAAGGGCACATTTGATTGTTATGCCATACATATATTATTTCAATGATTTCATAAATGAGATTATAGTTGAGTGGACAAACCTTGAACTGTCTAAAACAATAATAATTGTTGATGAGGCACATAACCTTCCCGATTTTGCAAGGGATCTCAGATCTGAAAGGATGACCATGAAAACAATAGCAAATGCTGAAAGGGAATTGAAAACTCATGGGTCCGATTCCATTGGGAATCTGAACCTGATTGATTTCATGGGGTTTTTAATGGAAACGCTAAACGATCTGACTGCCGATGTGGTGGATGATAAAAGGCTGAACAGGGATAATTTTCTCGACATCATTAAAAGGTATATTCATGATACGGATATCTTTGAGATCATAAATTTCATGGAAAAATATGCAGAGAACCTCAAATCATTCATGATTGCAAAGGGAGAGGTTCCAAGGTCATACGTTGGCAGGATAGCGAAGTTTCTTGAAAAGATGTTCATTGAAGAAAACAGTGATATATTTTACATAGTTGGCAGGGATATTGGTCCCTATCTGGAGATTTTTGCCGTGGATCCAAGACCTGTGACATCAAAAATTGAAAGGGCATATTCTTCCATACACATTTCCGGAACACTGACACCCATCAACGATTATGTTTCAACAGTTTTTTCAAAAATCAAACCCGGTGAAAAACAGTTTCCATCACCCTTTCCAAAAGATAATCTTAAAGTGTACTATGTCAATGATGTTACAACCAGGTATGAAGACATTGCGATCAACATTGATGTTCTCATGAAGATGGCAGATTACATTTCCAGAATAATAAGGATGAATTATAATACCCTTGTTCTCTTTCCGTCTTACAGGATTATGGACAAAATAATGGAATTTGATCTGCAGTATTCCGGTGAATTCTACAGGGAAAAGCAGAACATGAGCCAGACAGAGTTCAATGATATGATTGGCAGGTTCAGGAGAAAAGGTGGAACGATATTTTCATCATTCGGTGGGAGGATTGCCGAGGGCATGGATTTTCCGAACGGGCAGATAGAGATTACCATAATTGCAGGTATTCCATATCCCAAACCCAGCGAAAGGATGAAGATCATGGAAGAATATTACGAAAAGGAATTTGACAAAAACAAGGTATTCAATATACTTTACAGGTCACCTGCATCGAGAAAAATGAGACAGGCCCTTGGCCGGATGATAAGATCAGAAAATGACAGGGGTTTAGGGTTCATTCTGGACAGAAGGGCAAAAAAATTTTCTGATTATATAAAAATGACAGAATCAAAAAATGTTGAAAATGAGATTTCAAAATTTTTTGGAGTAAAAATTTAAAAGAAAATTGCAATTGTATTTTTATGGTTGTTGTAAGGATAGATAAAATGAGAATAAGAAGTCTAACAGGACTTGATGATATTTCAGACATTATTGAAATACTTGGAGGGGATATAAAAAGGGAGGATGAAAACAGCTGGGACCTCGAATTTTATCCCGATAGACCCGATCTGTATTCTCTTCCTGGCCTTGTACTTAATATCAGGCAGATCATACAAGGTAACCCCGTAATGAGAAGTTTGAAAAACGGGAATATAAAATTGTATGTGGATAAGGATGTTGTCAATATAAGACCATACATAGGGGGGGCTGCAATAAGGGGCATTAACATCGATGATTATGTAATAAGGGAAATAATGGACATGCAGGAAAAATACCATTCCACCATAGGCAGGAACAGGGAAAGGATTGCTATAGGGATCCATGATCTTGACAAGGTTCATCCTCCTTTTTATTACAGGGCTATCAGGCCTGACGAAATAAGGTTCAAGCCTCTGGGATACGATAAGGAAATGGATCTAAATGAAATACTGGAAAAACATGAGAAGGGAAGATCATTTTCATATATTCTGAAGGATAAATCAAAATATCCTGTAATCCTCGATTCTGATAACAATGTTCTTTCATTTCCGCCGATCATTAACGGCAGATTAACGGAAGTAAATGAAAATACAGAGAATATTTTCATTGATGTAACAGGGACAGATCTATTCGCCGTTGTAAATATGATAAACATAATTTCATATGCTGTTCCAGAGTATGGTGGTTATGTGGAAACTGTTGAAATTGTACATCCAAAATATGATACCATTATGCCGAATTTTGAAAGGGAAAAGATGGATCTCGGATTGGATTACATGTCAAAAATTCTTGGTGATATTGACATGAAGGATATAGAGAATGGTCTTAACAAGATGGGATATTTGTTTTCAAGAACTGAAAAAAAGTTTGAGGTCTCCATACCTCCATACAGGACAGATGTGATGCATCAGATCGACGTGGTTGAAGACATAGCTAAGATTTATGGATACAACAGAATATCAAAAAGATTGCCCGAAGTATATTCAATAGGAAAGGAAAACAGGGTTGAATATTATAAGAACAAAATAAGAATGATAATGGTTGGCCTAGGATTCATGGAGGTAACAAACCTCACATTAACTTCGGTGAAAAAAAATTTTAATGATTTTGGCCTTGAGCCAAAAAATTATGCGAAGATCATAAATCCGGTAACAGAAGAACAGAGCATAGTCAGGACATGGCTTTTACCCGGACTGATGGAGATATTGCAGTACAATAAAAGGAGACCTGTTCCACAGAAGATATTTGAGGTCGGTGAAATTTATGATTCGAGGGAATCCATAGATCTTGCAGGGACAATAATTTCATCAAATACATCATTTACGGAAATTAAGGGGGTCGTTGGGAATATCATGGAATCCATGAATGTGAGATGGGAGGTTGAGGAATCTGATTTTCCATTCATGATAGGTGGGAGGCAGGCATGGATTATGGTAAACGGTGAGAGGTGCGGTTTCTTTGGTGAAATTCATCCTGAAATAATTGAAAAATCTGGTCTTGGAAACCCAATGACATCTTTCGAAATGAACATTGAAAAAATATTCCGGGATATATTTTCGGAGAGAATTGAGGACGTCTGAAAAATATTTTAAATTTTTTATAATAAAAATTGTTTCATTGACTGTTCATTTCAACATTTCTGAATTAATATTCTCCACGATCCCGTTAATTTAAAATTAAAGAATTTATTAATCTTAAACATGAAGATAATCAGTGGGCCGAAATCACTCATGCTATCCACAAGGCTTTCTGAAATCATGGATATACCTCTTGCACATACAGAATATAAAAGGTTTCCTGATGGTGAGGCCTATGTAAGAATACATGAAAATCTTGATAAAGAAGATGTCATATTTATACAGAATACACATCCTGATCAGAACATAATTGAATATTTTCTGACCCTTGATGCAATCAGGCAGTATAATGTTAAATCGATAACATCCGTAATTCCATACTTTGGTTATGCAAGGCAGGATAAAAGATTCAATGAAGGAGAACCTGTAAGCGCAAAAACCCTAGCAAAACACCTTTCCATGGATGTTGATAAAATAATTACGGTGAATCTGCACAACCCTGAAATACTTAACTGGTTCAGTGTCCCATCATACGAGATACGTGCAGAAAAATTGCTTGCGAAGTATTTTGAAAAGTTCAATCCTGACATAATTGTGTCACCAGATAAGGGATCCGTTGAAAGGGCAAAACTGCTTTCAGAACTCATAAACAGACCTTACATATCATTTGAAAAGAGGAGGCTTGATGCCGAACATGTTGAAATATACACGGGGGATATAGATGTCTCAAATAAGACTGTGGCAATAATAGATGATATGATTTCCACGGGTGGCACGATAGCTACAGCATCAAATGTTTTAAAGAACATGGGCGCAGCAAAAATCGTCGTTGGATGTGTGCACGGATTATTTGTGGGAAATGCTTTAAACAGGCTTCAGGCAACGGTAGATGTGCTTTTTTCAACGGACACAATTGAAAATGAAAAGAGCGTTGTTACTGTTGCGGACGAAATTTCAAAAACGATAAGAAATTCATGAAAACCTGATAAAATCCTTTTCGAAATATTTTTGCAGTGCTTCAGGCACATATATTCCTTCCTTTGTCTGGAAATTTTCTATTATGGCAACAAGGGTTCTTGTGGTTGCTATTGCTGTGCTGTTCAGCGTATGAGGAAAATAATTTCCATTTTTACCCCTCACCCTTATGTTGAGTCTTCTGCTCTGGTATTCCTTGACATTGCTTGCACTGACAACCTCCCTGAATTTCCCCTGGGCAGGCATCCATACCTCAATATCATATTTTTTGCTTGCTACATTTCCCAGATCCCCGCTGCAAATGTTTATTACCCTGTATGGCAGATTCAGTTTCTGGTAAAATTCCTCCGCATTCTTTAAAAGAAATTCATGGAATTTTTTTGATTCTTCCGGATGGCAGTAGACAAACTGTTCAATTTTGTTGAACTGATGAACCCTGAAAATACCCTTTGTATCCTTTCCATGCGAGCCTGCCTCCCTCCTGAAACATGGGGATATGCCGGCATAAAGTTTTGGCAGATCTTTCTCTTCAAGTATTTCATCCATGTGATATGATGCGAGCGCATGCTCAGATGTGGCTATGAGGTAAAGATCATCATTTTCTATTTTATATATAGTATCCTCAAATGCGGATAGATCAGTGGCCCCTTCCATGGCCCTCCTGTTCAGCATGAATGGTGGTTCAAATATAACGAAACCTTTATCTATCAGACTGTTCAAAGCGAACATTTCGAGTGAAAGTTCAAGCTTTACAAGATCCCTCTTTAAAAAATAGAATCTTGAACCTGAAACCCTGCCCGCCCTCATTGTATCAGCAAGATCATATTTTTCAATGATATCATAATGGCTTACCGGCCTTTCATTCAGTATTTCATATTCCATTGAATTTCTGCTATCTTTTTTAAATGTTTCAAGATCCTCGGTGTATACCTTTGCCCTGCCCCAGAATTTTATGGGTACATTGTCATTTTCATCCTTTCCATATGGAACATCATCATCCAGAATGTTTGGTATATTCCATATCAGCCTGTCCCTCTGATTTTTTAAATCTTCGACGATCTTTTCTATTTTTTCTATGTCTTCATTTATTTTATTCACTTCATCTTTTAATGAAGATACTTCCTCCCCGTTTCTTATTTTAACCGTTATCTCCCCAACCTTCCTGTTCTTTAAATTCCTCAATTTTTCCAATGTCTGAAGATTTTCCCTCCATAACCTGTCCATTTCAAGCACCCTGTCAACGATCTTCTCATCCTGGTTTCTTTTTCTCTGACTTTCCCTGACAATTTCGGGGCTGTTCCTTATAAGGTTTATGTCGATCATTATCCATTCAAATTGAATTCAGTATTAAAAATTAATTGGTTAATTAAAAGATAAAATTTATATATGATTTTTGTCATCTTTTGGTATGACAAAATTCCAACGGAGGTATGATTAAATATGAAAAGTTTAATTAAGAATGCTATAGGAATAGATCCGGATGAACTGCAAAAGGTTCAAAAGCCTTCTGTTGAAAGCAGCAGTGTTAGACAGAATATCCCCAAGATAACAGCTCCCCAGGCAGGCAGCCCAGATGACATTGAACTGCAGAAGTTTGTTGAACAGATGAATGTTGGTATAAAGATTGTTGGATGCGGTGGTGGCGGTTCAAATACCATAACAAGGCTATCAACATCAGGGATTGTTGGAGCACAGCTTATAGCGGTAAATACTGATGCACAACATCTTTTAAGGGTTTCAGCTGAAAAAAAGATACTCATAGGCAAGAGGCTTACAAAGGGTCTCGGTGCAGGGGCGGATCCAAGAATAGGTGAAGAGGCGGCAAAGGAACAGGATGAGGATCTGAGGAATGCCCTTCAGAGATCCGATATAGTTTTCGTCACGGCCGGCATGGGCGGTGGAACGGGTACAGGTTCAGCACCATACGTTGCCCAGATAGCCAAGGAGGTTAACCCTGGATCACTGGTCATAGCCGTTGTCACACTGCCATTCTCTGCCGAGGGTAAATTGAGGATGGAACAGGCATTATACGGCCTTGACAGACTCAGGAGATTTGCCGATACAACCATAGTTATACCGAATGATAAACTGCTGGAAATCGTGCCAAGACTGCCACTCGACCAGGCGTTCAAGGTTGCAGATGCCGTATTGATGGAAGCATTGAAGGGATTGACCGAGATCATAACAAAGCCAGGACTGGTAAACATCGATTATGCGGATATTAAGACCATAATGTCGGATGGTGGAGTCGCCATGATTGGAATAGGAGAATCTGAGGATTCATCTGACAGGGTTACCACGGCAGTCAGTGATGCAATAAATTCACCTCTGATTGAGGCAGACATTAAGGAGGCAAAGGGTGCTCTGGTAAGGATCGTCGGTGATCCAAACATGTCTGTATCCGAGGCACAGAAAGCTGCAGAAATTATTCAGAAAAACATAAGCCCGAATGCAAGGCTTATATGGGGAGCAAGCATAGATCCAGAACTGCAGAACATTGTCAAGGTGCTCGTAATACTTACAGGAGTTAAGAGTCCGTATATACTGGATGGAAAAACATCGCTTCAGGATATGAAAAAGGCAGCAAAAATAAAATCACTGGATACTATGATAGATACACTTTAAAAATAAAAAAATAAAAATTTTAAATTTTTATTCATTTATATTTTATTACCTTGCTTGGCCTGAATACGAATTTGTTCTTCTGAGGTACGTTTATAACCTGTTTTGTCCTCGGGTTTTTGGCCTTCTTTGACTTCTGTATCTTCCTCATGAATACCCCAAACTGCTTTATTGCAACCTTGTCCCCTTTGTTCACCCTGTCAATGATCTCCTTGAAAAGGGTATCCAGAACAGCCTTTACGTCCTTCTCTTTCAGTCCGGTCTTCTTTGCTACTGATTTCCTTAGGTCTGTTATTCCAACCATGTAAGATCCACCCAGTGACGTACATTGATATTTTTATATATAAACTTTATGCTAAAAATACCACGATAAATTCACATTTAACATAATTTGAAATGAATTTATTTACCCTGAATACTTTTGGAATAAACGTTGCTGACTATGATCTGGACTAATTTTGCAGCTAACATGGATGTGTTACCGTTGTCAAATGGAGGGGATATCTCAACTATATCTGCCCCGACTATTTTATCCGCAAAACTTTCAATGATTTTTCTTACATCCCATGGGGTGAGACCAAAAGGTTCGGGTGTTGCAACACCCATTGCGTATGATGGATCTATGCCGTCCATATCTATTGAAAGATATATCCTCATATCCTTAAAATGATCCTTCAATCCTTTTACTGCATTTTCAATACCATTTTTACTGACTTCTTCAGAAGATATTTTAAAATAATTCTTGAAATTCATGTCATTGTATTCTTCAGGGCTCACAGATCTTATTCCTACTGTGGCTATCCTGTCCTTTCCAAGAATTTCATACGATCTTCTTGCAACACATGCATGGCTGTATTTTACGCCAAGGTATTCATCCCTGAAATCTGTATGTGCATCTATGAATAATATACCTATATCCCTTTCCCTTATTGCCCTTGCAATGCCTGCCGTTATCGAATGTTCACCGCCAAGCATGATTGGTATTTTGCCGTCATGAAAAATATTTGATGCATGGAAATGGACCTCCTCTATGGCGTCTTCTGGCATTCCAGATTCATCAAGATTGCCCATATCGTGCATCCTTGCATCTCTCATATCAAATCCATTCTCGTAAACAAGAGATTCAAGGTTTACCGAAACTTCCCTTATGGCATTGGGTGCAAACCTGGCCCCTCCCCTGTAACTAGTTGTCCCATCAAATGGAACACCAAAAATAACAAAGTTTGCGTTTTCGTAATCGTACACTGCATCGGCAAATCTCAACAATGAGGCCATTTTACCTGACTATTTTTCTTTTACCCATTGTTTCCCAGTACTGAACCTGCTGGCCCTGCTGCAGCTGGCCTTTCAGTTCCTCAGGTATTGGTAGTTCGAACGTTTCAAATGTCTCGGTATCCATTATCTGGGCGGTTTCGCCCATTATCGCTATTATCTGTCCGGTTTTTTTGTCTATTATGGGCATCTTTACCTTGTGTTTTACAGGATATACCACACTTCTCTTCTGATCGTCAAACAGTCCAATTGCAACTATTCTTGCCTTGGCTTCACCATGCTTGCCAGGTTTTGATGTTGTGAATTCAACTATCTTGCATGGTTCTTCATCTATGACAATATAACTGCCTTCCCTGAGCTCCCTCACTTCTACGTCTTTCCATGACATTTTTTCACCTTTTTATTGTTAATTTTTTCTATAATTTTAAATTTTTCTTTTAAAATTAAAAATTCTTTTTCTATAAAATTATATATTTTTATGCATTTCTGATAGAAAGGTGGTTTGAATGAAAAGGGATATCCTTTCAGTATTAGACATGAAGAATGATTTGGAAGAACTGATAAACTTTGCAATGGAAGTAAAGAAGAATCCGGGCAAGTATTCGGAATCTCTGAAACAGAAAAGCCTAGCAATGATTTTTGAAAAACCCTCCACAAGGACAAGAACGAGCTTTGAAGTCGCAATGACACAGCTTGGAGGGCATGCACTTTACATGAATCCAAAGGATCTTCAGCTTGGCAGGGGAGAGACAATAGAGGATACGGCCAGGGTCCTGAGCAGGTTTGTGAATGGGATAATATATAGGGCATTTGACCACAACATGATGATTACCCTGGCAAGGAATTCAACCGTACCTGTAATAAACGCACTGGATGATTATGAACATCCAGCCCAGATACTGGCTGATCTTCTTACCGTAAAGGAAAAGAAGGGTAAATTGAAGGGTTTGAAAATATCATTCATAGGTGATGGAAACAACGTTGCAAGGTCATTGATGTTTGGATGTGCGATAGTGGGTGCAGATTTTTACCTCGCAACACCCAGGGGATTTGAACTAAAAAATGATGATATAGAAAAAGCAAAGTCCGTGGCAGGAAATAAATCAAAAATTGTAATAACAAACGATCCTGTTGAGGCAGCAAAGGACGCCGATGTCATCTATACCGATGTCTGGGTCTCAATGGGAGAGGAATCCCAGAGAGAAGAGAAGGAAAAGATTTTCAGGAATTATCAGATAAATGCAGAACTGGTAAAACACGCAAAAAAGGATTACATTTTCATGCACTGTCTCCCCGCACACAGGGGCCTGGAGGTAACAGGAGATGTGATTGATGGTCCCAACAGTGTTGTGTTCGATGAGGCGGAAAACAGGCTCCATGCACAGAAGGCCATGCTCATAAGATTACTCTCCTAAACCTTTCTTTTAAACATTTTTTCAATTTCATCCTTTTCCAATTTTACCATAGTGGGCCTTCCATGAGGGCAGTTGTATGGGTTGTTACATTTCATGAGCGAATGGACAAGGTTTTTCATTTCTTCATATGATAATTTGTCGCCGGCCATTATCGCTCCCCTGCAGGCCATAAGGGATGCTATCCTGTATTTTTCTTCATCCGTTATATCTTTCTGGTTCAGTTCCCTTATTCTCATGATCCCTTCATTCAGAACTCCCCTTATATCTGAATCACCAAAAATATCGGGTATTTTCCTGACAACGGCAATGGTTTCATAAATGTCCATTTCAAAACCGATATCTTCGAATACTTTTCCATATTCTTTCAGGATCTGGATGTCCGATGGATCCATTTCTATGTCCAAAGGATTTAGAAGAACCTGTTTTTTGTCATTCTTCATGGAATACAGGATTCTTTCTGCCCTTATTCTTTCGTGGGCAGCATGTTGATCAACAATCAGAATTCCATCGCCAACATCGCATATTATGTATGTATTCAATACCTGACCGATGACATTTATGCCTTTCAGACCCGGAATGTTATCCTCAATAGCCTTCTGCATGGTTCTTTTTTCAACGGGCAGCGTTTTCTGTGTTTCAATCCTCATGTTTTTTATTTCAAAATTTCTCACATCCGGGCTCAGTGAGGGGATCATGTTTTCGTTCTGAAATATCTTTTCTATTGCGCTGGATATTCCCTGAAATACTTCATACTCGTTCACAAACCTGACCTTTGTTTTTGATGGATTGACGTTTACATCCACCAGGGAAGGTTCTATCCTGATATCTACTATTGTGACAGGATACTGTCCGTGAAATATATGGGATCCATATCCATAGAGTATGGATGGAATGAACGGTGAAGCGCTGACAGGCCTGGAATTCACATATACAAATATCTTCCCCGGACGCCTCTCAAAATAGGTTTTGGTGGTGAGAATCCTTATTTTCATATTACCATTTTCAAACTGTCCTTCCTTTAAATCTCTGGCTATATTATTTCCGAATAGATATGATATTCTTTCAATCCTGTTTTTTGTGCCGGGCAATTCATATATCAATTTTGAATTATTGTCAATGCTGAATTTTATTTCATTGTAATATACTGCATACTGTAAGAATACATCCATAATATCTTTCAGCTCAAGGGACTGGGACCTGAGAGTTTTTTTCCTTGCTGGAAGGTTACCGAAAATGTTCCATACCTTTATCAGTGTCCCCTTCCTGGGTGAGGACTTTTCCACATCCATTATCTCGCCAAACTTGATCTTTATTCTGGTTGAAGGTGTTTCATATGTCTCACCCGTTTCAATAATAGATTCGCTCACGGATGTTATTGAATGCAGTGCCTCACCCCTGAACCCGAATGTCCTGATGCTCCTGAGATCATCCTTTGAATATATTTTACTGGTTGCATGCCTCTTTATTGAGAGGAGTGCATCCTCATCAGACATTCCCGTGCCGTTATCCTCCACCGAAATGCTATCCTTACCGCCAGATGTGAGCTGAACCTTTATTGAGGATGAAGCAGCATCTATTGAATTTTCTAACAGTTCCTTTACGATGTTTGCAGGCTTTTCAACAACCTCACCAGCAGCTATAAGTGAAACCGTTTCCTGGTCCAGTAACCTTATCTTTCCCATCGATTAATTATAAATTCTATTTGAATAAAACCTTTTTTAATTTTTAAAGGGCCGGGACCGGGAATCGAACCCGGGTCTAGGGATCCACAGTCCCCAAGGATTGCCACTACCCCACCCCGGCCATGCACCCACAAATATCACATATCTGATAATTAACTTTTTCATTTTTCCATGAATGATTTTATTTTCTCGGATACTTCATCGGGGTTTTCAGTTATCAGTGAATGGCCACCGTGAATGTATTCAAATCTGCATTCCGGAAATATTTTTTTCATGTTTTCATGATATTCTTTTCCAAAGATTTTGTCATTTTCTGCAATGATTGATAAACATTCCTTTTCACTGTATAGATTTTCAATATTAAAATTCATGAATGTTTCAGCAATGTATGAAAACCTTGAAAAGTCATATTCATTTTCTTCCTCAAATGCCCTGACGGATTCGAAATTTTCCCTTAGATATTCCTCATCATATGCGTATTTAAATGTCTCATCAGGATCTGATACCCATGAGGATATGATATCTATTATTTTATCATCTATCCTTGTTGTGGGACTTATAAAGATTCCTCTGTCAACCCTTTCAGATTTAATGGTAAAATATTCTGCTATCAGCGCGCCCAGACTGTGTCCCAAAACTGAGAATCGTGTCAATGAAAGATTTTCCATCAGACTCTCCAGATATTTCACAAGTTCATCAATTTCAAATGAAAAATCGGCGCTCTTCCCATGGCATGGAAGATCTATCATTACCCTCGTGTAGCCATTTAATTTCGATGATAAAAATTTCATGTAATTTGAATTGTCCGCAAAACCATGTATCATTAGTATGGGTTTGCCTTTACCTTCCACAATATAGAAAATTTTACCCCTTTCTGTATCAAAAAATCCTTCCATAAAAAATAAAATAAAAAAAAGTATTTATAATTCTTCTTCTGATTGCTCAAGACGCATCTTAAATTCAAAGAGCTGGTCAAGATCCATATTGGTTATATCTACAAGCATCAGTGTTAGGAGAGCTCCAACGAGCATTATTGCTCCATAGGCAAATATTATGGGATATGTTGATGGTCCCAAGGTTTCCGTTCCAAGACCAAGGATGAAAACACCCGTAATTGACCCTAGATTTCCCATGAATGATACAAAACCGTATGTTGTTCCCCTGAACTCAGTCTTGGTCAATTCTGCGGGGAATATGCCAGTTGTTGTTCCAACCATGCCATTGAAAAATTCGGCCATGACAGCGATGAATATCAGATATAAAACACCCGAAGACATCAGATACGGTGCCATCATAAGAAAGAGACCCAGTCCCACAAATCCAATTATCTGGAGGGTTTTTCTTCCCGTAGTATCCACTATGAACATCGTGAATATTGATGATAATACCAGTATTGTCAGGAATAAAGCGGCAAGTTCAGCGAGCAGTGCATTTGAAACGTTAGAGCCATATACCCCCTCTGCGATCATCGGAAGAAACATGCTTATACTGTCGGTTACCATTACATACAAAAACAGTATTATTGAATTTATAATAGTAAATTTCCCGGCCAGGCCCTTGAACATGTCTTTTATTATTTCCAAGCCGAGCAGTTTTCCCTTGACCATTTCCCATCTCTCGGATTCCGGCATTTCAAGCCTGAAGTATAATACTATTGCACCAAGTATTAATGGAATGCCAAGCATCAATCTCCATCCCAGTTCATAACTGTTTGGCATAAAGATGAAAACAAATAATGGGACAATCGTCCCGGCAACATAACCTATATTGTCTGCAACGCTCGCAAATGAAAGGAATTTACCCCTAACATCCTTTTTGGCAATTTCTGCAATGTATGAATTGGATACGGGAATATCTGCACCTAAAAGAATTCCCGTGAACAATCTCATGATGAGAATTATCCATAAATTGTCAAGTATTATCTGCAGGGCAACAACTATTATCAGGAAAAACATATCATAGATATATATTGTTCTTCTACCGAATATATCTGCGAGCCAGCCAATTATAAACATTCCTATCATTTCACCTATAAGAAATGCACCCATCAAGAGTGTGATCATTATATCATCATTTTTCAGATTAAACAGAGGGATGAGTATCAGTATTACCCATGTCATGATTGCCGTCTCATATCCTTCAATGAAAATACCCGCCGAAGCCATGAACAGCCTGACTGCATCTGAAGGCTTTTTAAAAGATTCCATACCAATTTTATGAAAATTGATTTATTTAAATTTTTCATCCGGTTTTTTTAAAAAAAATTTCAAAATTCAATTGAAACATTGATTATAAAAAAGTGTTAATACAATGACAAACGCCGCGGGGGAGATTTGAACTCCCGCTCCCTTTCGAGAACCAGCTCTCAAGGCTGGCGCCGTAGTCCGCTTGGCTACCGCGGCCCTGATCACCATAATAATCAAAAGATTAAATAAATTTTTGATGTAAAAATTTTATTGCCTGGGTTTGGGAAAGGAGTAAAGACACACAGCTTTTTTAAGGAGCAGATCAGATCAAATCCTCAAACTCCTTTACAAGGTCAGGGTATTTCTTCTGCACAGCATCAAGAAGACTCTTCACTGAAATTGATGAAAGTTCCACGGATGATACGGCATCAACAAGCTTGTTCAGTGTTTCATCTGAGAGCTCGGATAATTTTTCCTTTGCAAACCAGTTTCTGAGGTTCTTCCTTTCAAATTTTTCCCTTACTTTCTTTTCATAGTTATCAACAAAGAATTCCCTTGATGTATTTCCTGTTCTTATTGCTTCCGCAGCAGCCTCTCCTGCAAGCTTTCCTGAAATGCATGCATTGGCCACACCTCCGCCCGTAATGGGATCTATGAGCCTGGCCGCGTCTCCAACAAGCATTACATTGTCCGTGACAATAGTCTTCGGCATGGAGCATGTGGATACCGCTCCTGTTATCAGCTGTATCGTTTTGCCCTTTTTCAGTCCAGGATGCCTTTCAATGAAATCATCAAGATACTTCTTGACCTCTCCCGGATTCTTTAACTTGTTTAATGCCACACCTATACCCACATTCGCCTCGTCCGCGCCTTTTGGGAATACCCAGACGTATCCACCAGGAGCACAGCTTCCGAGATAGAAATCCGTATAATCCTTATTAAGATCTATACCAACCATCCTGTACTCTATGCATGATACTATGTCTCTCTGATTAAGGAGTGTATTTATTTTGGCCCACCTTCCAACCTGACTCTCAAATCCATCTGCCCCTATGATCACCTTTGCATAAACTTCAACCGTTCCTTCGGGCCTTCTCACTTTTGCTCCGGTAACCCTGCCATTTTCATATATGAGAGATAATGCGGGACTCTTTACCCATATTTCTGCCCCTTCCCTTGCTGCCAGGGAAGCAAGGTATTTGTCGAATTTGTCCCTTTCGATTATATATCCGACTTCGTTTCCGGCCTTTGCAGCACTTAACTTTATATTATTCTTCTCGTCAGGTGAAAATATCCTTGCACCCTCAACCTCATTGGATATCCAGAATTTCTGTGGTTCGATTTCAACCTCTGGCAGCCAGCTCTTGGATATCCCCTCACCGCATCTTACGGGAGACCCTATGTCCGGCCTCTTCTCGATCATCAGGACCCTCAGACCGTTCCTTGCGGCATATCTTGCCGCAGTGCTCCCTCCCGGGCCAGCACCTATTACCAGAACATCGTAATCGTATTTCATTTAAACCACTCCGCCGAAATTGCACCCATAGGGCATACACGTATGCAGAAACCGCATTTTATGCATCTATTTTCATCTATGATTATCCTTGTTTCATCAAGATACATGCAGTTGGCAGGGCATGACCCAACACACGCCCCACAGTAATTACATTTTGAAGTATCAACATTCATCAAAGTCCTTCTACCCCCAGAACGGTTCCATGCCTGTTTCTATATTCCTCGAGTGATATTGCAAATTTCTTTTCTATCTCTGTCCTGTAAACCGGACCTGTATTGTATGCACAGAACGGTATTATCCTTCCATCAGGTGTTGCATAGTGTATGACACATCTCTTCAACCTTTCAAGGTCATAGTTATATTCATCCTGGAAGTGCATTGCACCTATAAATAGAGAATCCCAGTGAAGCTTTCCAAGTGCATCCTTTGTACCTTCCTGGAATATCTCAAGTATTTCCTTTATCTTGAAATGGGATGGTGCCTTTGACTGGTCGTAATATTTCTTGAATATCCTGTAAATTGCCGGATATGTCAATATCTTGGATCTCTTTTCAAACTTTTCCTGCATTATTAGGGGTGTAAGTTCTTCCCAGAGACCCTCAACATCTATGAACCTTGATATTGGAATGACCTTCTTTGAATCATAGTCATTCAGGAGATATGTTGCAGTACCGCAGTGCGGATGTGACGTGAATGCAACATAATATTTGTTCAGGACCTGGCTTGCAAGTTCCGAGAACATCGCCGCAACGGGAATAGGGAAGAAATCTTCCTTTTCAAAATATGTTGTCTGATTCACCAGATCCCTTATCAGGTCTCCCTGCGTGTACCTGCCAACTATAAGCTCTTCCTGTGGTATTCTTCCAGCAAAACTTACAGGCTGATAATTGACTGACCTTATCACATCAAGGTTTTTCAACGCATATTCAATTATCTGACCTACCTCGTCATCATTAACACCCTTCACTATAACTGGCACAAGGACCGTTGCAAGTGGCCTTGGCTTTGTATTTCTCAGATATTCTATTGCCTGCATTTTTTCCTTCAGAAATCCTGGCCTGCCTCTGGTTTTTATGTATGTTGAATCCTTGAAACCATCAAATTGCAGATAAACGGTATGCAGACCCGCATCGAGCATCTTCTGTGCAAAATCCGGTTCATGGGCAAGCCTGACACCATTCGTTGCAACCTGAATCTGTGCAAAACCCAGCTCCTTTGCCTTTTGAATTACCTCTAAAAATTTGGGGTATATTGTAGGTTCTCCCCCCGCAAACTGAACCGCAGGCGTGGGAACTGGTTTTTCATTCCTCAGGGTTTCCATCATCTTTACGATCTGTTCAAATGTCGGCTCGTATACATATCCCGCAGCATTCGCATTCGCAAAACATATCGGGCATTTTAAATTGCACCTGTTTGTGAGGTCAATATTTGCCAGTGATGTATGGCTGTAATGAAGGGTGCAGAGACCACAGTCATAGGGACAGTTGGACCCATTTACATTGGGATTCTGCACCCCCACTCCATCAAGTGCAAATTTTTCATATCTCAGATATACATCAACATCACCAAAATATATATCCCTGAACTCCCCGTGCTCCGGACATGTCTTCTTGTACATTACCTTTCCATTCTCTTCATATATTGTTGCAGGTATAACTTTTTTGCATACGGGACATATTGAAAGCGTTTCCTTGGGCAATCCTTTCTTGAGCTTTGAAGGCTGTATTACGCGCATCTATCCCACCTTTACCTTTGAATTTAAAAAATAAATAAAAGAATTATGTAGTAAGATCAACTACATCTTTTTATTTTTTCCCTGTAATAATTGCAGTATTCACTTACCGGACATATGTCACACCTTGGACTGATTGGCCTGCATATGTTTTTGCCGAATTCAACAAGATATTCATTTATTTTCTTCCAGTATTTTCTGTCAATTATTTCCATGAGAGCCCTTTCAGTTTCCTCTGGATTTCTCGTTTTTACTATGCCTATCCTGTTCATCACCCTGTGAACATGCGTGTCAACCGCAATGTAATCCTTTCCATAGCACACACCAAGAACAATGTTTGCGGTTTTGCTTCCCACACCGGGCAGTTTTAAAAGATCTTCCCTTTTATCTGGAACTCTACCATTGTAATTATCAATGAGTATACACGCTATGTCTTTTATGTGCTTCGCCTTGGCCCTGTAAAACCCTATTCCCCTTATTGTTTCCATGAGTTCATTAATATCCGCATTCTTCAATTCTTCCAGCGTCCCGTACCTTTTGTAAAGCTTTTCTGATATCTTTGCGGTCTGGTCATCCCTGGCCCGCTGGGAAAGAATCGTTGATATCAATATTTTCCATGGCTCCCTGTAAACCTGGATGTGCGGTTCTGTGTTTTTGAAAATGATTTCAAGTATCCTTTCATACCTGTTCATGATCCCCACCAAATACGAATGCCGGGCATGGACCGAGACATGCTGAACATCCCATGCACAGGTCTTCAACAATCCATGCCCTGTTATCCCTCAGTTCAATGGCATTGTACCTGCACCTGCCCGTGCATATACCGCATCCAACACATTCCTCAGCCTGGTATATTATCTGCAATACCTTGTCATATACAGAACCATCGGCCTCAATATGATTCTCCTTTTTTTTATACAATTCTTCTGGCAGGATTCTCAGCATGTTTTTCAGCCTTTTTTCATCCGGCATTTTATTGATCTTTATCAAGACCTTTCCTTCATGAAATTCTACTTCTGTTTTGAGCGATTCCCTCTCAATATCTCCAACACCGTATTTTTTCTTCAGATGATCCGGTAATTTATTCCATCTCCAGAGACCATGGCTCACCATCATTTCGCTGTTATCATATTTTCTGAAGTATTTATAAAGATAATTTTCCCATTCTGAAAATTTTTCATTATATTCTCTGACAATTTCAAAATCCCCCATGTCCTGGGAGGGACACAGATAACATCCAATGCGCCACATGCCCCTTTCATACCATGCATTGTATTCCAATTTTTTAAATAAAATGTATAACCATACGCTGAGAGAATCCCATTCCTGAATCGGGCTGAAGGCCTTCTGGTTCGGAACCCATTCGTTCTCCCAGTAATTTGAGTTCCTGTACCTGGTAAAACTTTCATATTTCCTCTGACCAATTATGACGTAAACCTCCCCCTTGTCTATCAGATATCTTGTTGTTGGCCCCAGCTTGCAGACCTTGCAGCACCATCTATAATCCCTCCCTGGAGGGCCAAAATGCTCCAGAGCATTGAAGAATGAATTTCCTGAATCTATGATATCCATATCAATGCCATATTTGATAGATATTTTCCTGACATAATCTACGGTTTCTGGAAATTCGAGCCCGGTGTTCAGGAAAAATGCCCTGAATCTTATTCCCGATAATATTGTCAGATATAAACTTACAAGTGAATCCTTCCCACCGCTGAATGATACAAGAACATTTTTTCCATCAAGCTTCTTGATTTCCCTGACTGCCTTTTCCTCAATATTCTTAAGATAATTCAGATTGGCGTTTATTGCCCTGTCCAAATCGGCCTCGACCTTTTTGATTTCCCTGCCATCATTTATATGTTTAATTTTGACCGCAACACCATGTCCGGTTTCGGATTTCTTGAATATTCCCGTCGCAATGCATTCACCATTTTCATCCAGAACAAATACATCATCATTTTCTTCTATGTCATCGGAACATTCTTTTACTCCGGGCCACATGAGGTTCTTTCCTTCCCTTATGGGGCCACATGCCCCCCTATCGGCTATGACCCATTTGCCCTTTATGTGTTCCCTGAAAAGGGTATAGAATTTTGGCCTGAGGGAAACATGGTTTTTTCCATCCATGTAAAATACGGTGAAAATAGTTTCCCCGTGGAGTATAACCTCCTCCGCCCGATCATCATGCGGAATCCTGTTTAATAAAACAAAATAATTCCTGACAAGATCTGAAAAATGTGTCTTGAGATATACATCAAGAATTTTATCAAACCTTTTCAGGTCACCCTCAAACGATATTCTTGTCTCACCCGGAGGCGTAATTTTCATTTCCCTTGGAACGTTATTGCAAATATCGCATCTTTTTCCCAGAACAGGGACTCCGCATTCGTCACACCATTTCACCATTATCCTGCCAAAGTATACAGGTCCTGACATCCAAATTATTATGAATTTTTCAAATTATTAAAATTTCTGTAATTCCATCCGGAATTATTCACTGTCAAAAAATGAAATATATGTGAAAAATTTAAAACAGTACCATCTTTGATTTCCTGTTAACCTTCGGAAGAAGAACTATCAGAAAGCTCACCACAATTATTGACAGTGATAGTACTGTAAAAATGTAGCTGAGGTTTGAATAATCGGTTTTTATGAATAAACTCGGGAAAAATGATCCTATAACCATGCCGCCGGTATTGGAAACACCCCAGATGAAGGAATTGCTCAGGGATGAGTTTTCGGTTGAATAATCCCTTGTTATTGACATGAGAAGCGGATATCCCGTGAAATTGAAAAACGCATATGATAGCATGAATATGAATGAGAGCCATGAAGAGGTTGCAAGAAATAATATAACAGAAATTCCCGTACCAAATGTTGATGTGAAAAACAGAATCCTCTTGTCCATTTTATCAGAGAGTATTCCGAATATGGGCTGGCCTATTATTGCTATTGAATATATGGCGGTCATCGTTATTCCTATGAGTATTCCAAGGCCTATGTTTTTCTCATATGCCAGATATGTTGGGAACCATGCCGTTATTCCCTGTGAAAATGTGGATCTCAGAAATGTTATTATGGCGAGTGTCAGCAGTGCACTGTTAAAATTTAACTTCAGATGCTCCTTTGCGGTTCTGTTGACAGGAGGCTTGACATTCTTCAATTCCCTGAATATGAAAAGAGAAATAAAAATTCCAATTATGAATAATGATGTCATGGATATCTGGAATGAAAAATATGCTTCAATTGTGCTCATCAGTATTGGATACACGGCCCTTCCGGTTGATCCGAGAGCTCCATTCAGCCCCAGATGCAGCCCCCTCTTCTCTTCGGGAACAATGTGTGTCAGTACAGATGCAGATATAGGATGGTAATATGAAGCACCCATGCCCATCATTGCCGTAGAAACAAAAATCAGTATGACACCGTAGTTATTCTGAATTATATATGATATTCCATAAAGAAACAGTGAAAAGGACATGAGTGAAAGTCCGATGGATATACTTTCTCCCAGCTTGCCCTTGATATCGGCATTGATGCTCGTGAAAACTGTCAGGAGCAGTGAAAAACCATAGAATATGGCAAATAGCGATCCCGCCATCAGGGGTGACAGATCAAACCTCTTTGCGAAAAATGGAACAAGAATTGGAAAAAGAAAGAATATCCCATCATTGACAAAATGACCGAGATCGATAAATAATATCTTCAATGATCTATTTTCATTCATATATAAGTAATATATCTATTTATTATTAATATTTTTTTCCACAAGCTTTTTATAATTTTCCTCCAGCAGGTTTATCAGTTCTATCAGTTCCCAGTTGTTTTTTGCTATCTGCCTGAGTTCTTTGTCAAATATAGATATGTCAAATTTTGATGGTATTAATTTTAGAAGGCTCTTTAAATCACTTGTCAGGTTAAGTCTGCTCCTCGTATACCTGTTTATGTAAACGAGAACTTCCAGTGATTTACTGAAATCATGAAGCTCAATATAATCGTTGAAAATCTTTTTCATGATTATCGAAAGGGATATGATCTCATCGGGTGAAAATTCCGTGTTTTTTATAACCCTCATAGCCTCATCTAATTCCAGCTTTGCATCCATGAAATTCCCTTCATTAAGCGATCTTCTCGCCTTTTTCTCGAAACTCGCTATGTAGTCAAGGGCATCTAGCATCCTTATTCTTGTTTAATACAATGTAATTAAAATCTAAAACTTTTTTATTGAAATTTTTCCACTTTAAGAATTTTAAGGGTATCAGAAAGTCAGCTACTCCTCGCTAAAGCTTCGGAGCTTGTTGCTGGTCTCCTGCTCCACCC
>ERZ1669250.289-NODE-289-length-25831-cov-3.813237_pt1 | contig 25831 bp, 32 predicted proteins | sample MGYA00579295_ERZ1669250 | MGnify/ENA primary metagenome ERZ1669250 (study PRJEB41166, sample SAMN08046056) | hot springs metagenome | biome: hot spring; feature: acid hot spring; material: thermophilic sediment; isolation source: thermophilic sediment from acid...
TAGTTAGCGCCTATTGGCATATAAATCTGGTTTGAAGGCGGATTGTATGGAGCCTGCATAACAATTGCGCTTGTGTTCTGTGCGCATCCAATAGCGGTTACATTTATCGGAGATTGCGTCGCCTGCTGCAGGTTTATCTGCGCAGTGCCGTTTTGGTACAGGTAGTAGTTCAGGCAGCTGAATCCAGCAGGAAGTATGCATTCCTGGCCTGCAAAATTGCTAGGATTGAATATTCCCATGGCGAAAAGCGCCGCAAGCACCACTGCCATTATAAGCAGCGCCCAGCCGTATGTCATAAGATACTCCATAGCGCTCTGAAATTTCATGATTTACTATCAGCATAAAGATATATATCTTTTAGGATTAAAAGTTTTAAAGCTCGAAACGCTTGCAAAGCAAAACTGATATCATGAAACTCTATGTTTATACTGATGGCGCTTCTCGAGGCAACCCAGGCATAAGCGCCTCGGGCTTCGCAGTATACGATGCCAACCACAGGCTGGTAAATTCGAAGGTGGTGTACAACGGCATAAAGACCAACAATTTTGCCGAATATAATGCAATGCTGCTGGCATTGCAGGAAATAGAATCGAGCATGGGGTATAAGAACGTGATATTTGCCTACTCTGACAGCGAGCTTCTCGTGCGGCAGCTCAACAGAATTTACAGGACAAAAGATGACAATCTGAAAGTCATGAATGCCAGGATTAGGGAGCTCGCCAGCAAGTTTGACGGTTGCATATTTCGCAATCTGCCGCGCGAAAACGTATATATTTCAAGAGTTGACAGGGAGCTTAACAGATTCTTAGATAATATTAAAAACAATGACTGAATATATTATATGGCAATATAGCCTGCTATGCACAGAGTGATAAAGTGAGCGATGACCAACCACCAAAGAAGGGTGATACGAAGAATCCGCTAGCCAAGGAGCTTTACACCAAGGCAGGCGAGCTTTTCGAGGAGAATAAATTTGATGAAGCGATAGAGCAGTACACGCAGGCAATAAAGATAGATCCAAACTATTCAAGCGCTTACTTTAACAGGGCGCTCGCATACGCTATAGAGAACAAATACAGCGAGGCGATAAGGGACGCAGAAATGGTCATGAAGCTGGAACCGGACAGCTACGACGCGCCTTACATAATGGGTCTTGTGAACGAGTACCAGCAGGACTTTGCAGGCGCGAAGGAATGGTATGAAAAAGCCCTTTCATTAAATCCGAATTACAGCGAGGCTAAGGCAAGGCTTTCGCAGTTGAAGACTAAAATGGAAATCGCTTCGGCTCCGCAGCAGGAGAAAACGGAAGCGCAAGCGGGAGTAAGCGAGACGGTTATACAGGAGGGCCAAATAAAGCAGACAAAATGGCACAAGTCGCAAATAACCTTCAAGGACGTAGTCGGGATGGAAAAGGAGAAGAAGCTCATATATGAAAATATAATACTCGCAATCAAAAAGCCGGAACTCCTCAAGGCATACGGGAAAAAGCTAGGGCTTGGCGTGCTATTTTACGGGCCGCCAGGATGCGGCAAGACCTACTTCGTGAACGCTATAGGCGGCGAGACAAATTCCAACGTGCTAATTGCAAGAATAAACGAAATAGTCGACATGTATGCAGGCAACACGGAAAAGAACATGCACGCTATATTCGAGCAGGCGCGAAAGAATACCCCTTGCATTATATTTTTCGACGAAGTAGATGCGCTCGGAACAAAAAGAGAGGGCGCCGGAGAGAGCGGTCAGTATATGCGAATGGCAGTCAACCAATTCCTGCAGGAAATGGACGGCGTGGAAAAAAATCCAGAAGGTATATTCGTGATAGGTGCGACAAACCAGCCATGGGACATGGACCCAGCGCTAAAGAGGAGCGGAAGATTTGGAGAGGCCATATACATACCACCTCCAGACTACAAATCGAGGAAACAGGCGTTTATCTACCATACGAGAAAAATGCCAATAGGTCGTATTAATTTTGGAAGGCTGGCAAGGGCAACAACTGGATTCTCAAACGCAGATATAATGGAAATAAGCGACAAAGCAGCGCTAATACCAGCGGCAGAGGAAGACAGAACGGGCAAGCGCAGGAAAATAAAGATGAGCGATTTTCTGAGAATGATCAAGGTGCATGGCAATACCCTGGACGAGTGGTATGCGATGATCAGAAAGGAAATAATAAGCAAGACTGAAACGCAGATAGTCGATGGCAAAAAGCAGGAAATAGTGAAGGAGGGCAAACTCACAGCGGAAGAAAAAGCTAGGTATAAGCGCATGATAAAGGACGTTAAGAAAAATTCCAGCTCATGGAGAATATTCATAAAGAAAATGATCAGATTCTTCGCTTTGTATTTCTTCTAGCTTCAATGTATCTTTCAAAGAGCATAAGGGTTAAGCCACGCTAGCATCAAGCACAGAGGCGATTTCTTTCTTAAGGCTTGCATTTATGCTTGCAAGCTCCATCGGGCTGACAGTTATTGACTTGTTTGTGAACAGTTCGTAGCAGTCGCTGCCCTTTTTGAAGTTTTTCTTAAGCTTGCCACCAAGCCAGTAGTAGTTTTTCTTGTTCGGATCAAGCCTTTCGGTTACAAAATTCTTGAATAGTGTATCTTCTAGATCGCATACAACGGTTCTTGTGCTTGCGTTTACACTGGTAGGAATGTTTACGTTAAGCATATCTATATCTTTTGGGAATCCGTGTTTTTTGGTGTGCTGCAGGATTTTTGCTATTTGCATCCTTGTATTTTTAAATGTGCTTTTCTGGAGCCCCATTTCCGTAGCGAGCGAAAACGCTATACCCTTTATACCATACACAGCACCGAATTTTACTGCAGATACTGTGCCACTCGATTCAACCGACTGAAGGCTGGCATTCGATCCATTGTTGACGCCAGAAAGAACAAGGTCGATTTTCTTGCCTTTTAGGATGTGGTTCATCGCGCTGAATACGCAGTCCGCAGGTGTGCCGGACACCGAAAAACCCTTTATGCCTGGCATGACAACTCTTTCTATACGTAGCGGCTTATGAAACGTCAAGCTCATTCCACTTGCGCTCCTCGGGCCCGACGGTGCAACGACCGTAACATTGTGCTCTCCAAAGACATCGATTGCTGCGCCATAAAGAGTCTTTATGCCCCTGCTGTATATGCCATCATCATTCGTTACAATAATCATCGAATCGTATATTATCAACGAAAATATAAAAGTCAATATGTATTTGAGAGGTAAAAAGTGTATTGTCAAAAGCAAAAAGTCTGCAGCGCAGTAAAACTTTAGCTAGCCTCTTGACATTTATAGCACATTGATAATACACTGTTTAAGCCTACAAGGGCCTAAGCCGGGAGTCGGACCCGGTCTTGAGGGTCCACAGCCCTCCGTGCAGCCGTTACACCACTAAGGCCATATCAATCCTTACATTACTATTGTCAACAAAACTATTATAAATTGCTATTCAAGGCAAAATCCCGTTTGATGCGCGCTTGCCGCACACAATCTCAGGTACAGTTCAGCACTACATAAGAAAAATTGTCTACTCCTGAAATGTAAACACCATTGTCCGCCATGTGTCCATATTGCATAGTGCTGCATCCGACTAGTTGTAATTGGTCCGTCTTTGCAATCAAAGCGTCATACGCTGCCGCGTTCACGAGGCCATAAGCGTTGTTCAGAAGTAAATATATGGAATCTAGATAGATCAGGCTCATGATTGCAGCTAATGCTATAAGTATACCAAAATATGCCATCTAATCCCCCACGCCGATGCATGCTGGAGTTGGCTGCCCTATATAAATGCAGCTCAGTTCTCTGACATTTTCTCCTTTGCCGTAAAATGTGCCATTGAATAACACAACTAAATTGTCGGAATATGCCCGATCAAAAAGTTTTACATAATAGTTAATGCACGTGCTGTTCTCCATATGGTATGTCTTGTTGAAGCATCTTTGCATGTTTTCCCAGCTTCTTAGCTGCGCGGCAAAGTCATATACAGCCAAATTAGAGAGCACGGTCTCTTTAGCATTCAGTATGCTGTCTTCATATGCGCTTATTGCGTACGCCACCGTAATCGTTGACGACAAGGTTATAACTAGCGCAATAATCGATTCAAAGACTGCGAATTGAGCCTTCATTAAACACGCCCCAATTTAGAATGCCTCAGGATTATGTGATATGTATGACAGACCCCATGTAATATGCAGTCGTATTTGCCGAAATGTTGTAAAATTCAACATTAATATCATAGGATAGCGGGTAAAGCGGTTTGCAAAGGAAGTTTTGTGAGTATATCTGGCACGAGCTGTTCGAGACCGGCGCGGAAATGAGGGCACCGAGCGCTTTCTCGAATGCGCTAATACTTTCCTGTATTGAAGAAAAAACAGATGAATCAACTACAGACCCGTTATAATACGAAAGCATGCCATTTAGATTGTTCTTTGCCTGCGAATAATTGTTGTATACGCTGTCATTTATCAGCCCGTTTTTGTTGCTTCCAGCAAGGAAAAACTGGTTTTCTAGCGGCCCTATGCCGCTCACATTTTCAACGCTTGCTTTTCCAACTATTTTTTTGTTTGAGACTAGCGGAGCGTACAAGGTGTTGCTTGAAATCAAAGCATGTGCTTCAATTCCCATATAGCTCACGCTCAGATTAAACTTGTATGTAAAGTTATAGCGTGACGCATCCACCGCAAAAATCGTGTAATTTGTTGCTTGCGGGTTTACACAATATGTTCTTGTATAATAGCCAGTCATATAGCATGCACCGGAAAATATCGAATATTCCCAAGTGTCCGTCGTACCGCACTGAAATGATACTGGCGTGGGGCCGAAAATACTGGCATAGGTACAATGGTTAAACACGTCCAGCTCATTGACTTTGCTTGCGCCAGTCAATGCATACGATATTCTTTCAGTTCTATTGCCTATGTACACGTTCGGCTCGTATCCCATTGTGTAGTTTCCTGGTATGGTATCTTTACCAGTAACAAAAGAAAGCAGATTTTCTTGTCCAGTGCCTGTATAATTCCCACATTTCCAGCTATAACTGAGCATTATCCTGTTGTATCCATAAGATACCGGCTCGTACCATATTGCGCCCGTGCCGACGCCGTCTATATACAATTTGGCAGTATTTGCGCCGAAGGCGGAAGAATTTGACGATGCCTCAACAATGGCGGTGCCGTTGTTACAACCATATCCAACTATGCTTATTTGGTACTCCTTGCCGTAGGTAACATTTGGCAGTGTGAAGGCGTATATGGAGACGTTACCAGCATAGGCAACTGCAGAATTGTAGCTTTTCGTTTGTAGCAGCTCCATAGAAAGATTTTCCGCTGCAACTGAATGTGAATAATATGCTATTGTGAACAATGCCATTGCACTTACACCACTAAGTATTAGCAAAAATTCAAGCGACGCTTGCATTCTCATATGAAAACACCATCAAATATGCACTCCCATTAATTGTTACAATTCTGCAAAGATATGAGATTCCGCAGCTCATGCTAAATGCATCATTTACTGGGTATACCTTTGCGATCCCGCCGAGCTTGTCCAAAAATGCGTTGCTGAAATTGCCTTCGGCCCCATAGATTATCTCCTGCGATATTGCCTGTGCGCGGAGTATACTGTAATCCGAATTGTATATTGCTGCGATGCTACCTGCCTGATAGCTGTAACTCTCAATCAAAAGCAAAACCGATAAAATTGCTATTGGAATTGAAAGCAGAGTGTCCAATGAAAATATTACTGCCTTGTACTGCTGCATATGAACCCACCTATGTTTTGGAACATGCATACGTTGCATGCCCTTTCCTGAGACAGCAACATGCTGTACATTGCGCAGTTTGATTTTGCCTCAAGATCAGCGACACCTCCTGCGTGCAGAAAAGCTTTGGCGAGCAGCGCAATGCTTATTAGCGATATGGCCATTGCTATTGAAATATCAATGAATACCTCAATGCTTACCTGCAGAAGCATTATAATCCCTCTCGATTAGCATCTTTCCCTCTTTATACACCGCATAAAAACTCGCATACGTTCCATCGGGGCAAAAAATTCCGTTTGGCATGTTGACATTGCCGTAAATTTTGTAATTTCCAAGCGCGCTGCTGATTATTCCTGTATTATCATCGAATGTTGCGTTGCACATGCCTTCAGGAATATATGCCTGCATGCTCCCAGTGCCTCCCTCAAGCAGGAAAATGTTGATTTTATCAACCATGATTCTGGCCATATAACTGTCCAACTGCCCTGCATTCCTGTTGCTCATTGCTGCTGCATATGCTACTGCTGCGAGCAGCGCTATGCCTGCGAGGGAGGCATAGAGCATTACCTCCAGCGACATCTGTGCTTTCAATCTTACACCACGCTCGTATTGTGGATCAGGCTTCCGAGCTCACCCGAAATTGCGTGCGCTATGCTCTCGTTTGTGCCGTTCACCGAAACGCTTGTCACCGCAGCTCCCTTCAGTTTTACTATCATCGCCAGCGCTATCGCTATTACAATGCTTGCTGCAGCAAGCATCATTATGTATTCCAGAGAGCCCTGCGCGCGCTTCGATTTCGCCACTGCCAAAATCCCCTTTGCCCCAGAAAACAGGGGCATGCTTATTCCCCACATCTTTTTCACCCATTTTCGATTATATTACAGCATAAAGGTACTGCGACACCGCGGTCTGTATGGTAATCGCAGTCATTAGCAAAACCGCGAATTTTGGAAATGCCTTTTCCCAAAAATTTTCCATGTGCGAGAAAAGCATGTAAACGAACAACATTACCGCAACATAGACTATTGTTACGTGCAACAGGTAACTGCTCATGCTGTCTGCGGTGCTAGAGATTGAGTATATTCCTCTTACTATAGTGCTGCTTATCCCGCTGAACATTGGAAAGAAGAAAGTCAGGCCTATGGCCGTTAGCGTATGCATGCCGTTTGTTTTAGAAGTTATCTTGCTCCTTGCTTTGTTGCTGCTTCTTGCCCTTTCCACAAGCATGTGCAAGTTTTTGGATATGTCAACATGGTCTCTTATGCCTAGCTCCAGCGTGCCGAATATGCTGGAAAACTCGTCGCCAATGTGCGATTCCACGCTATAATATGGATCAAGCCAGTATTTGTTCAACGCAATCCTGAAATTCCTATTCACATTATATTTTGATGCTGTGCTTAGGAACGCCTTGAAAGTTTTGCCAGTTTTAGAATAGCTTTCCAGTATCATTTCAAGCATGTTTATTTTTTCATCATTCGCTGCGTTCTTTTCCCTATACCATCTGTTAGCATAAAGAGCTATACCAGAGGCATACGGCAAAAGAAGCGCATATAGCGGTGCCTCCAATGCGCAATATGCAAATATTGCCAAAATGGCCGCATAGGCTGCCGCTGGCGTATTATGAAGCCTCAACAATATATCGCCTAATAAATATTGCATTACCAACCGCGTAAAATGCCGGGACGAAAGTGAGCATTATGAGCGAGAATTCAACCTTATTTATGCCACTCTGCGATATGATCGAGGAACCGATAAATATGAACATGATGAATATGGGAAGTATTGTCGAGATAAACATGTTGACAGTTGAGTATCTTTGCATTGACGCTTCCAACGTTGGGTGTTCGTTCGATTCGTAGCTATCCAGCAACTCCCTTATCTCTTGGTACTGGTCATTGGGGTAATGGCATGACGGAGGTCTGCTTAGTCCAAACTCATTAAGTAGGGGTTCAAATTGCAAATATATCAAATCCGCAAAGTCGCCGCCAAGCCTAATTCCGTTTGCCATTTCATTGAGCTTTTGCCTATCCGCAACGTTTCCTATTCCGCTTGCAAGCATATACATGTTGCTCGCCAGCGTATGCTTTTGCCTGAGATAATAAAGATTATAAAGAAATTCTATTATCTGGTCAAATCTTTTCTTTTCAATTTGAATGCGCCTAAGCCTATATGCCAAATAGGCTGTAATCAGCGCAACTGCAGCGAGAGAAATCAGGGCAGGCAGATACCGTGAAGCAAAGCCCGAAGCCACACTTACGAATGCAGTCACACTCAACATGATTATTGCCACAATGGATATGCTTGCCATACTCCTTTTGCGGCGTTTGAAAAGCTGAGTTATACCTGTTCTTTCATGCATTTTTATCCCACATAATACGCGTCTATTGCGTTGACCAGATCCAGCGTTGTTGTGCCGGCTTGGCAGATTTTTTCAAGGTACTCGGCTCTGCGCTTGATTTCGTTCATAACCTTCGCCTTTGATATGCCCTCGCGCCTCGAAAGCGCATTTATCACCTTGGATTCTGATAGCGCGCTTCTGTCAAGTGCTGCATTTTCCACAATATTTGCAATTTCTACCGAATCGTTGCCGACAGCAATCTTGCCTTCCGCAGCCTCCGCCCGGCTCAACCACCTGTATTCGTATACTCCAACTATTTTTCGTTCTGAAATGTTTGTCTGCTGCATGTGCACAGAAACATCAAGCATGCTTATTGCATATGGATCGACTTCCATGGGCTTGACTATGAGACGTTTCAGCAGTGATATGGCTCCCTCGTCGCTGTGCATTGTGGTCATAAACGGTATACCTAAATTGGCCCCAGAGAAAATCTCACCTGCCTCTCTTCCTCTTATCTCACCAACAGCAATCCTGTCTGGCCTCATCCTGAGTGCATTTATGACCTGGTCTTCCACCGAAACAGTTCCATTTTTTTCGCCATGAAGAGGCAGCATATTCAATGCATTTCGGTAAAACTTCACTTCGTTCACCTCTTCCTCAACCGTGACTATTTTTTGGTATCTCGGAACGAAGCTGAAAAGCGAGTTCATTAAGCTAGTCTTTCCGCTTGCCGGCGCACCTGTTATTACAATATTCATGCCCGTTTCTATTGCAAGCCACAGATATGCAAGAACCATGGAGTTTGTAGTTTTGCTGTTCAGCAAATAAGCCAAGTTTATCTCATGCTCGCCGCCAATTCTTATGCTTGCGCTCGCGTTGTTTATTGCATAAGGTTTTATCTGCGCGTGTATCCTCAGGTTTGCTATTTGCGTGTCTATTATTGGCGTGTTTTCGTTGAGCTCCTTATCAGCGTCGTATATCAATTTGTTTAGCGCATGCACAAATTCGGCTTCCCCGGCAAAAGCCAGGTTGGTCTTACATCTTCCATATTTATAATGATATACCAAGATTGGCGCAGCAGGTGCATTTATCTCTATTTCTTCTATATTAGTGCTATCGTCAAGCAGCATGCTCAACGGCCCATACCCGACCGTGTCGTTCGCAATCAAATATGCAAGATATTTTGCTCTTTCTGTAGGTAACTGCGCCATTTGCTTAACCGACTCGTTGAAGGCCACATCGTACTTTGTGCGGTCTATCATATCTCCTTTGGCCAATATATCGATGACGTTTGCCTTTACCTTTTCCAAAAGATCGTTCTCATAACTTCCAATTTTTGCCGATTCGCCCCCAACACGGTAAAATTTTGCGTTTTTCATTCCGACTATATCCCTTGGCACGGGCAAATCCACCTGTTCCAGCTTTGCATCATAAGCAATATCCTCTATCTTGAAGCTTAGCGGGCTTCTAGCGTGTTGCCCGGCATCGTTTTCCTTCTTGTGCCAAAAGCGCAAAACCATTAAATCATTTACTTGTATAAATATATGTATACTAAAGTATAAAAATATGTATGTTAAGTATATATTTAACCAATTCGCATCCCAAGCAAGAATCAGCAAATCATCTGAAGTTTATACCTTTGCACTAAAACAGTTATCTTTATAAATATTAATTTACAATAATAAATTATGCTGGTTAAAGAGAAGAATAGAGATAACATATGGCTTGTTCGCAAGCTGCTCAGCAGGCCAAATTATGCTGTAATAAAACTGCTTATAGAAAAGTCGCCCCGCACCGTAAAAGAGCTTTATGCTGTGTTAGGCAAAAAATTCACAAGAAAGACCCTAATTCTCACATTGCGTTCCCTTTCTATAGAGCTTAATGTCCTGCAGCCGGTACATATAAGGACAGAATCTGGCTACGGCCTGGGTTACAACATAGATCCTAAGATAAAGGAAATAGTAAAAAGTGTTGAGAAATTCGAGAAAACAATGGAAGCGTTGGCCGAGAAGTGAACTGCAAAGGCAAACTTCTTAAAATACCCTTCTGTTCTTATATTTATTTCGCCATGACTACGTAAGATGATAGTATGATATTAAAAAAGCCGTATCAAATAACGGAAATAATCAAGGAAACGGCAGATGTTACAATATTCAAGTTCAAGGCGGTCGATGGCTACAAGCTTGATTTCGAGCCCGGCATGTTCGTAATGCTCGGTTACAAGGATCCGCAGACGGGTCAGGAGACGAGCAGGGCATATTCAATAGCGTCTCCTCCAGGGCACGACACGCTGGCTTTTGCCATAAGCATGGTTCACGGCAGGTTTACCTCAAAGCTTGACAACGCCAAGGTTGGCGACACATACTTCATATCAGGTCCGTACGGCCAGTTCAAGTTCGATTACAAATCCGACAAAAAGGTGCTGTTCATTGCAGGTGGCACTGGCGTTGCGCCATTTCTGTCAATGATAGAGCATTCTTTCGAAAACAATCTTGACATAGACATCGTGCTTGTTTACAGCGTCAGATACCCGAACGACATAATAGCGAAGAACAGGCTCTACGAGCTGCAGTCTAAAATGAAGCTCAAGGTAGTTGTTACCGTTACAAGGGAGAGCGAACTGCCATGGGACGGAGAGCGCGGGCATATCTCAGCCGACATGATAAAGAAGTATGTAAGCGATATTAGCGAAAGGACGTGCTATATATGCGGTCCCCTTCAGTTTACCAAAGCGATGAAGGATATCGCAGTATCACTCGGGTTCAGCAATGACAAAATAAAAGCGGATGTTTGGGGCTAGCCTTATACATTCTCCGATAAATAGAGCAGCACCGCCTTTGCTATAAGTAGCTTGTTTTTTGCCTGCCTGAATACTATGCTTCTCGGTCCATCAATCACATCGGCAGTTATCTCTTCTCCTCTGTGCGCTGGAAGGCAGTGCATTACCACAGCATCGCTTTTCGCGTAACCGAGCACCTTGCTATTGAGCTGGTATGGCGCAAAGAGCTTTAGGCGCTTTTCCGTATCGTTCTCTTGTCCCATGCTCACGAATGTGTCGGTGTAGAGGACATCAGCATCGGCAACGCCCTCCTTTATGTCGTTGTATACGTCAACCATTCCGTACTCCCTAGCCTTGGTGAAATACCTCTCGTTCGGCATGTAACCTTTTGGCCCTACAAGCGATATGCTCATGTTCATTTTTACGCCGGCAAGCATAAGCGAATTCGCCGTGTTTGCAGCTATATCGCCTATGAACGCTATCTTGAGCCCTTTCAGCCTGTTTTTAACTTCGTATATCGTGTAGAGGTCTGTCAGCGCCTGCGTTGGATGCTCCAAATCGGTCAGCGCGTTTATCACGGGAACAGTGGAGTTGTTTGCAAGTTCCACAATATCTGAATGGTTGTAAAGCCTGGCTGCTATAAAGTCAACATAAGAGCTGAGCATTTTGCCCGTGTCTGACCAGCTTTCACCCCTTGAATGCTGGGTCGTCCTGGAGTCTATATATATACCGTGTCCGCCGAGCTGTGTTATCGCGGCCTCAAAGGATACCCTAGTTCTCGTTGAAGGTTTTTCAAAAAACATCGCCAGTATTGCTCCTGTTTTAAGCGCAATCGTGGCCGTTCCGGATTTCAAATCATCGGCAATCTCAAAAATCCTGCTTATCTGGTCCTTGGAAAGGTCGTCCATACTCAGCAAATGCATAATATCATCCAAATATGAGCCCGAATCCTTCCTCACCCTTTTTCCTTTCCTCGGTTATGCTATCTATTATCTTCTTCTCCTCTTCCGCACCAGCTCTTGAAATGCCCTCGATCTCCGCCTTGAGCTTTTTCTCCGCCTTCTCCAGGAATTCCTCGTTTGCATTAAGGTAAAGATAATATTTTTCCCTGTCGAGATCCAGCGCAGCACCGTCCTTTATAACATAGTCCTGCCTTGCAAATATCACGTTTGCCATCTCATCATTTTTTATCTTCTCCAGATCTTCGGCAGTGAGCTTGTTGTCCAAGTATGGGTCGTATTCCAAAAGCTTCTTGAGCTTCTCATACTGCGACGCATCGCAGTAATACACGCGTGCCGGCATGCTATCAAGCCAACAATTTTGCCACTACGTTTCCTTCACGTCCTGGCCTGTTTATTATCTTTGCCTTTCCAGCCTCAGTATCTATGACTGTGCCCTTTGTCATTATGTTAAGCCTTGCAAAGTTCCTGTTGTCAGGTGATTCCAGAATGGCGTTTATCTTGACTTTCTTGAAGCCGTCCTTTGTTATCAGGTTTGCATACAGCGCGTACTTGAGCCTCTTTCTTACGGCCCCTCCTCTTACTCTTCTGTCCACTGTGGCATTCTCTTTTCCCAGTCTTGTGGCCGAAAAGTAACCCCCAACTTCATGCCTTTTTTTGTCCCTGCTCTTAAGTTTCAGCTTGCCGTTTCCAGACAATTTCCTGTCCGTTTTCTTATGAATTTGTACTCCAAATTGGCTCATTGAATCACATTTTCGCTATTATATCTATCTTATCGGTCTTGTCGTTGCCTTAAATATCCCTAATTATAATTTAAAATTAACTTAATATATTTTTCCTTGAAATCTGCCCGCCGCAAAAGCACGATAATGCGCATGCTGCGGGCAAAGAATAAAAGATATTAAGCCAATATTCTTTTGTTAAGCAAGTATTTTATCCCTTTGCAAGGGGTGTATGCCGCATGTCAACAAAAAGTGTCGCAGAGCCTGGGTATTTCTGCATGCTTTGCAGCTCTGGCGAGAGTGTCGAAGAGCTAATTGGCAGCATGAAAGGCGCCAGCAATACGGCGGATTTTATCCAACTTTTCGATTACAAAAGGGAAATACTCCGAAAGCTTTTGCCCGCGTACGTGATAGCACAGATGAGGGTAAGAGACGGAATTGCGAAGAGTGACTCTGTCAGGAACGAGCTCATCCTTCTTGTTTCGGGCAGCAAAAACATAAGCGAGGCGATAGCGTCTGCAGGCATAAAGTCCAGCAAGCGGTTCATACTTTTCTCCAGCAGCAAAAAACTCTCGCTCTACTTCGCAAAGAAAAACAAGGTGAAGTGGCGCAAACTAAGGCTGCGTCTCGATCTATCAACTGCAGCGGAAGTTGTAGGCAGCGCGTTAAGCGAATAGGTAAACAAGCAGGTATGAGGCAAAAAATCCCACAAGAGCGGTCCCTATCCATGTCCCTGCAATTGCTATTGCCGGCTTTTCCCTTATGATCCTGTTTTTGTATCCAATGCCCGCACCGTATACGCTTGCGGTGAACATTTGAGTGTTTGAGACTGGTATACCGAAAAGCGTTGCGCATTCAACGAGCACTACGGAGACAAATTGCGTAGTAAATGAATTTATATATCTTATTGGTATTATTTCATTCCCTATCCTTCTCAATTCTCCGCCACTGAATAATATGCTCCCGGCAATGATAGCCAGGATCACGGCCGCGTCGTTGTAAATAGAATGCGGCAGCGTGTAGTATACAAAGCCTATTGTGTTGGCCCCCAGCGTAAAGGCTGCAAAGAAGGAAGCTACCACTAGCGCAATTTTTATTTTGTGCATGCTGCTCCAAATCCTTCTCCTGTTTACTCTTTTCTTCAACGTGTTCATCACAAAAATCGAGAACGGTATAGCAAACAAGAACGCAGCAACCCAAAAGAGCAGCATTTCAGATGTAAAAAGCATGTCGGGCCGCCTTCCCAGCGCGAGCGTTATCCCAAGTATCGAAAACGCAAACGTAATCGACAGGGATTGCGGCACGCGCATCTTATGCGCTATCAAAAATATGACTATGGCTACGGAAAGCGCTATTATGACGAGTTCGTTGGATCTGAACGGCATTAGAGAATAAACTCCTCTGCCAAGTAAACTACCCTCGGCAAACAAACCCGAAAGATAGCCCATTATCGCGAGCAATACTCCCCATTTCTTTGTCACTATGTTGCTTGCTATTATAGAGCCGGTGCACGCAGGCAGGTTGTTTCCGGACACAAGCATTATCAGGACGAATGCAAGCGCCGAAACTATTATGCCTAGCAAAAAATCACGAAATTATTGAAGACATTATGGTCAAGAAGCTGTCTGATGCGTCTTCGCAATTGTCCAAAACGTCATCGCTCATGTGTGCAATCTGAAAAATGTGGTAAAACGTCTTGAAATTTATGTTGTGCCTGTGATACGCGAAGTCGAACATGCTGTCCTTTATTTCATCCCCGCTTTCCTCGACTTTCTCTATTTCCGCCCTGTACCTGCCCATCCTGTAAAGGTCGTCGCTGGTTTCCATCTTTATAAGTATCTGCAGCGCTTGCCCCGCAAGGTCTATGAAACTGCCTAGCTCCGCCTGGATCTGCGCATTTATGCCTTTTTCCCTTATCTCGTACCGCGAGAGCTCTCTTGTGAGGTTGTAAAGCGAATCTATTATGTTGTCCTCAGTGTTTATCAGCTCTAGCAAGTTGTCTATCAAGTTCGGCGCGACGCCACCCGAGGTTATTTCCTTAGAAAGGCCAAAGACGACGTTGTCTGAGAGCTTTTCAAGGTTTCTCACCTTTTCAAGCTTGGTGCCCATGCTTGCGCCGGATTTAAGTATGTCTGTAGCCTCGATGCCTATCCTCAGTATCCTAGTGCTTTCGCCTATTATCCTTTCCTCGCCGCCGCTGAGCAACTTTTTAAATAATCTTATCCTCGCCATCATAATCCTCGTTTAGCACCTTATATATCGTTTCAGCCTTCTTTTTGCCTATCTTGTCCGTTTTCTGGAGCATTTCAATGTTCGCATTCACCACATTCCTTATGCTCTTGAATTCCGATAGCAGCCTGGCCGCCAATTTCGGCCCGACGCCAGGCACAGATTCAAGTATCAACAATTGCCACTGGCGCAACGTGTACGCCTTCTTGACTCCGACCGCCCTGGGCTCTCTCTCTTTCTGCTGCTGCTCCCTCCTGGCAATATAATATAAAATATCCGCTGACTCCTCGCCTCCCTCGGACCACAATATCGGTATGTCGTAGTCGGTATACACCGCAACCGCAGTTCCAAGTATCACGCTGCTGCTAAGCCTGAATTCGGAGCTATCGCCTTCAACAAGAAGCATTGGTTTCTGAAAGCTTTTCTTAAGCCTGCCCAGTTGCTCAAAAAGCCTTGAATTCATTATCGAATTTTCCAAGTCGTTAACGCTTTTCCTCTCAATGCATATCCTGTCGGAAAGCACATAGTCCCCAACAGGGAGTTGTGCAAACGTGAGCTGGGTTCCAAGCTCCGAAAGCCTGTCTATTATCTGCATGTTGCGTTCTCTGTTGTCAGCAATTATCTTGGGTTGGAGCAGCATAAAGATATATATGCAGCAATAAATATAAACAATATCGGCAACATAATCAGTGTTTTGCGGTCTGGGTGCCGCGTTCGTGTTACAGGTGTGTGTGCATGGTAAGAATGCTGAGCAAGCGCAAGAGGCCTTCAAGGGAAGTGGAAACGCTGAAGGAACAGCTCAAGGTGGCGGAAGGCACGATTGACGACAGGACAATAATGAGGTTGTCCAAGCTGATGACTAAGGGCGTGATTTCAAAGCTTGACTTCCTGATAGCTAAGGGCAAGGAAGCGGACGTGTATGTTGCCGATAGCGGTCCAAGCGTAGATGGCGATTTCGTTGTGCTCAAGGTCTTCAGGGTTGAAACCACGAATTTCTTCAACAGGTCCGACTACATGGCCGGCGACGAGAGGTTTCCTGCCCTTAAGAAAAACATTTACTGGATCGTGAACCAGTGGTGCAAGAAGGAGTACGGGAATTTGAAGCTGGCGCAAGAAGCGGGAGTGCATGCTCCAAAACCATACGCTTTCAATGGCAACGTGCTTGCAATGGAATTCATAGGCAACGACACCTACGCCAAGCAGCTTAAATTCGAAAAGCTTCAAAATCCGGAAGAGGTTTTAAAAACGATAGTAGCAGATGTCAAAAAACTATACAGTGTCGGTGTTGTGCACTGCGACCTCAGCGAGTACAACATACTTGTTAAGGACGGCGTGCCATACATGATAGATTTTGGGCAGGCGGTGCTGCACCATCCGCGATCAGAATTTTTCCTGAAAAGGGATCTTGACAACATCTCCTCATTCTTCAACAAGAACTACGGGATGTCAGTAAAAAGCGACGACCTTTACAATTTCGTCACTGCACAACCACAGGCTTAATCATAAACAAGAGACCGATCACAAAAAGGCATAGCCCATGTTCCTAAGCTTTGCCCGGTCCATCATGCTGTACCTCCAGATTATGTCCCCCCTTTTGTCGCTCTGCACAACCCAAGGCTTTACCAGAACAGCATCCCCCTCCTTGACCCAGAACCTTCTTTTGAACCTTCCGGGTATGGAACAAAGCCTTTCCTTCTCATCAGAACACATAACAACAAAATTCGCGGCACCCTGCGCCTTTACCACTTTACCGACTACCTCGCCGTTCCTTGGCATTGGCGTATACGACGGCGCTGCGCTTTTTTCATACATTCTATCACTAATAGTTCTTTACCGTATACCTTGCTCCGCAAGCCTCGCACACGAGCGTTATAAAGCCCCTGGAAGTTGATACAACAACGGTGTCCGGCTTGTGGCACTCCTTGCATATTACGTAAGTTTCAAAATATCTCTTTATGGCTGCGTTGAGCACGTCAGCATTCAGCTTGGCGTTTATTATCAGCCTCTGGTCCTGTATCGTGGAATGCACGGCAAACTCCTTAGTAAGGTATTTTGCTATATCGTCCATGTTCCTCCTCGCCTTCTCCGCTATTTGAGAAAAATTTCTTATTATGGTGTTGCTACCCTGGACTATTGAATCTACAGCAGGTATCTGGAAATCGGAATGTTCAGCGCTGAGCGATGGGAGTTTTGCGAACGCCCTGTCCAGCAGTTCATCATAGTTTATCAAATCACCAATATTTCACTTAGCCCGCAAAGCCGATAACTATAGTGCCTTTGCATCGTATTGATAGGGTTATAATGAATATAAAAATATATAAGCCATTATGCTAAAGGTGATGATTGCCCTTGTTTGTAAAATCGCTTTTTAGCGGTGCAAAAAGCAATCAGTACTTGCCCAATATGAGCTTGTAGTGCTCCTTCATCATGCACCTGTTTGAGATCACAAGAAGTCCATGCTCTTTCGCGTACGCTTCCGCTTCGTCGTTGAATATGCCCTCCTGCAGCCAGAAGGCCTTTGCCCCTATCAGCACCGCGTCCTTTGCTATCTGCATAGCCTCATTCGCCGGCCTGAAAACATCGACAACATCGACCGGAAACGGTATGTCGGTAAGCTTGGCATACGCTTTTTCGCCAAGTATGTAATCAGCATTCGGATTTACCGGAATTATCCTGTAGCCCGCGTCCTGCAAGTATTTCGGCACGTCGTGGCTTGGCTTTCCTTCGTTCCTGGAGCACCCTACTACCGCTATTACATGCATGCCCTTAAGAATCTTCAGTGCGATCTCGTCCTTCTCATCAAGCATCATTCAAGCATCGCCCTGTTGCTGTTATGGTCGCGAACTATATTGTTGCCAAAAGGTTATAAACGTTGCATGAAAAGGTTATTAATATTTGGATATGCCAATATTAGCGCAGCAGCAAGGCGGGAAGCTAGGGGTTTCCCATACCGCAAATCCCCTTGGGCGGGCCACATGTAGGCATGGTGCTATGCATATCTGCAAGGCCCTGTCTGAAGCGTTGAAGTTCTGCCTTCGGTGGTAGTTTTATATATGAACCGGGCCAGGCCGGAAGGAGCAACCCTAAGTACATAGCCATTGGCGTACAAAAAACTATGCTCTGAAGATACAGGACAGAGCGGATGGCAGGTAAACCTTGCAGGCGTGTATAGTGCTGTGCCTGCCGCTGCTGCATGCTGGGATCGCCTAGTGGTAGGGCGGCAGCCTGCTAAGCTGTTTGGCTAGAAATGGCCTCCGCGGGTTCGATTCCCGCTCCCAGCGCTTTTGCTTAATATTTTTTCCGAATATTTGCTCTGAAGCCGAAAGGCTGGAAAAGAATAAGGTAAGCTAAATAATAAATAAAATAAACAAAAACTGTCTCTTTACTGCTCTTCAGTTTCATCGCTTGAATCGCTCGGCTCTTCAGGCTGCGGCGACGCTGATGCATCTCCCTCAACCTTCTCGCCTAGTGCGAATCTAGCTCTTACTTCTGTTATCCTTACCTTTATGGTTTCTCCCTGTTTTGCACCCTTTACGAAGATTACAAAGCCGTCTTTCTTGGCTATGCCGTCTCCTCTAGATGCAGTTGCTTCTATTGTTGCTTCTATCACATCTCCGACTTTTACCGGTTTCGGTAGGAAATAGTTGGACCTCATCGGTCTTCCTTCTCCGTGTCCTCTTCCCGGACCTTCACGTCTGTCCATAGTTATTTTCCTCTGTAGAATCAGCGATTTACGCTTACTACGTCGGGTATATAATATATCTACTCATTTATAAATCTATCGTTTTGTGGGTTCGGAAGCTGCTCCCCACTGGAAGCGCAGCGTTCCCTTTTGCCTATCTAGCTCTGCATTACCGCTATGCTAGACGGAAACAGGCCCGTATTGAACACGCCGCTCACTGCATCGGAAGTGGTATTGAGCACATCAACGTTGTTCGTACCGGCATCCGCCACATACACATTCTTTCCGTAGAGCGTTATGAAGAGTGGCAGCAGGCCCGTATTCGCCGACGCTTCCACGCTTCCTGACGTCGAATTCACAATATACACTTTGCTGTTGCTTATGTCTGTTACGTAAATATTGCTTCCGCCGTATGCTACCTCAGCAGGCAAGCTGCCTACTGTGAAGTTGGCCAGCGCCTTGCCTGTTTTAACTGCGATTAGTGCGACCTCATGCACCGCAGGCTCTGTAACAAATATCTCGCTTCCGTTATAGTTTGATGCTAGCGAGAAAGGTATGTGTTCAAGCTGTATGGTGCTCGTTACTTGGTCTGTAGATGCGTTTATGACAGATATGCTGCCGGAAAGCAGGTTAAGCACGAAAACCGTGTTTCCGTTGCCGCTCACAGCAACATAGTCAGGATAATATCCGACCTTGATGTTACCTATTATGCCTTTTGTTTGCGTATCAATTACCGTAACGTTTCCCGAACCCGCATTTGCAACATAGGCGCGTCCGTTTGCATTGTCGGTTGCGACTGACATGGGCAGCGTTCCAACACCAATGTCGGCGACGGTTGTTGCAGAAGTTGTATTCAGTACATAAATCCTGTTGTCAAAAGCATCGGCAACGTAAAGTTGCCCTGCATTCGTAATGGCGTCGCTTGACGGCATATTTATATCTGCAAAATTGGATATGTTGCCAGAAGAGGTATTCACCAAAGTTACGTTTCCAGATGCGAAGTTCGTAACGAACAGGTCCTCTCCAGCAGGCACAAACTTGACAGAGGTGTTTGCTGTAAATCCTGCATACGAGAAAGTTATCGAAGTATTTCCTATCGTGCCGTTTGACGATATATACGCAACGCCTGGTTGCGTGGAATTGTAAATTATGCTTATGTACGGGTTGCTTGACGTTATTATCGGATTCTGCACCGTGAACATATAACCGAGGACATCAAGGGCAATATCAACCTTTATGGTGTTGTTCATGTTTGTTACGTTTGCCGACTTGCTCAAAACCAGCCCTATTTTTGGCTGAAGCATGAGCTTTGTGTTTGTTGAATAGTTGCCGTCGAACTTTTGCATGATCTCAGATTTGCAGGCTCCGAAGTGCATGCCGCAATTTTCCGCGCTGAAAATTAGGCTGCCTTGCGTATAACTTCCAACCGGCAATTGCTTTGGCAGCTTGAGTATGCACATTACAAGCTGGCCCGGTTTGATCCCGTTTGGTATGCAATTTGTGGAATACGCTTTTCCTCCAATCGTCGCGTTGAGTTCCGGCGCGGCAAGCTCATACTCAAGCATGTTTGTGCCGAGCAGCGCAACAACTGTGCTTGTGCTGTTCGAAGCGACAAGCACGGCGACGCAGTTTATTCCGTAGTCGAACACACACTTGTAAGGCATGACTGTAGAGGAAAGCGAAGCGTATCTGAGGAGTATATACACGACAAGCACGAGTATAAGGAATAACATCACGTACGTTATTATGTACTCGAAGCTAGCCTGTGCTCTACTCTCCCTCATTCCATCCCCCACCCAAAATAACATATGGGCAAGGTGATATATAAGCATTGCAGTTCAGCTTCGTCTAATCGCCAGTTCCTTGTAAAATTCTTCGAGGTTGCGCATGATGTAATCCGGGTTCATCTTTTTAAGCTTTTCGCATGGGTCTATGCCGTCGCATATGCTGCATACCTTTGTGCCGGCAAGCTTTGCGGCGGCGGCATCTACGGCCATATCACCTATGTATAGGCTGCGTTCTTTGCTAGCACCTAGCTGCCTTTCTATGAGCTTTATTCCTGTTGGGTCTGGCTTGTACTTTTTTATGTAATCAGCTGCAAGTACGATGTCTATATACTTCGAAATGCCAAGATCGCGTATCTCCTTGAATAGCCTGTCGGTTTTTCCGTCCGAGAATATAGCCACCTTCTTTTTGTGTGCTTTTAGGAACTTTAGCACATCAACAGCGTTCCTTTTGAGCCTTGGCTTGTATATAAGGGCATACAATTCATAAAAGCGCGAATAAAAACTGTTCTTTCTTTCTGCGGCATCCATGTTCCTCAATTCCACGTTCGGGATCATCCCCTCATCCTCCGCGTGCTCGGCCAAGTACCTTTCCAAGGAATCCAGCCTGTACCTGCTCTTGAAGTAATGGCTGAGCCTAACTATAAAGGTTGAGGTGCTGAGCGTTCCATCCCAATCGAATATAAACAAATCTATGTCGTCTAATTGCAAGTGCATAAGTCTATTAACTTTTATAACAAATAAAATAGTATGTGATGAAAGAGGTAATCGCCGAGCGTATGCGATGAAGATAGATAGGCGGTCTGAAAAGTAAAAGATTGTGCATGCACGTCGTGCCATAATTGTGCGCCACCGTGTCAAGCAGCACATAATGTGAAACTGGTTATTAAATATCTGGTGTCAACATGCCTGCCGCGTTTGTATCAAGCGTGATAACAAATACAATGCACGAGGAATTTGAATGAGCGGCAGCAGCGTACTGGCAAGGCTTGGAAAAAGTGGCATATCCGTTACAGACATTGCGTCCCAATACTGGTGCGAAAGACAGACGGAGCTCAACTACATCTACGGCAAAACCCAGACGGATACAATGAAAAAGGGAAACGAAATACACGAGGAATTGCACAAGCCGTTGTACGTGAAGCTCGAGGCCCAGCCGGTAAACTACGCAGATTTTTTGTACAAGGTTGGCTACGAAGGCTATAGTGCCCTTGCCAACCTTCCTAGCAAAAAGGTTGCAAGGGAAATAATGATATTCGGCTCCATAAACGGCTACAGGCTTACGGGGCAAATCGATGAGCTGAGAATTGAAAATGCAGAGACCGTTGTTTCCGAGACGAAAACCAAAACTGGCGGCAAGATCAACAGCGCGACGCTGTCGCTGCACAAGATACAAGTCATGCTTTATAAGATGATGCTCGATGATATAAGGTCGCAGCGCTATACATACAAAAATTTTTATAATATATACGGCTTAAAAAACATGAGCATGTCGAGCGAGTTCAAGGAAGAGGTATCAAAGCTTGGCATAGGGGTCGAACTTGACTTGGAAGGCATTTACAAGATGTTGTTTGAGCAGTTGAGTGCATTGCCTCCGGTAAGCAATACCCTAGAAATAGACTATATAGACCGGTCTTCAAACTCTGAAACGGAGCGGGTGCGAATAACCTACGACAAGGGCGAGCTCGACGGGATAATAAGGCATGCAATGGGCTTCTGGAACGGCGAGCGCGAGTCGCAGCCTGTTCCGGAGAGCGAAAAATGGAAATGCCAACGATGCAGGTTTTTTGGCAAGCAGTGCAAGGTGTGGTGGTCCGGATGATGGAAGATTTCAAGCCCAACAAGGAGTATCTCAGGGAGGAGTTTAGCAAGCACTACGAGAAGTACTACTCAACGAAGCTTTTCGATGAGAAGGGGTTCAAAAGAAGAAAATGCAAAATATGCGGCAGGTATTTCTGGAGCATAAGCGATAGGGACGTTTGCGGCGACCACGAGCCCTATTCCTTTTTCAAGGAAAAGCCAATAAGGACGACGTACGAGGAGTTCTGGGAAAAGTTCGACAGCTTTTTCAGGAAGAACGGGCACAAGGTGATAAAGAGGTATCCAGTGGTGAGCAGGTGGAGGCAGGACCTCTACTTCACGATAGCAAGCATACAGGATTTTCAGAGGATAGAAAACGGAAAGATGGAATTCGAGTATAGCGAAAACCCGCTGATTGTGCCGCAGATATGCTTAAGGTTCACCGACATAGAGAACGTCGGCGTCACAGGTAGGCATTTTACCGGCTTCATGATGGCTGGACAGCACGCATTCAATTGGCCCGACGAGGGGTACTGGAGGGACAAGACCATAGAACTCAATTACGAGTTTCTCACGAAAGTGCTTGGCGTGAAGGACGAGGACCTGGTGTATCATGAAGATGCATGGGCAATGGGCGACTTCTCCGAATTTGGCCCGTGCCTCGAAAGTTTCTCGAACGGACTCGAACTGGTCAACAGCGTATTCACGCAGTACGAATATTCAAACGGCATGGTCAAAGAGCTTCCAGGCAAGGTTGTCGATGTTGGCTGGGGGTTCGAAAGGCTCCTTTGGTTCTATTCCGGCTTTGACAATGCGTACTATTCAACTTTCAGCAACACGATAGAAAAGCTCAAGGGCAGGGTTGGGCTCAATTTCGAAAGCGAGTCCTTCAAGAGGTTTGCTTCTGTCGCAGCGGAGCTTGACGTCACCGAGATCAAGAACGAAAGGGAAAGGGAAGCAGCGTTGCTAAAGCAGGCAGGCATAACAAGCGAGACATACGAGAAGGAGGTGAAGCCAATGCAGGCATTCTACGCCATACTGGATCATACGAGAACCCTTCTCTTTGCCATAGCAGACGGCGCCCTGCCTTCAAACGTGGGCGGCGGCTACAACCTGAGAATTATACTAAGGCGCGCCCTTGAATTCATAGACAAATACAAGTTTGACATAGATTTGAAGGAGGTTGCGCGCTTAGAGGCAGCGGAGCTGAAAAACCTTTATAGCGAGCTGTACCAGAATCTTGACATATTCGACAAGGTGCTCGACATCGAAAAGGAGCGCTTTGCGAAAAGCAAGGAGCTGGCGTCCAAAACGGTAGAGCAGCTGCTCAAGAGCAAGAAGAGCATAGACAGGAACGAGCTGAAGGTGCTTTACGAAAGCTACGGCATAACGCCGGAATTCATATCAAATGCCGCCGCCAAGAAGGGCATACGCATAGAGTTGCCAGAGAACGTATACAGCGGCATACTGGAAGGCGATTTTGCAAAGAAGGAAAAAGCAAAGAAGATTGACGTAGAGCTGCCTGAACTTCCTGCAACAAAGCCGCTTTATTACGATTATGCCGAAAAAGCGTCGGCGAAAGTGCTCTTCGCAAAAAAGAGGCATGTTGTGCTCGACAAAACACCATTCTATCCTGAAGGAGGCGGCCAGCTGGCTGACCACGGCACCATAAACGGCATAAAGGTAGTCGACGTGCAGAAAGTTGGTGGAATTATTGTGCACGTTATGTCAAAAGATGTCGATGGGGAGCTGAAGCCGGGAGGCGATGTAGAAGCGGTGGTTGACGTGGAGCGTCGCCGCAGGCTCATGGTGCATCATACCGCGACCCATCTGGTAAACGCGTGTGCAAGGAAGGTATTAGGCAAGCATGTGTGGCAGGAGGGCACTACTAAAGACTATGACAAGGCAAGGCTTGACATAACGCATTACGACAAGCTTACCGAGGAGCAGATAGAAGCGATAGAGCGCTGCGCGAACGGCTACATAGCGGAAGGCATAAAAGTGGATGTAAAGGAGATGGAGCGCGGCGATGCAGAGGCGAAATACGGTTTTACCATATACCAGGGCCATGGCGTTCCGTCGAAAAAGCTCAGGATAGTCACAATATCGACATCAAAAGGCGAGCTTATAGATGCAGAAGCATGTGGCGGCTTGCATCTTGCGGGCAGGGAGCAGATGCTTGGCATGGTGAAGATCATAAACACGTACAGGGCGCATGATGGCATAGACCGCATAGAATTCGTGGCTGGCGCAGCGGCGCTTGATTATTTCGACAAGGTCGATAACGAGCTTTCGAACATAGCGAAGGCGCTAAATGCAGAGAAGCTCGGCAGCTACAAAGCCGTGCTTTCAAACATGGACTCGTACAGGGCAATGTACAAAAAGCTAGGCGAATACAACGATCTGGTTGCTGGGCTCATAGCCAAGAACCTTAAAGGAAAGGGGCGCATTGTGCTTGATCTTGGCAATGCTGACAGGGGGCTGATGAGAAAGGTTGCTACGCAAGTGGTGGAAGACGACAGCACCGCAGTTGTACTTTTGACAAACAGCAACAAGGAATTCGTGTGCATTGCCGGCGAAGATTCTGGAATAGCGGCAATAGATTTCGCAAAGGAAAAGCTTGACGGAAATTTCACCGGCGGCGGAAAGGACAGAATAGCCGAAGGCAGGCTGAAGTAATACAATGAACGCTCTTTTCGATTTCATACTGTATCCGCTGTTTTACATACTTCCCGCATACATAGCCAACGGCGCACCGGTAATCTTCGGCGGCGGAAAGCCCTTGGATTTCGGGAAAAAAATTGGCAAAAGCTACATATTCGGGCCAAACAAAACGATACGCGGGCTTGCGATCGGCATAATGCTCGGCATAGCAACCGGCACGCTAGAAAGCATTGTGCCCGGCTTTTCATACATGCTCGTAGTCGGCGTTCTTGAAAGCTTTGGCACACACCTCGGTGATCTGACCGGCAGCTTTGTCAAGAGAAGGCTTGGAATGGAATCTGGCAGCAGCATGGTGTTGATGGACCAGTACCTGTTTTTTGTTTTCGCGCTCGCCTTCGCATATCCCGCCGGCAACATGCCGAATGTATACGGGCTGTTATTCCTTGTGATTCTTACCGGCATATTGCACAAGCTTACCAATGCCGGCGCATATGTGCTCAATCTAAAAAAAGTCCCATGGTAGCTTGAAAGCTGTGCATCAGTATCAATATTGCCAGAATATGGGCAGCACGCTTATCATCAGCGAAATCAGTATAAGTGCAGTTGCCGCGGTAACAAGCTTCTTGTTTTTTATCTCCAGCTCGTAGATTCTCCAGCCGTCGAATCCCGGAATGGGCAAAAGATTTACCATTGCAACAAGCAGGTTGAGTATGAATGCTAGCACGACTACCTCGTACGCGAAATTGATGGCCCCGCTGGAAAAGCTACCCTGTACCGGCGTTGATATTTGCTCTACATAAATTCCTATCTTGCCTGTGCTGTTTGCTATCAGTGTGAAATTTCCTGCGCTAGTTCCAAGCGTGACAACGCCTCCAGGCTTGTCCGTTGCAGCCGCCTTCTCTGCGTCAGATATGTTGTCTACCTTGTAGTTGTTCCACGTTATGATCTGTGCGTTGAGCGGCACCACGTGTGCAGGTGCCCCAGCCACGGTTCCGGTCACCACGACTCTTGTTGACATAAACGAAGGCAGCACGAAAAGGAGCGGGATGAGTACAACAAACAGTATTATGGTGACAAGTATGTTTGCGGATATGCCTGCGGCAAGTATCCTATCCTGTA
>ERZ1669250.290-NODE-290-length-25705-cov-3.388109_pt1 | contig 25705 bp, 24 predicted proteins | sample MGYA00579295_ERZ1669250 | MGnify/ENA primary metagenome ERZ1669250 (study PRJEB41166, sample SAMN08046056) | hot springs metagenome | biome: hot spring; feature: acid hot spring; material: thermophilic sediment; isolation source: thermophilic sediment from acid...
TTGGTATTGCCAGGGTTCCCAGGGTTAAGGGTAGCCTATGGCCAACCGCTAGGTTTGCACCTAATGTTGTTAAGGGTAGGAGGGCACATCCACCTAAGGTTGAGAAGATACTTCATGAAAGGATTAATAAGAAGGAGCGTAGGAAGGCGATTAGGTCAGCCATAGCCGCTACCGCGATTAAGGACTTAGTTGCTGCCAGGGGCCACATTGTTGATAGGGTTCCGCAAATACCATTAATCGTTAGTGATGAGTTTGAAAGAATAGGTGTTATGGCCGATCTTAAGAAGGCGTTTATTACCCTTGGTCTTTGGGACGATATTGAGAGAGTTGCGGAGAGGGTTAGGATTAGGTCTGGTAAGGGTAAGATGAGGGGTAGAAGGTATAAGGAGGGTAGGAGCGTCTTAGTCGTGGTATCCTCAAGCGAAGCACCTGTGCTTAAGGTTGCTAGGAACCTACCTGGAGTCGATGCTGTGCCTGTGAGGAACCTTAGCGTACTGTACCTAGCGCCTGGTGGTGTCCCTGGTAGGTTAACGCTATGGACATTGAGTGCTATTGAGGAACTACGTAAAGGCTTATTCATGGGGTGAGACCATGATAGTGAACTTCGTCCTTACAGAGAAGAGCCTTAGGCTCGCCGAAAAGGAGAATAAGATAACTGTAATAGTGCCTAGATCTGCTACGAAGAAGGAAATTAGGGATTACATAGAAAAGACGTACAATGTTAAGGTGGAAAAGGTGAATACCGCGATAACGATGACAGGGGAGAAAAAGGCCTATGTAAAGTTAGCACCTGGTTACAACGCATATGATCTACTGAGTAGGCTCGGTCTTGTCTAACCTACCTCACCAATCCATTAGAATTCTTAATTTATGGTTCAGTTCGTGGGTTCATCCTCATCCAATCAGCACTTAAGTCCTTGCATCACCTAGATTTGCCACACTAATGCATTATTAAAGCATTTATAGGGGTTTACATAATGATTGCACTGTGATGATGCTTCACCTCCCCGATAAGTGACGAATCCTTTAAGTGCTGAGTCTTGTTAATTATCTTGTTAATTGGTATGTCATGAATTGATCAATACTTTAATATCACGTTGCTAGTATGGGCTAAAGATTTATTAACGTTTGGTGGTATTCGATGACGTGGATGTAATAAAGGAGGTTGGTAATGACGATGTGAGACTTATCTTTATCAGGGATGATCAGAACTTCTTAGTTGAGTCGCTGTTTATCAAGGGATTTAATGAGGAGAGGTATAAGAAGTTGAGGAGGTATGTTAAGGAGAAGCTTGGTGAGGAGTTTACGGGCATAGTCAGTCTCGATACTGGGAAGGCATTAACTAAGGTATTGTTATTGGGTATGGATCAGGTAGGTCAGTCGATAGTAAATGACGTTATTAATGTTGAGGAGGAGAAATTTAATTCGTGGATTTCGAACGGGGTACTTAAGGAGTTAATTGATAAGGTGAATGGTGAAGTTAGTAGTGCTAAGAAGAAGTCGAGGAAATCTAGGAAAAGGAAATCGAAGAAAACAAAGAAGAGTAAAAAGAAGAGTGAGGGCACGAGAAAGAGAAGCAGAAAGAAGAAAACAACGAAGAAAAGCAAGTAAGGCTTCACTGCTCGGTTATTGAAAAATAATGGGCAAAAAGGCTTTTTATAGGGGTTATGTTTTACGAAGATAGAATGTCCGCGACACCTTTCGAGAAACCACAAGGCACTGTAGAAGTGCCTCATATAGAGGTTGATGAGGAGACAAAGGAAATAATAAAGGAAATACTGTCTCAAATGAAGGATCCGGTCGAGATACTATTCTTCACGAGCAATACATGTGGTAATAGGGACACCAACTGGTGTGTACCAACAGAGGAATTACTTGATCTACTGGCTGATCTTGCGCCTCCTGGGAAGTTAATGGTTAAGAAGATAAGGTATGAAGTGGATAATGACGCATTTGTTAAGTATAACGTTGAGCCGCAGAGGGTTCCAGTGATTTATCTTCTTAATGGTGCTATTAAGTACTTAGGTGCACCGCTTGGTGAGGAGGTTAGGGCCTTCATAGAGACCATAGTCAGAATATCGCTGGGTGAAACGAAACTTAGACCAAGGACTAAGAAGGGCCTTGAGGCGTTAATTAATTCCAACACCGATAAGAGGGTTGAGGTCATGACTGTGGTCACGCCATCATGTCCATATTGTCCATATGCCGTATTAATGGCTAACATGTTTGCCTACGATAGTAAGGGTAAGGTTGTCTCTGTGACTGTTGAGGCTTATGAGGAGAGCGATATTGCAGATATGTACCAAGTAACTGCGGTACCAACGGTCGTACTCAAGAGGGAGGATCAGGAGGTCGGTAATGTGGAGTTCATAGGCGTTCCTCCAGAGAGTGATTTGTTAAAGAAGGTGCTTGACTATAGTGGAGTTAGCCTACAGCAATAACAGCATTAAAACAAATTATTTAACGCTGCATCTTAAATAGTAGTTCGGGCTATGAGGGTCTTCTTCATAACTAGTAATAAGGGTAAGTTTCTTGAGGCATCAACAATACTTAGGGAGTACGGTATAGAGCTTCAGATGGACGTAAATCATAAAAAGGTAGAGATACAGAGCGACAGTCTGGAAGAAATAGTTAGTGCGGCGTTGGCTAATGTTTGTAATGGACCTGTGAGTGATTATTACGTGGTTGAGGATGATGGCCTATTCATAAATGAATTAAGGGGATTCCCAGGTCCATACTCATCCTACGTATATAAAACAATAGGTATTTGGGGTATTCTTAAGCTAATGGCCGGTGCACGAGACAGATCGGCGTACTTCAAGTCCGTAGTCGGGCTATGCGGGGCCAATGGTATTAGGTTATTCACAGGTGTTGTGCATGGTGAAATAGCAACCGAGCCTAGGGGATCTGGGGGTTTTGGTTTTGATCCAATATTCATACCACTTGGTTATAGTAATACGTTTGCTGAATTGGGGCTTGATGTGAAGAACAAGTTATCCCATAGGGCTAGGGCGTTTAGGGCTTTAGGTGAATGGTTATTGGGTAATAGATAAGCCTCTCACTCTTATCAATAGAAATATTGATTCGTATATTAATGCGGCTGCGGCACCGATGAGTAGCGCCATTAATAAGTAGCTACTACTTATGTTCTGACTATATCTACAAAGTAGCGATGTTTTGGCTGGCTGTATAAAATACATGATTGGTCTATTGAGGACGGTAATTAAGTATATCGGCGTAGATAGTGATCCTGTGTTACATATTATGTAGCCCGTTATTTTTGGTATGATTATTGCAGAATTAATTTTGGTGCCATAGGTCTCCAGGGAGTTCGTGCTGTTTGTTACGATGGGCGTGGGTCCTGTATAGGATAGTATCTCCGTGAAGTATTCAGTGTTTAGTACTGTATAATTATAATTACCCGTTATTACTGTAATTGGTATATTGGTCGTGTAGCACTCGTTCCCATTACTTGTTATTACCGTTATATTGATGCCACTCGTTGGCAATACATTATTTGCCAGGTTTATGCTTATTCTAACATTATAATTATTACTAAGACTTAGGTCTATAATGATGGACTTATTAGTCATGGATAATGTACTTGTTACTATGAAGGTACTTCGAGTATTTACATGACACGTACTTAGGGCCTCTTCAAGGTTCTTATTTAATTGATTCGTTAAGGCTGCTAATTGCTGCCCATATACTATTGTTTGTGAGAGCATTATCGCCATTAATACTCCCACCATAATAATTAGTGCTATTTTATGTCTGTTTATCATTATTATTTAACGTGGTGTGAGGCTTTATTTTAGTTTCCTCACCTATGAATCCGCGTACTCCTCAATCTTTATTGTTGATGTTATTAAGCCCTCCCTCTGCATGTTTATCAGTGTCCTAATTAGATGCGTTCTCAGTATTTTGGATCCGCAGTATGTGCAGTATGGTTTCCCGTTTATGAGTACTGCAACCCTTGTGGAACCACAGGCGCTGCATTTAAGCATTGTATTAGGCATTGTTTCTGTGTATTAAAAAGTTAATTGTCGATCTAAATAATATCTCTATTCTAATGCGTTATGTCTATTTATAAGTTTCGTGGTTTTGCCTTTAGCTTGAATTAAGCCAAATGGTTTAAAATGGGTAGGGCTCGCGGTATAGTTGTATAGTGTTAGGACAATGAGTAGCAATAATGAGGTTTCTACATCCATTGGGAATTTAGACGAGGTTTATAGGCTACTTCACCCCGTAATACAATCGGCATTGATCGAGAAGGGTTTTCTAAAGGCCACAGAGCCGCAGAGGTTGGCGATACCTAAGATACTCAATGGTCGTAATGTCCTTATAATAGCCCCAACAGGTAGTGGTAAGACTGAGGCTGCGGTACTGCCTGTATTGTCCATGTTTAGGTGGGGTTTAGATAAGGGTGAGTTTGTTGATAAGGGCATATACATTCTTTACGTTACGCCCCTAAGGGCTTTGAATAGGGATTTACTTGATAGGCTTGTTTGGTGGGGTGAGAGGGTTGGTATTAAGGTTGGTGTTAGGCATGGAGATACAGATCAAAGCGACAGGGTTAGGCAGAGTAAGGATCCTCCTCAAATGTTGATAACAACACCGGAGACGTTACAGGCGATTCTGGCTGGTAAGAGACTTAGGGAGCACTTGATGAAGCTTAGGTGGATAATTGTTGATGAGATTCATGAGTTTGCTGAGGATAAGAGAGGGACACAGCTCTCATTAACTCTCGAGAGAATTAAGTGGTTGATTGGTAGGAAGCCCCAAATAATTGGTTTATCGGCTACCGTGGGTAGCCCTGAGGAGGTTGCGAAGTTCCTTGTTGGTGCTGATGAGGAGTGCGACATAGTTCAATCAAACATCATTAGGGAGATGAAGATGGACGTAATACACCCAACACCGACAAAGAAGGATGAGGAGGAGGCCAAGAACATGTATCTATACCCCGACGCCATAGCCAGGCTCAGGATAATTAAGGATTTAGTAGGCAAGAATGGTGCCACAATAATTTTCGTGAATACCAGGTCTATGGCAGAGCTACTGATGTATAGGTTTGCAATGCTTGGTTATGACTCAGTGGGTATTCATCATAGCTCTCTATCTAAGGTTTCCAGGATAACCACAGAGAGAGCCTTTAAGGATGGTAAGTTAAAGGCCGTAATAGCCACATCAAGTTTGGAGTTGGGTATTGATATTGGCCATGTTGATTTCGTAATACAGTACCTATCGCCACACCAAGTCGTTAGGCTTGTCCAGAGGATTGGTAGGAGTGGTCATAGGCTTGATAAAGTACCTAGGGGTGTTGTTATTACTGAGGATTTAAACGATACCCTGGAGGCCATTGCGATAATAAATAGGGCTAAGTCCGGTCTCCTTGAGTTAACGCAGATTCCGGATAAGCCTTATGACGTGCTTGTTCACCAGATAGTCAGTCTATTAATGATTAAGAGTAGGTGGTCTGTCGATGAGCTTTATGACCTAATAAGAAGGGCATACCCATATAGAAAGTTATCTATTGAAGAGCTTAAGGGCGTTCTTAGGTTCATGAGCGAGATCCTTAACCCAAGGCTAGCTTATTACATCGAGAATGACGGCGTCGTTCTAAAACCGAGTGGTCTTAGGGCTCGGAGGGAAATGTACAGGTACTTCTTTGACCAGATGTCCATGATACCCGACGAGAAGCACTATTTAGTTATTAACCAAACTAATGAGGAACCTATCGGTGTGCTTGATGAGGCATTCGTGGCGGAGTACGGCGAACCTGGCGTAAAGTTCGTATTCAGGGGTGGTGTCTGGGTTCTTCAGAAGGTTGTTGGTGATACTATTTACGTGGTACCCGCGAAGGATACTGTCGGTGCCATACCATCATGGGTCGGCGAGGAAATACCCGTACCCTTCGAGGTCGCCCAAGACGTTGGCAGTATTAAGGAGGAGATCAGTAATTACATCACTAAGATTGGGCCCGAAGCCACAACTGAAATATTTGCAACGAAACTCGGTGTATCCAAGGATTCTGTTAAGTACGTTGTTGACAAGGTCATGGAGCACATGGAGAGTGGCGTTCCAATACCATCGCATAGACTTGTCCTTATTGAGCGTGTTGGCGATTTAGTGATTATGTATACGCATGGCGGTACTCTTGTCAATAGGACGATAGCCAGGATACTCGGCGAGGTACTAACCGAGAGGCTTGGTTATCCAGTGGGTGTTCAACAAGATGCCTATGCTGTTATTTTACAATTGCCAAGGCCTGGTATCGATACGGTATTGATAACACAGACAATAATGGACGTGGCTAATATGGATGATAGAACATTCATAGATTATGCCATTAGGGCCATCACAAGAACTGGTATCTTTAAGAGGAAGTTTGTGCATGTTGCTAGGAGATTCAACGTTATTAGGAAAGATAGGGAGCTCAGTGATTTGGCCATTACGAACCTCATCGAGCTATATAAGGGCTCGCCAGTGTACACAGAGACTCTTAAGGAGGTATTAACGAGAGACTTTGACCTTGACAATACATACCTCTTCCTTAAATCCTTAGTTAATAAGGAAAGGACGTTAATCGTTATCGAAAGAAGCGAGTTTAGCCCGATGAGTAGGGAAATCGTGGATAAGATAAGCCATAGGCTTGAGGTGATGGCTCCAGAGAGGCTTGATAAGTTAGTTAGGGAGAGCGTTAAGGCTAGGTTATTGAATGAGTCAATAACTTTAGTATGCCTTAATTGTGGTTGGGTTGGTTCTATGAGGAATAAGGATCTACCCGATAAGCCAAGATGCCCCAAGTGCGGTTCGGAGAGGCTTGGCGCGTTGAAGATCGACGAGGAGAAGGTTAGGCAGGTTATAGAGAGGTGGAGGGAGGGTAAGGCTAGGTCTGATGATAATGAGGTAATACAGTACGTAAATAGGACGGCAGAATTAGTGAGTAGGTATGGTAAGCTTGCCGTACTTGCTTTATCGAGTAGGGTTAGGATCGATGATATTGAGGAGTTCTTACCAAAGATAAACAATATCGATAGGCTAGTGCTCATAGTCCATGAACTGGAGAAGAGGGAGTTAAAGAGACGGTTCATGGAGTGAGACATCATATACTGTCCTTATCAATGAAATTTCATTCTCATTAACGCTCACCCTCCTTAATTCTGAAAACCTTCTGTAGACCTCAATGACCTTATCGAGTCTATACCTCTCGCAATCATTATTCACACACATACTAAATGGCGGCACATTATTCCTAATAAGGCCAATGATACTACTGCCCTGCCCGATATATTTACCGCTCATTATGGATGTATTGATGCCAACCTTAACCCAATCACTAATTATGGAGCCTAACTTGATCATGCCTGTATCAATACCCATATACCTAATATCCCCAATAGTGTTTTTCAGATTAGACGTTACAGAGCCAGCCCCTATATTAACCCACCTACCCACGTAGGAATCACCCAGGTAACTGAAGTGCTCCTTAAGGCTGTGCATATCCATTATGGAGTTCTTAACTTCCCCACCGACGGCATTGAACATGTACAATACGGTACCCTCCCTAATATAAGCATGTGGAAGCACCCTAGAGCCAGGCCCGAGTAATGATGGCCCTTTAATGTACGTCAATGGCTCTATTACGGCATCTATCGCTATTAAATCACCAGCTCTCTCATCAATCACGGCATTACTTGGTATGTCGGAATTTATTACCTTATCGCCAAGCAACCTAACTAGGTATTTAGAATTCTCGCGAAGAACATCCACGTTCCATTTAATAATAGACCAAATACCATCAAGCATAGGCAAATTACAATTATTAATAACGTTTTTTGCCGTATCATTACGAACAAGGCTTATCAATACCCTATTGCCACACCTAACTTCAGTGCCCTCATCAATACCTAAATTCAATATGCTATTTAATACATCTATTCGTGGCAATAACGAGGTCCTTATTAGTAACGATGTACCGCTTAAATCATTAATATCATGTATATACCTCACTGAATGCCTAAGTCTCATCTTAGACAGTATTGACTCAGCAATATTGTTCCAACTCTTTGATAGGTAATCACGGGTAAGTACGTAAATATCCGCGCTTAATCCCATGCTCATGAGCCACAGGGCTACGTGTTCGTAATAACGTAATCCACCAATTATGATATCACTGAGCGGTGTGCTGAGGGATATTGGGTAATAGTTTTTGTAGTTATCCTCAATTATTACAATATTTTCGAAACGCACTAATAGATATCGCGATTGATTATTTAAGATTTTGCATCAATTTCTCAAGCATTAACTCCAGGTAGGTCTTCCTCTCTATCCAGTCCCTACTAAGCCCCAACTTATCGCCAAGCTGTAAAACCTCCTCCGTAGCCTTATTTATTAATTCCTTATTATTAACCATAGTTTCAACCTCGACGAAATTACCTAACCCATCAACAACGTCTAGGTATATTGTGAAATTCTCATAATTATAGATATCCCTCCTCTTGATGATTTTGGCAACCTCCTTAAAACCTAATTTTCTAAGTATCTCAAGAATATTATCTAGATCGTCTACAGTTACATTCAGCTCCTCCCTAGTCTTACCAACATCACCAATACGTGGACCCTTGTATGTCAATACCACAGTACCATCGCCATACCTCCTCACCCTAAGAGCCTCATCAGTCTTTGCGAAATCTCTCCAAGGACTATTGAAATAAATGTCCATTTCCTCAGTATGCTCAAGAAATCTCGCATTTAACGCCTTCAACCTATCCTTAATATCATCGTGCTTCACAACTCTGTATTTAACTTCTACTTCAAACACGAACCTTATAATTGCTGTTTTAGTTTTAAGTTATGTCCTTATTATTGTTTAAATAATTATTTAAACAATAGACGAGAAATTTAGGCATAAGATTTATTAATTGATTAAAATAATTGTTGTAACGATGAGTAGGGAATACCAAGTCTTCGTTAGAGAGTCAACAGGCTTGGTTAAAGCTGCGAACTTTTGGGATGCGATCTCCATAAACATTGCCAACATGTCAGTAGGGGCTGCCTTAGCAACCATAGGCTTTACCCTGGCTGCTCTACCAACGGTGGCTGGTGCGAATTTAGTCTATGCATCACTTATAGCGGCGATATTCGCAATACCTCAGGTCATAGTATACTCAACCCTAATTAGGTATATGCCAAGGGTTGGTGGTGATTATGTATGGCTTGGCCGTGCCCTGGGGCCAAGGCTAGCCTGGTTAACTAATGGGCTTGTCCTGGGCTTCATAATAGAAAGCCTAGCTTACTACGCATTGATTGCCTTCGCGGCGGTGTTTCAATTAGAGTCTGTATTGCCAATACTTGGTATTAATGTATCGTTATCATTACCCGAGGAAATAGGCATTGCCATAGCCTTCTTCGCGGTGATAGTCCTCGCCAACATACTAGGGACTAGGTATGGCATAAAGCTTATGACTGCATTAACGATAGTATCGTTGCTTGGACTGCTGACGGCAATTATCATACTCTTCATAACACCAAGGGCTCAGGCAGTTAGTGCCATATCTTCATTGCTTCCCTCAGGATATACATACTCTAAGATAGCCCTTAATTATTCAGGGCCCCTCTTCTCCATGAACACGATACTCATGCTTCTGCCCTTCTTCGCCATATATGTCTATCCATGGCTAAATGCAGGGCCTGCGATAGCCTCAGAAATAAAGGGTAAGAATGCCCTGTATTGGAATGTACCTATGGCATTCCTCTTTACACTGGTGTTCCTTACGCTTGGATTTGAAGCCATGTATTACTCACTGGGCTTTAATTTCATAACTGCGGCGTTATCGAACTCTAACCTAAATGGTATCATCAATTTCTGGGACATTGCCATGGTACTTCCACATAATGCAGCATTGAGCTGGTTCATAGGTATCACGTCCGTTACTTGGTACTTAGCGGTCTTAGCGTATGGTGCCATTGTTGTTGTTAGGTATTGGTTTGCCCTTGCCTTCGACAGGGTTTGGCCGAGCTTCTTCGCCTACCTAAGCCCGAGGTTCGGAACACCAATATACGCACACCTATTCGACCTAGCAGTAACTGCTGCATTGATAGCTGCGGCTGGTTTTCTATACCAAACATTCACGGCGTTATATGGAGCGGTTGTTGAGGCAATAATATACTACATGGCTGTAGGCATCGCAGCAGTGCTTATCGCAACTATTAGGTATTCCTCATTTAATTTAAGTAATGTATCGAGAGCATTACTTATTATCTTTGGTATGTTAATGGCTAGTGTTATGGCTTACCTGACCTACGAATTCCTTGCCTACCCACAGATCTGGGGTGGTAACTGGCTAGCCTACGGCGTAGAGATTGGTGCTGTGGTTCTCGGCATGGTAATATACGTGGTTTCACGCCATATAAACCTGAGAAAGTATGGCATAGACATAGCTGTTACATATACTGAAATACCGCCGGAGTAATTACTTGCCTATTAATTTAAAGTTGAAATTTATTATCAATTATCAGATAATAAATAATACTTAAATAATAGTTAAAATGATAATTCGCGTATGGCAAGCACAACAGTATGGGTGGTGGTTGGCTTAATAATTGGTCTCGTGGTCGGTATAGCAATTGGTTATGCAGTAATGCCGCCTAAGGTAATTACAGTTACTAAATACGTTAATGTTACAACTACTACTCCTACTACTACCACTACAGTATCAACAGCGCCTTTTGCCGTTGGTGCTGCCGGTACACTCAAGTTTGCCTTTGGCGATCTACTTAATGTTATGCAGAGTATGTACCCGAGCATAACCATAGCACCGGCGATGTTTAAGGGCAGTGGTGAGGTTGCGCATACTGAAGCCACTACGCAGCAGTTCAGTGTTGTAGCTTCAGCAGACACCACAACAATACCATCAGTGCTTTTCCCGAACTATACTAATTATGAAATAGCCTTCGGTGTAACACAGATGGTAATAATCGTTAACCTGAACACGACAGCCGGTCAAGAGGTTTATCAACTTTGGCAGCAGGCTCAATCGTACTCACCACTTTCAGCTCAATATAATGAGACTTGGCAAAAGATATGGCAAATAATAGCCCTTAATTCAAGCACGGTAGTTGGTGTATCTAACCCATTCACAGACCCATCCGGTTACCAAGCCCAATGTGTCGTTAAACTTGCAGGACTTGCATTCTTTAATAATGCTTCATACCTCTATGACGCAATTTATGGAAACCCAAGTAAGTACATGATGAGGAATACCGAGGTTGATCTATTAACACTAATGGCCTCTGGGCAGGTAGATTTCATACTATCTGCCTATGAAAGTAACGCAATACCACAGACTAAGGAGTACCACAATGCGGTGTTCATAACGTTACCGCCGTTCATAAACCTAGGCGATTTAAGTTATGTTGGTTATTATCACCAGGTTAGTGTTACATGGACTGAGAATGGTGTTACGAAGACATTTACGTGTAATCCGGTGGTTTATACAATAACGATACCATTCCAGGCACCAAATAAGCAGGCTGCCGAGTACTTCTTACTCCTACTATTTAGTCCAATTGGACAGAAGATAATGGAGGAGAACGGCATTAAACCGATAATACCCGGTATTGTGTATGGTAACTACAGCGCAGTGCCAAATGCAATTAAACCCTTTGTTGCACCACTAAGCCAATACCCGCAGTATGCCTCGATATTCCCAAGCCAGGGCTAAGGAACGACGACTAAGTATGTCATTTTTAAAATCAAATCTGCCACTAATCCTAATTGTTTTGTTCTCCCTATTCCTATTCTCGATCCTAATAATATACCCACTAGCCCTATTGATAGTTCTTGGTTTCCCAATGATACCCAAGGCATTATCTATAGTGAGTTTTATACAGGCCATTGAGGTCACCGTAGTAATGTCGACCCTATCGGCCATAATAGCTATAGTGATGGGGACTCCATTGGCCTACGTAATGGCTAGGTTCGAATTCTACCTAAAAAGTGTTGTTGATGCTATTGTCGATGTTCCGATAATGATACCGCACATAATAGTTGGTATAATGATAGTCCTGGCCTTCGCATCGTACTATGGTCTAGGCCCATTCTTAAAGGCTCATGGTATCAACTTCATCAATACCCTGTGGGGCGCCACAGCGGCTGTGGCTTTCTTATCATCAACCTATTACATCAGGGTTGTTGAGACCGCCATTAGGATGATAAATCCAGAGATGGAGGCAGTGGCTAGGACGCTTGGTGCGAGTCCCATAAGGGTTTTCTCATCGATAATACTACCTAGGATATGGAGGTCCATGGCTACGGGGGCTATTTTATCGTGGGCCCGCTCTGTCTCTGAGGCAGGTGCCTTATTCATAGTGGCTTACTACATATTGTTTGGCAAGAATTTAATCTATCCCGCGTCGGTCTATATATACGAGAGTTACGTTGGTATAGGCCTCATAAATGCCGTGGAGTTCTCCGCAGCCCTCGTGGCTGTTATGTTGGTGATATTTATCGTATACAGGGTCTTGGTTAGTATGGGTGGTTATCATGGGTGGTATGGTTGAGCTACAAAATGTGCTAGTTAATCTGAGGTATTTCGCCCTAGGCCCTATAACGGCATCCTTCGGATACAGAACGTATAATGTAATACTTGGTCCTACTGGTTCAGGCAAAAGCACGCTACTTAAGGTTATTGCCGGGATTTATAGGGCAAGTAGTGGTAAAGTGGTGATAGATGGTGTTGACGTTACGAGAGAACCACCTGAACATAGGGATGTGGCATACGTACCTCAAGGCTATGCCGTCTTTGACCATATGAGCGTTTATGAGAATATAGAGTACGGCCTTAGATTTAGGGGCATACCGAAGGATAAAAGGCGAGAACTGGTTCTAAGTATTGCTAGGGATTTAGGTATTGAGTATTTACTGGGTAGGAAAGCCGTTAATCTTAGCGGTGGCGAGCAGCAGAGGGTTGCTCTGGCTAGGGCACTCATTATTAAGCCAAAGGTCCTTCTTCTTGATGAACCCCTTTCAATGCTTGATAGAGAGACCAGGGATAGGATAATGCCTCTGTTGAGGGAATTGCCTAGTAAATATGGTGTTACAGTGATTCACGTGACACACGATTGGGATGAAGCGTATTCCTTAGCTGATAGGTTATTTATAATGAACAATGGCAACATAGTAGAGGAGGGAGATCCGGAACAAGTATTTTCACGCCCAAGAAACGTGTTCACAGCGCGCTTTTTAGGCTTTCAAAACATAATTAAGGGTATTGCTGAGGTTACGGATAATGGTAGTATCATTAGGGCCGGCAACATACTATTTCACCATGATGAAAAGGTTAGTGGTGACGTATATGTATGCATAAGACCTGAATGGATAGAGATCCTTAGTAATGAGGAGGCCCCTAGCGATGATCATAATGTGTTTAGGGGTGTTGTTACTGAGGTTATTAGAAGTAGGCTTGGTTACCAGGTATTGGTCTCGATAAGTAATGACATAGTATTTACCGTGCTTTCAAAAAACGCCCTAAAACCTGGTGAAGAGGTTCTTCTTGCAATACCCAGGAAGTCACTTCATGTTATTAGGGCTAGTTAAGTATTCATTTGAATATTTATCGCAAAATTTCTATACTTAGCAATCGTCGAATAAATCTTTAGAAATCAATATAAATCCTAACATACACACAAGCCCCTGATGGGTGAGGAATCCAATAAATGGTTTAAGATAGCTATTGAGGCTTCCAGGAGGTATGGAGGCAAGATAATGGTTCTTCCTAAAGTACCGGTCAGGAGCCTTCAGGACTTCTCCATATGGTATACGCCAGGTGTTGCTGCCGTTTCAAAGGAGATAAATAAGGACATTGATAAGTCCTTTGAATATACATGGAGATGGAATGCGATAGCCGTACTAACTGATGGCACCCGTGTCCTTGGACTCGGTAACGTTGGGCCAGAGGCAGCTATGCCCGTTATGGAGGGTAAATCACTCCTATACAAATACTTAGGTGGTGTTGACGCAGTACCGTTGCCTGTCAGAGCTAAGACCGCAGATGATCTTGTCAATATTGGCAAAGCAATAGAGCCGGCCTTCGGTGGTATTAATCTTGAGGATATAGAATCACCAAAGTGCTTCTATGTGCTTGATAAGTTGAGGGAGGAATTGAAGATAGCCGTGTGGCATGATGATCAACAGGGAACGGCCGGAGCAATACTAGCCGGCTTGATAAATGCCTTTAAGGTTGTTGGTAAGAAGCTTGAGGATTCCACAATAGCACTAATTGGCGCTGGCGCCTCCAATATAGCGGCCGCTAGGATCTTGATCAAGGCTGGGGTTAAGCCTGGCAATATAATAATGGTTGATAGTAAGGGAATACTACACCCTGAGAGGGAGGATATGGATAAATTAATGCTGGAGAATCCCTGGAAGTACGAATTGGCATTAAAGACCAATGCAGAAAGGAGGAGGGGTGGTATTAAGGAGGCCCTTGTCGGCGTTGATGCTGTTGTAGCAGCGTCAGTCCAAGGTCCTGGCGTGATTAAGAAGGAGTGGGTCAAGTCAATGAATAAGGATCCAATAGTATTTGCGTTAGCCAATCCAATACCCGAAATATGGCCTTGGGAGGCCAAGGAGGCTGGCGCTAAGGTTGTGGCTACTGGTAGAAGTGATTTTCCAAATCAAGTAAATAACTCATTGGTATTTCCGGGAGTTTTCAGGGGTTCACTCGATGCTAGGGTTAAGACTATAACTGATGATATGATAATTGCTGCAGCGCAGGAAATAGCCGGCTTTGTCGGAGATAAGCTAAGTGAGGACAAGATATTACCTACCATGGAGGAGTGGGACTTCTACCCAAGGGTTGCTGCTGCTGTTGCTGTGAAGGCCTCAGAGCAGGGTGTAGCCAGAAAGCCTGTTACTTGGAAGGAGGAGTATGAAAGGGCTAAGGAGATAATAGCCACTGCTCGATTAATGATTGAGACTCTGTTTGGTAAGGGATTGATAAGGAACTTATTAAGCGATTTGGCGTGATTAAACCGAGTCCTTTATCTGTTCAAGTATTGATATTACCTGCCAGAAAATAACCCTACTAAAAAGCGGCATATTTGGGTCTGCCAACGCCTCATCAAGTATGCTAATCACTGACGCAGCCTTTAAGCCAGGGCTCATGTTTGGATCCATCAATATCCTAACAGCTTCACTTGCAGCCCTTCTAATGTTCCTGGGTATGCCCATGTCCTGGACAATCCTTGTTAGGTAGTAGAGGGCCTGCTTTATTCTTTCATCAACCTCATCCTTAGTTAGTCCGGGTGTTTGGCTGCTTGACATGAATACCACCAGGAGAAGGCTATGTTTTGTTACGTAATCGTTAATAACCAATATAAAAATATTTTTCCTCGCCTAGTTTCATTGATTGGCATGTCGTATTTATATTTTTTCATGACTTAACTATGTATGAATTATTTATGTTTTTATGAGCATAGTAATGATTAAATGGTTTTTTGACTTGTGCGTATATGCAACAATTATATAAAATGATTGGGTATAAGATAGATATTTTTATAACAAGCGAATGTTTTTTAAATAAGTACATAAGAGCTTAATTGATGTCAATAACGGAGGAGATAGATCAGACGGATATTGAGATTCTAAAGATGCTTCAGGATGATTGTAGGATAACGTTAGATGAAATGGCTAATAAGTTGAAGATTTCAAAATCAACTGTTTACTACAGGATAAAGAAACTCGAGAGACTAGGCATAATACTTGGTTGCCATGCTAAGTTAAGCCCCGAAAAGATGGGTAAGGATTACGTGGCGGTGATTCTAGTAAAGGCTAAGTATGGCCCTGGTTATCATGAAAAGGTCGGCCAAAAACTGGCTGGCATTGGTGGTGTAACTACCGTTTATTACATATTTGGTGAGTGGGACTTCGTTTTGCAGGTTAGGGCTAGTGGTAAGGATGAGATATTGAGAATTCTTGAGCAGATAATGAATATGGAGGAGGTTGAGAGAACATCAACTTTGATCGTCGCCAAGGTAATTAAGGAAGACCCAAGGCTGCCTATCTAAAGATAGCATTACTCTATCTCATAGGTAAAAAAGTAGGAGGAAAGTTTAAGATATTTGTGTTTTTCTAACTAATTAATGGAATTAACCTTCTGGTTATTAGATATAACCTATGGTGTGGTAGGTAACGCTCCTGAGCTTAGATTATTTGGAATAACGGATGATGGAAGAAGAGCTCTTGTAATTGACAAGTCATTTAGGCCCTACTTCTATGTATTGCCGTCCGACGACGTCAATACTGTTCTAACGAATATTAAGCGTAAGCTCGAGAGTAGGGTATTAGGCATAGAGCCCGTGAAGCGTAGGTTGTTTGGTAGTGATGTTGATGTCATTAAGATAACAGCAACGATACCTGAGAAGGTTCGTGAACTTAGAGAACTTGCCGCCGAGATTCCTGGCGTTAAGGATGTCTTAGAGGCCGACATTAGGTTTTCCCAGAGGTACTTACTCGATATGGGCATTAAGCCCAGCAATTGGGTTGTTATTGATCAATGCGAGGAGACTAAGGGCAATTATCAGGTAGACCTTGTCTGTTTAGCTAAGACAAGACCTAGGATGATTGAGGAACATAAATTGCCCAATTTTAGGGTATTGGCTCTGGATATAGAGGTTTATAATCCAAGGGGTATGCCTAATCCCGATAGAGACCCCATCATAATAATATCGACGATGACCAAGGAGGATGGCATTAAGATGTTCGTGGTTGATGATAATAAGAATGACGCTAAAATAATTAGGGAGTTCGTAGACTACTTTAGAAAGTATGATCCTGACATAGTTGTTGGGTATAATAATAATGGTTTTGACTGGCCGTATTTAGTTAATAGGTCATCAAGGGTTGGTGTTAGGATCACCCTATCGAGGATGGGTAGTCCACCGGAACCCAGTGTCTATGGTCATTGGTCAATAATTGGTAGGGCTAATGTGGATCTTTATAACTTTATTGAGGAAATGAGCGAGATTAAGGTTAAGAGCCTTGATAGGGCTGCGGAGTTCTTTGGCGTGATGAAGAGGAGTGAAAGGACATTAATTCCGGGGCATAGGATCTATGAGTATTGGGACGACAAGTCTAAGCGCGACTTACTCCTTAAGTATGCGAAGGATGACGTTATTAGTACATACGGTTTAGCCGAGAAGCTATTACCCTTCGCTATACAGCTATCTTCAATATCGGGATTGCCACTGGACCAGGTTGGTGCGTCAAGTGTGGGTGCAAGGGTTGAGTGGATGATATTTTATGAAGCAGTTAAGAGGGGGGAATTGGCGCCAAACCGTGAGGAGAGGCCGTACGAGACCTACAGGGGTGCCGTGGTCCTTGAGCCAAGGCCTGGTCTTCATGAGAATATAGCGGTGATCGATTTTTCCAGTATGTATCCGAGCATCATGATGAAATATAATGTGTCACCGGATACTTTGGTTCTTGGTGATTGTGATGACTGTTACGTAGCCCCTGAGGTTAATTACAAGTTTAGGAAGTCGCCTGAAGGCCTATATCCAGGACTACTTAGGGTTTTAGTTGAGAGTAGGCGTAAAGTTAGGGATTTGATGAAGAATTATCCTGAAAATAGCCCAGACTGGGTTTTACTAAATGAGAGACAGAGGGCTCTTAAGATTATGGCTAATGCGATGTATGGTTATTGTGGCTGGTTAGGGGCTAGGTGGTATAGGCGTGAGGTTGCGGAATCCGTAACGGCGTGGGGTAGGAACCTTTTGAAGACGGTTATTGAGAAGGCTAGGTCCTTAGGTTTACCGATTATTTACGGCGATACCGATAGCCTCTTTGTGAAGAATATTAGCGATAAGGTTGATGCCCTAATTAATTACATAGATAATGAGTTGGGATTCGATGTTAAGGTGGATAAGGTATACAGGAGGGTATTGTTTACGGAGGCTAAGAAGAGGTATGTTGGCTTAACGGTAGATGGTGAAATCGATATAGTAGGTTTTGAGGCTGTTAGGGGTGATTGGGCTGAGATCGCTAAGGATGTTCAGGAAAACGTGGCCGAGATAGTGTTGACCACAGGTGATGTTAGTAAGGCTGTTGCCTATGTGAAGTCGGTAATTGATAAGTTAAAGGCATATCAATTCGATATTGATGATATAATAATATGGAAGACCCTGGATAAGTCGTTGAATGAGTACAAGGTCTTGACGCCTCACGTCGCGGCGGCTAAGCAATTGGTTGAGGCGGGTTATAAGGTTGGTAAGGGTGATATGATTGGGTATGTGGTTGTTAAAGGAGGTGGTGCTAAATTGGCTTATAAGGTTAAGCCGTACATATTGATTAAGGATATTAGGGAGGTTGATGTTGATTACTATGTTGAGAAGCAGGTAGTGCCCGCGGCAATGAGAATTCTCGAGGTTTTAGGCGTTAAGGAGTCACAGTTAATGGAGGGTAAGGCAGGTAAGTCAATTCTTGATTACTTTTCATGATTTTAATGGCGCTGAAATCTTCCCTCACTGCTTAGCGCCAGCCTTACTTAGGTATTCATCTATTGTTAATATTAACATGTCTGTGGGTACCTTGGTTATGTTACCTATCCTAGACATCAGGAGTAGTTTGACGCCCTTACCAGACGCGACATCCACTAGTCGTTGTGTGCATACACCATCAAATACCACGGCATATGCATTGGGTAATTGCTGTAGAGTATCCACTAAGTCCCTGACAGGTATTCTCTTGATTTCGTTCCAATGATCATCATATATTATGGCCTCGAGGGTACCACTCAATTTCCTCATTTCCTCTACCACGTTTTGTGGTAGTTGAGGTAGCTCAATGCTTTGTTGTTGTTGAGTCACTGGTGGCGTTACCTGCTGTGTTGTTTGTATGGGTTGCGCTTGCTGAGGTATTACCTGCACTGGTTGTGGTATCTGGGGTGGGCTTTGCTCCTGTATTGGTATCTCTATTGATTGGGCCTGTGGTATCTCTTGCTGCGCCTGTCTTGCTTCCTCAATCATTTTCCTCTCCTTCTTCTCAAGGCTTGCTAGATATTCTTCGGCGGGTATTCTATTCCTGAGCGCCTTCGTTATTTCCTTGGCGGTTAGCTGCTCAACCTCCTTACCTGGTGGCGCCCTTGCTATGTAATCAATATCTGCATATTTCAGTAATTCCTTAAGTAGCATCTCGCCACCTCTATCGCCATCTACGAATGCTATGGTGGTCTTCTTCTTACTTAATTCAATCACGGTCTTTGGGACACCACCACTGGAACCTCCTAAACCTATTACGTTCTTAAAACCATGCTTAACGAGATTGAGTACATCAGCCCTACCCTCGACTATTATGACTGTGTCTGATGTCTCAATTTCCGGCCCAGCAGGTAATTTCTCTGGTCCATACTCAATAACCTCGGTTTCCCTAATGCCCTCCATGAACTTGGTGATTAATTCCTTGGTGTCAGGCAGCGCCTCATGCTCAACTAGCTTAAGTAATTCCTTAGCCCTGTCAAAGATCTTCTTCCTCTTCTCCTCCCTAAGATCCTTTATTTCCACAACCTGGATCTTCGCATTGTATGGCCCAACCTTATCCACAGTCTCTATCATGGCAGCTACCAAGGCTGTCTCGTACCTGTCAAGGTTTGATGGTATGTAAACCTTGCCCACGGTCTTATCACCTTTATACTCAGCCTCAACCTCGATCCTACCGATCCTACCGTTCATTTGTAGCTCCCTTAGGTCAAGTTCATTGCCAAGTAAACCCTCGGTTTGACTAAAGAGCGCACCTATTATGTCGTACTTCTCCACAGTACCTTGAACTTCCACATTCGCAACTATTAGGTACTTAGCCACTATTGTTAAAGCTCCCATTACGACACCAAGTAATCCGTGACTAACTAGATTAAAATAGTTTCTCTTGATAAAGTAACAGAGTCAAAGGGCAAGCTTATTTAAACAGCCGTGTTGTTTTTTCCTCGTGACCGTAGACCTAGAGAAGATCTATGAAAGGCTTGGTAGCATTGCCAGGGACGTGCTCAACTACGCATTATCAATAGTAGAGCCTGGCATGCCAATATTAGAGCTTTGTGAGAGGATAGAGGGTAGGATAAGGCAACACGGTGCGAAGCCTGCCTTTCCAGCGAACATAAGCATTAATGAAATAGCCGCTCACTATACAGCGACAATAAGTGATAAATCCACAATACCTAAGGACTCTATTGTTAAGATAGACATTGGCGCTCACATTGATGGTTATATAGTGGATACCGCGGTTACCGTAACGTTCAACCCAATGTATAATCAGTTAATAAAGGCATCAATGAAGGCACTTGAGGCTGCGCAATTAAGTATGAAGCCTGGTGTCACCTTATCATCAGTCGGCCTTCAGGTGGAGAGAGCCATAAGGTCCTTTGGATTTAAACCAATAAAGAACCTAATCGGGCATTTAATTAGGAGGTACGAATTACATGCCGGTAAGTCCATTCCTAACTATGATAATGGCGATAGACAAAGGATCAATGAGGGTGAGGTATACGCGGTTGAGCCGTTCTCAACAAATGGTGTTGGTATTGTTGATGATGGGAGCCAGGTTACTATTTATCGGCTAATAAAGAGCCCAAGAACCAAGGATCCATATTACGAAGTATTATCATACATAAATAGTGAGATTGGTCCATTACCGTTCACACCGAGATGGTTGGTGCATAGGTTTGGTGATAATATTAACAATGTAATCAATGAATTATACCTTAAGGGCTATATTTACGGCTATCCAGTTCTCATAGAGCACGGTAAGGGCTTGGTGGCTCAGGTTGAGGATACATTCATAATAACTAGAGATGGTGCAGTGCCTGTGGTCAATGTATTATCATTATTAAAGTGAGAAATTAAGGCATTACTTGCCGAATCTTCTCTCCCTCATTGCAAAATTATCTAATGCCTGTTTGAGGTCTTCCTTAGTTATTTCAGGCCAATACTTATTCATTATGTAGAGCTCGGAATACGCCGTTTCGTATAACAGGAAGTTACTTAACCTATATTCTCCCCCGGTCCTTATTATTAGGTCAGGTTCTGGATATGGTTCATCAGCTAGATATAGGTATTTAAATAACGTGTCCTCGTTTACATCATTAATGCTGAATTTTCCGCTATTGTAATCAATTAATAATTTCTTTATGGCATCAACCAGCTCCTGCCTACCTCCATACACTACAGCTAAGTTTAGATAATGATCTGAATAATCCATAGTCGCCTTTTCTGTTAATTCTATTTCTTTACGCACATCTTCGGGCAACAACCATGTTCTTCCAATAACCCTCACCCTCACTCTATTCCTATGTATCTTTTCATCGTTTCGAGCCTTAATCATCTTCTCCTTAAGTAATCTATACAAAAGTTCCAATTCTAACTTGGATCTCTTTAGAAAATTCTCTGTGGATAGCACGTACACCGTAACTGTTTTTATACCAAAGTCCAGCGACCACTCAAGGAACTCCTCGACCTTATCAGAACCAATCCTATAGGCCTCTACTATTGATAACCCCATTTTTCTAGCCCACCTCCTATTTCCGTCTGGTATAACGCCTATATGCATTGGTGCTTTATTCGTCATTACTCCTATGCACATTGAAAAGTACCCACTTTTAAAGTTATGCACTAGATTTTCACGTTTATTTCTCGGATGCGTAATAAATTAATAATTTCAGAAGTTATGGGGATTAGAACACCATGAAGGTTCTGATACTTGGCATTGATGGTTACCTGGGTTGGGCATTGGCCCTTAGACTTGTTAAGAAGGGTCATGAGGTGATGGGCATAGACAATTTCTACACGAGAAAAGCTGTGAGTGAGATTGGTTCTGACTCTGCACTTCCAATACTTTCAATGCAGGATAGGATTAGGGCTGTCGAAGAGGTATTCGGTGCCAAGATAGGGTTCGTCGAGGGTGACGTCACTAATTACGAATTAATCAGGAAGGTCGTTGACAAGTATAGGCCAGATACTATTGTTCATTTCGCGGAGCAAAGATCCGCGCCCTACTCTATGATGGATGTTGAACATGCTAAATACACAATGATTAATAATCTAACGTCAACCCTTAATGTAATATACGCTGTTAAGGAGGTTAATAAGAAAATTCATATTTTGAAGATGGGGACTCTTGGTGAGTATGGTTATCCAGCCTTTAGAATTCCAGAGGATGCCTTTGTCGAGGCCGTGATTCAGGGGGTAAAGGATAGGATAGTAGTGCCCAAGTGGGCTGGTTCCTGGTATCATTGGAGTAAGGTCTTTGATTCATACATACTCCTCTATGCCAATAGGCTTTGGGGATTAACAATAACTGATTTTCACCAAGGCCCTGTCTATGGAACTAGGACTAGTGATATAGTGACGGAGGAGTTGTTCACAAGATTTGACATAGACGATGTGTGGGGTACGGTTATAAATAGGTTCTGCGCTGAGGCTGTTGTTGGTCATCCGCTTACTGTGTATGGTAGTGGTCTTCAGAAGAAGGGATTTACTTCGCTCGAGGATACCATAACGGCACTAACTGCGTTAATAGAGAATCCACCGGAGGATGGTGAATTCAGGACGGTGCATCACTATAGGGAGATTAAGACCCTGAATGAGATGGCAGAGCTCGTGAAAAGGGCGGCTAAAGAGGTGCTTGGTTATGAGCCTGAGATTGTGCATCTGCCTAACCCCAGGGTTGAGCCAGAGGAGGACTTACTCTATGAACCTGAGAAGAAGGTACTGCCTAAGCTTGGTATTTACAGGTTAACTAGGGCGATGGAGGATGAGGTTGTCATCATGCTCAAGGATCTGAAGCCTTATGCTGATAGGATCAGGAAGATGCAGGCGTTATTTAGGCCGAGGGTTAAGTGGAGGGATTGAATGGCATACATAGGCAATAAATAAATTAATACCAGCTACTCTTGTCGCAATTAATGAGATTACTATTCATACATGCAGAGGACTTCTCGTACCAGGTTAGGGATAAGGCTATCGAGAATCCAGAGCCACTGACGCCGGAACTTGAGAAGGGCTCGGCGAACAATGCACTTGTGGTTTTTATGAGTGTAGAGGAAAGTGATAATGAGGATCCGAACTATGTGAATTACGTAGTTAACGAGATACTAGACGTTCTAGGGAAGGTTAAGGCATCGAAAATAGTTCTTTATCCATACGCGCACTTAAGCCCTAATCTGGCAAAGCCAAGTAAGGCATTAAGTGTGTTATTGGCTGTCTACGATAAATTAAGGGAGAAATCACCGGTCCCTGTTATGAGGGCGCCCTTTGGTTATTACAAGGCATTTGATATAAAATGTTACGGACACCCCCTCTCGGAGCTTAGTAAGTCGTTGAGTCCATCAATGATTAGCGCCCAGGTGGTGCAACCGCAGGCCGTGAGTAAGGACTACTATGTGATATTAACGCCAAATGGTGAAGAATTCGACGCAACGAAATACCCATTTAAACCTAATGAGGATGATCTCAAGGCGCTGGTTGAGAAGGAGGTCTTGAAGAGAGAGCTTGAGGGTGGTAGGGAGCCTAGGTACATTGATTACTGCCGTAAATTTGGCTTTGAGTGGGAGCCTATGAGCGATGTTGGTCATATGAGGTATGGGCCAGCCGCTACGTTAATGATGGAGCTTGTTGAGGACTACGCGTGGAGGTTGGCTAATGAGCTTGGCATACCTGTGTTTAAGATTAGGGGTACGAACATGTTTAGGCGTGGTGAGAGGGCTATTGATGAGCACGCCAGGCTATTCAATGAGAGGATGTATACAATAGAGGGCGATAAGGATGAACTGATTATGAGGTATGCAGCCTGCTTCCAGCAATTTGCAATGATTAGAGATTGGGTCTTAAGTTATAAGGACATACCTGTGGGCATGCTCGAGGTCGCTGATAGTTATAGGTACGAACAGCCTGGAGAGACGGTATTATGCTTTAGGCTCAGGAGATTTTACATGCCAGATCTACACATATTCACTAGAGACCTTAATAATGCCATGGAGGTGGCACTAAGGCTTCATGAGATCATATTCAGAGAGATTAGGAAGCTGGGCAGGGATTACGTGAGCCTTTACAATGTGACAAAGCAGTTCTACGATGAACATAAGGACTACCTAATTGAATTAGCTAAGCGTGAAGGTAAGCCCATACTAATTAGAGTGATGCCGGAACAAAAGTATTACTGGGTGTTGAATGTAGAGTTCCATATAGTCGATGAGTTAAGGAGACCTAGGGAAATAGCCACATTCCAATTCGACATAGGCAACGCACAGAGATTTGGCATTAAGTATAGGGATGAGAACGGTGAAATCAAGTACCCCGTCATCATACATACGGCGATTATTGGAAGTGTAGAAAGATACATATACGCGCTCCTCGACACGGCAGCGATAGCTGAGTCAAAGGGCGAGGTTCCCAGGTTGCCCACATGGATATCGCCAATTCAGGTCAGGGTAATACCGATTAGTAAGGATCACTTGGCCTTTGCAAATGACGTTGCGAACAAGCTTGAGGAGAGAATGATTAGGGTTGATATTGATGATAGGTTTGATGAAACACTTGCTAAGAGAGTTAGGGATGCCGAGACCTTCTGGGTGCCATATATAGTCGTCGTGGGTGACAGAGAGGTCAAGACAGGAAAACTAAGCGTTAGGGTTAGGGGTTCTCAAAAGGCTGTTGAGATGAATGTTGAGGACTTAATTAATAAGGTTGAGGAGGAGATAAGCGGCTACCCAAGGAGACCGTTAACAATGCCAAAATACCTAAGCAAAATACCCGCAAGCATAACGATTTAATGTCAGCACTCTTCCCAATCATCATGACTCAGGTAGCAGCCCCTTTTCTCCTCATCAGTTAAGTAAGGTAATAAGGAAGAAGAATAATAAATTTTGATTTGAATTAGTTATCGTGAACCGAATTAACCCGATGTGCCATACCACGGTGTCCATTTAGACCAAATCAATGTGTGTGCAAATGCTGCATTTATACCGATGAAAAACGCCAAGATACCGGATAATATCAATAATACCATTACAAGCACACCAACATACCTACCCACATTACCCCTAGGTAGCATCGCACCTGGACTAATCAACATGGCTAATCCCAAGAGCAGGTACATACCACCCGCAAAGAGCGGTTCCATTGTTAACCCACGCACTAATATGTCGACACCGTACACAATCACCGGTATACTAAATAGGGCTATAGGCACTGATAAGTACCTTAGATCAGCGCCAATGTACATAGCCCAACCAATCAGAAAACAATATGTTATATGGCCCAGGTAATGGCCAAGTCATAGCCGCCCATAAACCAGTTGCTAATGCGTAAATGCCGACACTTATGAAAAACGTAGCCAAACACCTATTCACATTTATACAGACAGCTACGCCCTGGGTCTCCGTAGTTGCTACTTGAACTCTAGAACCATCAGTAACAACTCTAGGTCTTCTTACGAAATTCATGTAAACACCATACGCAGCGGTTATGAGTGTTATTCCCAGTGTCATCAACCATATATCCAACATGTCAATGAATAGGCCGGGCATTCCTCAATCACCGAGAGTTTTCATAAAAACATAATTATATAATACCTTATTTAAGTGCAAATTATGCATTAATTCTAATGTTTAAATAGTCATTATTTATTTAATTATGTTTTTATGAAAACAGATCG
>ERZ1669250.291-NODE-291-length-25695-cov-9.743214_pt1 | contig 25695 bp, 24 predicted proteins | sample MGYA00579295_ERZ1669250 | MGnify/ENA primary metagenome ERZ1669250 (study PRJEB41166, sample SAMN08046056) | hot springs metagenome | biome: hot spring; feature: acid hot spring; material: thermophilic sediment; isolation source: thermophilic sediment from acid...
AGGACCACCGCCGTCGAATCGGGTGCAGGAGCCGGCTGTGCCTGGCGGGTTTCCGTCGTCGCGCTTGGGGACAGCAGCGACTCCAGTGCCGGAAACAGCGTTTCCATACGGATGGGCTTGCGCAGTACCGGCCAAGGCTGAGTGCTTGACGGCTCGACGCTGGTGCACAGTATGGGAACCGCCGGATGTGCTTGGGCGAAGGCCTGCACCTGCGCCAATGCGTCCGGACTGTCCAGATCGGCAACGGCAAGGTCCGCGGGGGCAGTATCGCCCTTTTCCAGCAGGGTGAACTGGCGTTTGCTGTACATCTTGAACGCCATCCGGAAAACCGCCGACTTGCGTTCGTCCATGCCGATGGCCTGTACTTTCAGGTTCTTTTTGGCTGTCTGTGGATTCATGACCCGAGCTTCCTAGACGTTGTGGCGTTGCCGGCGCTGCAGACGCTCGGCAAGGTGATACATCTGACGCACGACGGTTTCCCCCGGTGGATGTGGACTTGCAAGAACTTTCTGGGTGAATTGGGCAAATCGTTCCGCTGTCTGCATGCGCTCGTACATCTCCAGTAACAGGGGGTAGTACAGCTCGCGTTCGGGTTTGGCCAGAATGGCGCCCTCGAGCAAAGCGACGGCCTCTTCCACCTGACCATATTCCAGTAGTCCATTGAATTCCGCGAGGATGCCGTCTTTCTGGGTATCGTCCCCGAGCATCTGATGATCGCGACGCAGCCTTTCCTGGACGAGGGCGGGACTGCTCAGGGGGATGGCCGTGATCGGCAGGTAGATACCGTCCTCGTCGGCGAGCGCGGCGAGTCGCGCCGGGGCTGCGTCCGTCTCGGCAAGGGCGTCCCAGAGGGGCAGATCCGCGAGACTGCGTCCCAGCTTGAGCAGACGCTGCCGCAGGGCCTGACCGGCCCCCCACAGGGTCACATAGAGAAATACCAGAGCCCGCCCGTAATCCTCGGCTCGCCGCTGTCGGTAGATGAGCTCGAGCAGCTGCACCTGGAGACCAATCTGCCGCGGCCGCAACAGTACCCAGCGCCACAGCAGGGCCTCGGCCTTTGCCGCCTGGCCTGCCTCCAGCAGGAGCGCCACGGCTCTCTGGGGCGATTCCATGGCGGCGATGATCTCCACCTGGGCATCGTCCAGGGGCAGCGCCTCTGCCGGACCATGTACGAGCTGCGTGGCGTCGAGCGGCACAGATCGATTCTCGCCGTGGCTGGGCTCCTTTCGGGCAAAGCCATCCAGGTGGATGTCCTGCAGAGACAGGGGCTCGGGATGGACGATGATCTGCTCCAGGTTGCGTTGCGTATCGGCGAGGAGCGGTGCGCCGTCGGCGCGGGCTGCGGCCTGTGGGCGACGGTCCTCGGGCCGGCGTCGGTTGAGCTCTCGATCGATGTCAGCCGGATCCAGCCCCAGTGCGGATTCGCCCAGGACGCGCAGGCCGAGGTTCTGCGGATCACGCTCGAGGCCCAGAAAAATCCGCTCGCGCGCTTCGTCCAGCGGGGTGGCCTTGGCTTGGACACTGTTTTCCAGAACCTCGGCATAGGCGTCGATATCGGGAATTTCCAGATACACGTCCAGCAGTCGCCGTCTCTGTGCGACATCCTCGGGATGGTGGTCCACGTACCAGCGCAAAGCCGTTGCCGCTTGTTCCAGGTGGCCATAGGACAGGTAGATCTCCACTTCATCAAAGAGCGAGACCTCTTCGACCCGGGCGGCGCCCATCGCCTTCTTGCTCGCCGAAGGTTTGGGTGCCTCCGGCGGGGTGGTGCGCGCCACCGGCTTCTGGACCCTTGTCTCGCGAGCGGTCGGGAGGCTATTTCCAGACCGCTTCAGAGCCCGACTCTGCCGCCACTTCCACAGCACAGCCGCGACGAGCATGGCGCCGAGGAGGAGGATCAGGATCTGGCTGCTGAGGGGTAAGGACATGGTCGGGACCGCAGGATTCCGTCGTGGGTGGCTCTCGTCAGGGCTTTAGTTAGTTGCTTTCATCGCCCTGTCAACGGAGCGGGTCGATTCAGCCGTTCCCGCCCAACAGCTCGGCGATGCGCTGCAGGCGCTGGCTGCTGGCACGCTCGCCCGCCTGCGCGGCGGCAAGGGCCGCATATTCCTCAAAAAAGCGGGGAAGGGCCGCAGCTACTCGTGGCAGACGCTCACGACTGACCTTGGCCAGGTGCCAATCGGCGCGCAGCATGCCCGCCGAAGTAGAGCAGACCGCAACCCCCCAAGCGCGCAGGGAGCCGGTCCAGTGGTGCTCCGCCACGCAGAGGCGGTGGGAATCTTCTTGACGGCCGATCCCTACACTAGGGCCCAGATAAGGGATCTGCAGGTCCAGAGCAATCTGTCCGACGAGGTGTTCCAGCCGACCCAGGGCATCGCGCAGCTGCTCCGTGGTCAAGGGCTTACCCCTCAGATGTTCCTGCAGTTCCAGCAAAAATGGTGATTCCATTGTCTTCCTCTTTTTCGCTACAATCGTCGACCTCAGTGCCAGATCTGCCAACGCTCGCCGCGTTTGCGCTTTGCGCTGTTGCCGCAAGACCGAGGTCAAGAATGCTTATAAAGATGTTACGTCTGTTGATGGCTACGCTAGGTGCCGGGCTCTTCGCCTCGCTGGCGGAGGCCAGTGTCTTCTCTTTGCCGCAGCACGGCAATATCGTCGGCCACTTGATGGCGGTGACCACCCATCGCGACGATACTCTGTTGGACATCGGCCGTTTCTACGACGTTGGCTACGACGAGATCGTCGGCGCAAACCCAGGCGTGAATCCCTGGTTGCCGGGTCAGGCCAGCAAGGTGGTGATTCCTTCGGAGTATATCCTGCCGCCCAAACCTTGGACCGGCATCGTCGTCGATATTCCGGCCCGACGACTCTACTATTTTCCGGCGGATCGTCACGTGGTCTTCACCTATCCCGTGGGCGTTTTCCTGCCGGGCTGGAAGGAGTCTCTGACCACGACCTCCATCATCCAGAAGTTCAAGATGCCGGCCTGGAATGTCCCCAAAAACATTCACCGCTGGTTCGAGAAGAAATTCCACATGGACATCCCCTGGTACTGGCCGCCGGGTGCCGAGAACCCTATGGGCGAGTTGGCCATGGAGACCGGGCTTTCGGGCATCTTCATCCACGGTACCTATCATCCCTGGGGTGTGGGGATGCGGGCCAGCCAAGGCTGCTTCCAGATGTATCCGGAAAACATTGCCCAGCTTTTCCCCATGGTGCCCGTGGGTACGCCGGTGCGCCTCATCGATCAACCCTACCTGGTGGGCTGGCGCGATGGGCAGGTCTATCTGCAAGCCTTCAAGCCCCTCCACGCCTATCACAAGGCGGGTCCCAGCGATCTGCAGCGTGCCGTGGTGGACATCAAGCGCTTCCTGGCAGCGCACCATATCCACGAGGCCATCGACTGGGCCAGGGTGCGGCGCATTGTGGCGGAGCACAATACCGTTGCCCTGCCCATCAGCGTCGATACGCCGAGCTATGAGACCCTGGCAGCCGCCTTGCCGGCCAAGCCCTATGCCTACGCGCCCTACGGTCCCTCGGCCAATGGCGCGGCGGTACCGCCACCCTTGCCCCTGGCCAAGCCGGAAGACCAGGTTCAGGTGCAGGTCACGCTCCCCGACGCCCAGCGAGATCACTGACGGGAGTTGGCGCGGCCTCGGACCCAGCCGCGCTCCTGCAGATGGAGCCAGAACAGACCCAGATATTCGTGAATGGCTTCGCTGCTGGCCTCGAGGTAAATGGCGCGCGGCAGCCAGCTCTCGTAACCGGAACCGAGGTTGCGATCGAGTCGGTAATCGCAGGGTACGGGTATGGGATCAAGGCCGGCGCGACGGAACCAGGCCATGGCCCGCGGCATGTGCAGGGCGGACGTGACCAGATAGACGCGCTGGATGCCGTGGCCTGCCAAGAGTTTTTTGCTGTCGTAGGCATTGGCGGCGGTATTGAAGGATTTGCCCTCGATCCAGATGGGGTTGTCGACGGCAAAGCTCTGTCGCAGGAGCCTTGCCATGGTCGCCGCCTCCGGGGGCGCACCATAGCGCGGCGCGCCTCCGCTCGGGACGATGGGCAGACCGCTCAGTTTGGCCAGTTTGGCCGCCGCCTGCAGGCGCATCAGCGTGCGCGCGTTGGCCATGTCACCACCATCCCCCGGCGGTCTGGCCACCTCGCCACCTCCCAGAACGACGATGGCGCCCACTCCGGGCTGCAGATGCGGCAAAGGGGGGTAGCGGTTCTCCAAGGGCATTACCAGCCAGCGTGCGCCGGCGCCGGTGGCGCTGAGATAGAGTCCGAAACAGGCGGCAAGCAGTAGCGACCAACCCAGCGTCCGCAGGCCCAGGACGAGCAGTACCAGACTCACCAGGACGAGCGCCAGAAAGAAGCCCGGCGGTTGCAGCAGCGCCGATGCCAGGGTCAGAAGCATCGTATGTGGCAAGACGCGCGCCCTAGTCTGCCGTCCGCAGCTCGCGGAAGCTGTGCTCGGCGTGATAGGAGGAACGCACCAGCGGACCAGCGGCCACCTGGCGGAAGCCGAGGGCCAGAGCCTCGCGCTTGAGCTCGGCGAACTCCTCCGGTGGTACATAGCGTTCCACCGGCAGATGATGCCGCGAGGGTGCCAGATACTGCCCCAGAGTCAGCAGCTCACAGTCGGCCTCCCGCAGGTCCCGGAGCACGGCGCGGATCTCGTCCAGGCTTTCGCCAAGGCCGAGCATGAGACCGGATTTGCTCGGTACGCCGGGCTGCCGGACCTTGAAGTCCCGGAGCAGCTGTAGGGAGTGTCGGTAGTCGGCACCGGGGCGAGCGCGGGGATACAGGCGCGGCACCGTTTCGAGATTGTGGTTGAAGACGTCCGGAGGGGTAGCGGCAAGGAGGTCCAGGGCCACGGCTGCCCGCCCACGGAAGTCGGGTACCAGGATCTCGATGTGCAGCTCCGGGCAGCGGGTACGCAGGGCCGCGATGACGGCGGCAAAGTGCGCGGCACCCCCGTCCCTCAGATCATCGCGATCCACCGAGGTGACTACCACGAAGCGCAGACCCATGCGGGCCACCGTATCCGCCAGATGATCGGGCTCCTCCGGATCCGGCGCCTCGGGACGACCGTGGGCCACATCGCAGAAGGGGCAACGGCGTGTACAGAGATCGCCGAGGATCATGAAGGTCGCCGTACCGGAGCCGAAACACTCCCCGAGATTGGGGCAGGAGGCTTCCTCACAGACCGTGTGCAGCTTCGCTTCCCGCAGGATGCCCTTGAGGCGGTCTACTTCCGGCGAGAGGGGCGAGGCCACGCGAAACCAGGCAGGCTTGCGTTGTCGAGGCAGTTCTTGGGCAACGATGGGTATGGGGTTGCGGGCCACCTTGTCGTGGCCACGTTGCACCTTTCTGGTCTCGCGCGCACTCTGGGGATCGCTCATGCGCCACCTCGCTGTATGGGGCGCCCTAGTCGCTGGGCCAAGGCTTCCATCAGTGCCCCGGGAATGCTCGCCTCATCCCAGTCGGGCACGAGATCGTGTACCTGAGTCACCGCCAGGCCTTTCTGTCCGCAGGGTGTGATCCGTCTGAAGGGCTCGAGATCCATATGCACATTGAGGCTCAGACCGTGGTAGCTGCAGCCCTTGTGCACTTTCAGGCCGACGGACGCGATCTTGGCGCCGTTCACGTAGACGCCTGGGGCCTCGCTGCGGGCCACGGCGGCGACGTCGCGGCTCGCCAGTAGATCGATCACGGCATTCTCCAGGGCGGAGATCAGATCCCGTACACCGATGCCCATGCGCCCAAGATCCAGCAAGGTGTAGACCAGCCATTGCCCAGGTCCATGGTAGGTAGCCTGGCCGCCGCGATCGCTGCGGATGACCGGGATTGGGCCGGGATCGAGAACATCCGTCGGATCGGCATTGCTGCCCAAGGTGATCACCGGCGGGTGCTGCAGGAGCCAGATCTGGTCACTCGTCTGCGCATCGCGCTGGCGCGTGAATTCGCGCATGGCGTCGAGTACCGTGAAGTAGGGGAGCAGGCCCGGCCAGCAACGCAAGGCGATGGGGGATTCTACAGACACAGGATGACTCCCTCGATGCGGCTCACGGCCGCGTAGACTGCCCGCAGCTGAAGCTCACTCTCGACGACCAGAGAGCAGGTCACGGCGTGGTAGTTGCCGCGCCGGCTGGGACGCACGGAAAAGGCGGATTCCGGAAGGCTGGGGGCGTGCGGCGCCACGGCTGCGCGCACCGCGGCGAGGAGATCGTCGCTCTGGCCGATGACCTTGACGTGGTGCAGGTGGGGAAAATCCTCGCCCGCACCCCCCCCGGATTGCGAACCTATGGCAGTCATATGCCCTCCTCGTGGACCTGTGCGCGGCCCACAAGGCATCGGGGCCACATGTATACCCCCATGGTAGAGCTTCGCAGTCCGGGGGTGAAGCCCTGGCCCCATCAGAGGGCGTTCTGCAGATGGTGCCACTGCCGCGTCAGCCAGCCGGCCCGATCCACCGCGACCATGCTGACCAGCGGTACGGTCTGCAGCGTCTGGCCGTGCAGGGAGATGATCATCTCGCCCACGACGCCACCCTTGGCTACGGGCAGGGGCCCCGCGGGCTTCCAGACGAGGCGCGTTTGGAGTTCGTCCAGCCGCCCACGCGGCACGGTGACGGTCACCTTGGAAGCCACGGCGACGGGAATACGCATGGGCGACAGCATGGGGTCGTGGATTTCACCGACCTTGGTCATCGCCTTGTAGAGCTCGTGGTCCTCGAAGAAGCGGTAGCCGTAATTGAGGAGGGACTCCACCGCGTTGGTGCTGCCGGGCCAGCTGGGCCCGCCCATGACTACCGCGATGAGGCGTCGGCCATTGCGCAGGGCTGTGGCGTCGATACAGTAGCCGGATTCATCGGTCAGACCGGTTTTCAGACCGTCGACGCTGGGGTCGCGAAAAAGTACCGGATTCCAGCTGCGCTGCGTGATCTTGTTGTAGGTGTAGGATTTCTGCTTGGTGATATCGAGCACCTGGGGATACTGGTGGATCAGGGCGCGACTGAGCTTGGCCACATCCAGTGCCGTGGTGTAGAGCCCGCTGTCGGGCAGGCCATTGACGTTGCTGTAGTGGGTGTTGTCCAGCTGCAGACGGCGAGCGGCATCGTTCATGAGGGTGACGAAGCCGCTCTGGCTGCCGCCGACGGTCTCGGCCAGCGCCACGGCGGCATCGTTGCCGGAATCGATGAGCAGACCGTGCAGCAACTGATCCACCGTCACCGGCAGCCCAGGCTGGATGAACATCCGCGAACCCCCGGTCTTCCACGCGGTGTTGGACACATTCACCGGTTCATCGGGACGCAGGCTGCCGTTGCCCATGGCTTGGTAGGTCAGGTAGGCCGTCATCAGTTTGGTGAGACTGGCCGGCGCGCGGTGCAGGTTCTCCCCTTTGGCAGCGATGATCTGGCCGCTATCGTAATCCATGAGCACGTAAGTCGCTACGGAGGGCAGGGCTGGAGCCGGAGGGATGGGAATCTGCGGCGTTGGCGTTGCCGCCAGAGACAACTGGGTGAAAAGCGTGATACCGACGGTGCAGAGCGCAAGGACTGCGCGCAAGAAGGGAACGGACATGGGATTCCTCGGTGGACCTCGACGTAGGAACGGATTATTCGTGGAAACGCGGATGGGAATGCACGGACATGAGGATACCCAAGCCGATGAGAAAGGTCAGCATGGCGGTACCTCCGTAGCTCACCAGCGGCAGTGGTACCCCCACCACCGGCAGGATCCCCGTCGTCATTCCCATGTTGATGAATATGTACAGGAAGAAGGTCAGGCTCAAGGTGCCGGCGATGAGACGACCGAAGCGGTCGCGGCACTCGTAGGCGATGATGAGCCCGCGCAGGACAATGAGCAGGTAGGTGGCCATGAGAAAGAGCACGCCCACCAGTCCAAACTCCTCGGCGAAACCGGCGAAAACGAAATCCGTCTGCGCTTCGGGCAGAAAATCCAGATTCACCTGGGTGCCGTTGAACCAACCCTTGCCAAAGACCCCCCCGGAGCCGATGGCGATCATGCTCTGGATGATGTGATAGCCCGCTCCCAGAGGGTCTCGTTGCGGATCGAGAAAGGTCAGGATGCGCTCTTTTTGGTAGCCGTGGAGAAAGTGCCAGAGGATGGGGCCGCTGATCACGGCCAGGAGAATGAGGCCGATGAACCAGCGCCGGCGTACTCCGGCCAGCCACATGGTGAAGATTCCCGCTGCTCCGATCTGGGCTGCAGTGCCCAGGTCCGGCTCCTTGGCAATGAGCAGAAAGGGTACGGAAATGAGTGCAAAGCCGCTCAGGGCTGCTTTCCAGCTCTGCACGTTTTCCGCCTGGGAGTAGTAGTAGGCAAGCATCAGCGGCAGTGCGAGCTTGACGAGCTCCGAGGGTTGAAAGCTGAGGGGACCGACGCCCAGCCAGCGCTTGGCACCCAGATAGGTCCTGCCCGCCACCAGAGTGACGGCCAGAAGTACCAGTCCCAGACCATAGAGGAACGGTGCCCAGGCCCGCAGTCGTTCCGGTGGGATGTTGGCCACGCCCACCAGCACCACGAGACCGATGGCGAATCGCAGCAACTGCGCCAGAACCACGCGGATACTCTCCTGACTGCCGCTGTAGAGGACCGCAAGGCTGATCCCCATGAGTAGGAAGATTCCGGTCATGAGGGCAGGGTCCAGATGGCCGAGCGCGCGACGTAAAGAGAAGCTGTGGAGGTTCATGGTTGGGCGGTGGAATCGCGGTCCAGATATCGGTCGATGACGGCCTGGGCGACCGGCGCGGCGGCGCTGCCACCGTGGCCGCCGTGCTCGACGATCACGGCCACTGCGATCTGCGGATGACTGGCCGGCGCGTAGGCGATGAAGAGTGCGTGATCGCGCAGATGGCGGCTGTCGCTGCCCTTGCGCACTCGACCAACGGCATCGCGCTCGGCGCGACGGACCTGCGCCGTGCCGGTCTTGCCGGCAATATCGTGCGGATCGCTGGCAAGGATGTGGGCGGTGCCATGCTGCACTACGGCGCGCATGGCCTCCTCCACGAGCTGCATGTGCCGCGGCGAAGCCTCTACGGTTCGCGTCCGTATCGGTCGGTCGGCGCGCAGATGCAGGTCCGGCAGCTGACCGTCGGCGGCGATGGCTGCCGTTGCCCGGACCAGCTGCAGCGGTGTGGCCAGCAGATAGCCCTGGCCGATACCCATCATCACTGTCTGCCCCGTGTGCCAGTGCGATTGTCCGCGCCGAGTGCGCATCCAGGCCGGGCTCGGCACCAGACCGCGAGCCTCACCGGGCAGGTCGATGGCCGTGGAGTTCCCAAAACCCAGGTCCTCGAGTCCTTGCGCAAGGCGGGTGGGGCCCAAGCGCAGGGCGAGCTGATAGAAGAAGACGTCGTTGGAATCGCGGATCGCCGCTCGCAGATCCTGGCGACCGTGTCCGCCCGGGCGCCAATCGTAATAACGATGCTGCGTGCCAGGGATCTGGAAATACCCCCCCCCGGCCAGAGTCTCGTCGGGCTGGATCGCGCCATCCCTCAGCGCCACCAACGCCACAAAGGGTTTGATGGTGGAGCCCGGCGGATAGTTGCCGGCGGCGAAGCGGTTGTTCAAAGGGTGCAGAGGATCGTCCCGCAGACTTTGCCATTGGGCGCCATCGAGGCCCTTGACGAAGTCGTTGGGATCGTAGCTGGGCGCTGAGTAGGCGGCCAGCACCGCACCGTTGCGGGGATCGACCGCTACCACGGCACCGGAGTGGCCGGCCATGGCGGCGGCGGCTGCGGTTTGCAGGTCCAGGTCCAGGGTCGTATGCAGATCGGTACCGGCGCGGGCTGGTCGCTCCTCGAAACTGCCGACACTCTGGCCGCGGGCGTTGACCTCCACCTCCTGTACTCCCGATACCCCGCGCAAAAGATCCTCGTACTGCGCTTCCAGACCGCTCTTACCCACCTGATCCAGGCCCGAGCGCGCCAGCGTCGGATCCTGTTCCAGATCGCGCGAGTCGGGACGACCGACATAGCCAACTACGTGGGCAAAGCTCGGACCGTAGGGATACACCCGCTGCCAGTGCGTCTCGATCTGAACCCCGGGAAAGGACCCCTTCACCAGCGCAAAGCGCGCCAGTTCCGTCGCGTTCAGGTTGCGTCGCAGCACCACGGCCTGGTAGGCGTGGGTGCCGCGGCGATTGCGCAGAAAAGCCCGGTAGTCCTCGTCCGAGATGGGCAACACCGTCCGCAGTGCAGCGATGGTCTCACCAATGTCCGCAACGCTATCGGGAGTCAGCGTCAGAACGTACTCCAGACGATTGTCCGCCAGCACCCGCCCCTGACGATCCAGGATCTTGCCGCGCACCGGCGCCAGCGGCAGCACTGCCAGGGTGTTGCGGTCCGACTGCAGGACATAACGCTCGTGGGCCTGTACCTGAAGGTACAGGATGCGTGCCAGCAGCACCAAACTCATTACGCCGATGAGTGCGGCGATGAACAGTAGCCGCGAGGTGAAGAAGGCGCGCTCACGTCGACGGATCTGCACGCTCAGCCTCGTCTCGTCTGCCGCTGAAAGACGCGGTCGAGCAGGCTGGTCCACAGCGGCCAGAGAGCAGCGCCGAAAGCCGGGGCCACCAGCAGCGCCCAGTGCCAACGCACCGGCGTCGTCCATCCCTGCCACAGCCACACCACGAAGCGCTCCGCCAGAAGCAGCAGGAAGATGAAAAAGAGCTGCTCCCAGGGTGGCAGGCGGCGTACCCGCGCCAGCCCAAGGTAGAGCAGGAAGAGCATGAGCACCAGTCCCATGGCGTGTGCCCCCAAGAGATCGCCGAGGATCAGATCCTGAAGCAGGCCAATTCCCCACACCAGAGTGTAACCCAGACTACCGTTGCCGCCGATGGCCCAGTACAGTACCAGCAAGGCCACGAAATCGGGATGCAGGCTGGCGTAGACGGGTCCCAGGGGCAGATTCGTTGCTACGAAGGCTGCGAGGAAGGCGAGAATCCAGGTCAGGACGATCACGGTTCCGAAGGACGCGTGCCGGGCCAGAGCAGGAGCACGGTATTGAGTTGGCCCAGCTGGGCCAGGGGGCGCACGCGCACCACCGCAAAGGCCGCGTCCGTCGGGCGCTCCACGGCAGTGATGCGCCCCACCGGCAGACCGGCGGGAAAGCGTCCGCCGAGGCCCGAGGTGACCAGCAGGGTACCCGGTTTGAGATCCGTATCCCGCGCCTGGAAAGGTACGCGCAGTTCCCGCAGATTTCCGGTCCCATCCAGCAGCAGAGGGGTATTGCTGTGTTCCGGTCGGACCGGCAGACTGCTGTCGAGGTCCGACAGCAGCGCGACCCGCGCATTCCAGGTGCTGACCGCCACCACCTGTCCCACCACTCCCCCCGGGGCCAGTACCGGCTGACCGACGCGAATGCCTTGTCGGCTACCCAGATCGATGATGATGCTCTGATTGCTCGGACTGAGATCCTGGGCCACCACGCCGGCCACGGTCACCCGCCCGGGAGGAACCGGAAAACTGTCGAGCAGAGCCAGCAGCTGCCGATTTTCACTGCGGATCAAGGGGAGCTTCACGAGTTCCTGTTGCGCCTGAAGGAGCTCTGCGCGCAGGCGTGCATTCTCCCGCAGGAGCTGGTCGCGACTGCGCAGGTAGTCCTGACCCTCTCCCCACAGACGGACAAGGGCCTGGTCGGCGGCCAGTACGGGGCTCGCCAGGAAGAGCCCGATACTCCGACTCTGCGGGTGCGTGGTACTGTAGAAAGTCAGGGCGAGGCTCAGCGCCGCGAGTATGCCGACGCGCAGTAGGGACGGTAAGGGACGGCGAAAGAACAGACCGACCATGACCCATTACATCCGGTAGGTATCAATCGTCCGCAAAGACCTCTCCAAGCCGCTCCAGTTCCTCCAGGGCTCGCCCGCCTCCCCGTGCCACGCAGGTGAGGGGCTCTTCGGCCACGATGACCGGCAGACCCGTCTCTTCCATGATGAGGCGATCCAGGTCACGCACCAAGGCGCCGCCACCGGTGAGCACCATGCCGCGCTCGGCAATGTCCCCGGCCAGTTCCGGCGGTGTCTGCTCCAGGGCCAACTTGATGGCACCGACGATGGCTCCGAGGGGTTCCTGCAGGGCCTCCAGGATTTCGGCGCTGGTGATGGTGAAGGTCCGGGGCACCCCCTCGGCAAGATTGCGGCCACGCACCTCCATGGTCGTCACCTCCTGGCCGGGGTAAGCGCAGCCCACGGTCTTCTTGATCTCCTCGGCGGTGCTTTCGCCGATGAGCATGCCGTAGTTACGCCGGATGTAGTTGACGATGGCCTCGTCCATCTTGTCGCCGCCGACACGCACACTCTGGGAATAGACCACCCCCCCCAGGGCGATGACCCCGACCTCCGTGGTGCCGCCGCCGATGTCCACGACCATGGAGGCCGTCGGCTCTGCCACCGGCAAGCCGGCACCGATGGCCGCCGCCATGGGTTCCTCGATCAGGTGAACCTCACGAGCGCCGGCGCTCTGAGCCGATTCGCGAATGGCACGACGCTCCACCTGGGTGGCGCCGAAGGGCACGCAGACGATGATGCGCGGACTGGGCGTGAAAAAACGCTGAGGATGCACTCGCTTGATGAAGTGCTTGAGCATGGCCTCGGTGATCTGGAAGTCGGCGATGACGCCGTCCTTCAGGGGCCGGATGGCGGTGATGTTGGCGGGGGTACGGCCGAGCATGCGCTTGGCCTCCTCACCGACGGCCTGGATACGGCGATTGGCGCCGTGGCGACCGGTGCGGATGGCGACGACCGAGGGCTCGGAAAGCACGATGCCCTTGCCGCGCACGTAGATCAGGGTATTGGCCGTCCCCAGATCTACAGCCAGATCGCTGGAGAAAAGTCCTAGGAATCTTTTGAGTATCATCGGGATGCGAGTCCTACGGGTTGACTGGTCCATGAGCCAGCGGAGGTCTGCGCAGGCAAGATCTGCAAGGCCCCGGGCGTAAGACGCGCAGTCTAGCACGAGCCTTGCGCAAAGCCCAAGCGCCCGTAACTGCGGAGTTTTGGCTACAGTGGCCTCGTACCGGCACCGCGGATACAAAAAAAGCCGGCATAAAACACCGGCTGAGGGCTCGTTACGGACAACTGCTGCAAGAACGCCTAGAGTTTATACTCCTTCGGAAAAGCAATGCCGTGATTGTTCCGCATATCCTTGTTGAGTACTGGTAAATCCAGCTTTTTGACTTCCACGTGCTTTTTGCTCTGCAGCCAATGAGAGAAGATCTCCCACACCGGTTTACCTTCCACCTTCTGCATGGAAGCCCATCCCGCCACCTTGTATTTCTTTCCTGCAGAAACTGCCTTGCCACCGATACGCAGATTGCTGATACGATGGTAGATCTTTTCATCAGGATTGAAATCGTACTGGATATTACCGACGCGGATCATATCGCCGCCCTGTTGATAATAGGGATTCGGGTTGAAGATATTGTCGGCCACCTGCTCCATGATGTTCTTGATCTGCTCACCGGTATATTCGTTGATGGTCACCTGCGGATAGGTAATGGCGGTCTGCCCCATGACGTCTTCCATGGTGATGGTCTCTCCCGGAAGCTTGCAGTAGCCCCAGCGGAAACCTGGCGAGAAGGATGCCTCGCAATCCATCTCTTCACGTAGTGCGTCGCACAGCAGCTGATCGAAGGTGCCATTGAAGTTGTCCCGCCGATACAAGAGACTGGCGGTCGTCGCAAGCGGCTGGCTGAGCTTGGCCTGGTAGGGCGCGCGGACCTTCTCGATGTACGCCGCCATTTCGGCGTCGGGCTTGATGAGGTTGGAAAAGACCGGGAGATAGTGGAAACGCCAGCCTTTGAGCTTGCCTTTGCCCACGTCCAGGTCAAAGCGGGCCAGGATCTTGCCGTTGGTGCTGGTATTGATGATCAAGGTCTGATTCACCATGAAAGGCTTCGGCCCCATGATATCGTGGGTGTGGCCGCCAAGAATGATATCGATCCCCTTGACCATGGCCGCCATCTTCTTGTCGACATCGGCGCCATTGTGCGACAGCACGACGACGAGGTCGGCCTGATGCTGCTGGCGCACCTCGTCCACCATTTTCTGCATGTGCTCGGTATGAATGCCAAACCCCCAATCGGGAATCATGTAGGCGGGATTGGCGATGGGTGTGAAGGGGAAGGCCTGACCGATGACCGCTATCTTCCGGCCACTGATCTCATGGATACGATAGGGCTTGAATACCAGTTCCTGCCAGGTATTGCTGAAGACATTCTGCGCGAGGAAGGCGGCCTTCAGCTCGTTTTTTACCAAGTGCTCGACGCGGTCCTGACCAAAGGTGAACTCCCAGTGCCCGACGAAATCGTCCACCCCCAGCAGATTCTGCGCGCCCACCATATCGGAACCATTGGTCCATAGGCTTGTGGCCGAACCTTGCCAAGTGTCGCCGCCGTCCAGCAGCAGCACCTTGTCGCCGCGCTCCTGCCGAAAACGCTTCACCAAGGCGGCAATGTGCGCGTAGCCGCCGATCTTGCCGTATTTATGCGCCAGGGTATCGTAATCCAGACAGGAATACGCGTATTCGTCGCGCGGATTCTTGCCTACCTGGTAATAATCCAACATCCACTTGCCGCAGAGATGGGGGGTCTGATTCAGAGCGGGACCCACGCCGATATTGGTATCCGGCTCGCGCCACCAAACCGGCAGGAGCTGGGCGTGAGAATCCGTCATGTGCAGCAGTGTCACGTTGCCATAGTCGGGGATGGTGTAGGGATCCTTGTCACTACCCCAACTGGCCTGTATCGCTCCGGGAGCAAAAAAGCTGGCGGCACCAGCCACACCCAGAAGTTGTAAAAAATCGCGTCGATCGAGATGCATGAAATGTCCTCCCCGGGTTACAGACCGCCAGCGGCTGCCTGTTTCATGACTGAGATGATCTGCTTGTTCAATTCCTCGGCGACCCGTTTGGCTGCGGGATTGGCGGGAAAGTATTTTAGCGCATAGGTCGGCAGGTAGGTCAGCAACAGGAGTTTTCCATGCTTTTCATACAGCACGATCTTACAAGGGGCAAAAGCTCCGAATTCGGGATCGGTATCGAGGATCTTGGAGCCCAGCACGAGATTACAGACCTCGTAGATCACATAGGGGCTCTTGCTCGGAATGCCGCGCTCCTGCAGTCCCTTCTGGACATCCAGGGTGCCGACGACATTCATGTTCTCCGCTTCGGCGCCACTTTGGATACCCATCTGTACCTGGGCAGGAGTAACGCCCTTCTGCACGGGAATAACGTAGATCGGAGAATCGGTGTTTATAGGGGGCATCCCGGCTACGGGAGCCGGAATGGTTCCCGCGGCGGCAGCCAGGGGCAGCGTCAGGACGCAGCTAAAAACGACGGCCGCAAGGCTTGTTGTCAGACGACTCGGCATGGTGACCTTCCTTCAGATATGGGCGGATAGCAGGGACGGATCGTACGGCCGATCAGGGGCGATATCCCGGCACATTGATCTTTATGCCATTACTGAGATAGGCCATGAAATACTCGACGTTACGATAATCCTTGCTTTCCAGGGGCTGCGGCTGCGCGCCGACATTCTTGTTGCAACCTTGGATCCGTTTTTGCAGCGTATTCACCGCCGACCAGGCTGCACGGTAGGTGGGGAAGTGCGCCGTCTCCCCCTGCGCCGGAGAAATGATCTGGTCCCGTAGATACTTGCCATCGTAGGCCATGTGGCAGGATGCGCAGGAAAAGCCCAGCTGGCCGCGCTTCATGAAGTAATAAGCCTTGCCTTCCTGGAAGGCCTTGGTCGCCCCCGGACCGTCCACCTTGACCGCCACGGGCATGCCGTTGGAGAGCGAGGTCAGATAGGTCTGCAGGGCGATCATATCTGCGCTGCCGTACTTCAAGGGCGCCTCACCATTGGCAACCCGGCAGGCATTGATGCTGGTGCCGATGGTTTCCACCTCGTGGGTCTTGCTGTCGTACATGGGGTAGTGTGCTGCCACCCCCTTGCCGCCGTCGGGATAGCAACTGGCGTAGGTCTTGCCGTTCTTGAAGGGTTTGTCCCAGAGTGCTTTCCCGGTGGAGAGCGTGAGATCGCCCGGGTTGAACTGCATGGCCTCCTGGTACTGACTGTACAGCTCGGGACTGAAGGCGTAGGCGCCCAGAGCATACTTGTCGAAAGGCAGGTCGGGATGCTGCTGTTTGAAGAGCTCGTGAGATTCCTTCAGGGTCTGCGCCGGCGAGGTCTTGAGGTTGCCGATATCCCACCAGTTGACGGCCTGCGCACTGCCGGCGACGCCCACGAGGGCTCCTAGAGACAGGGTCAAAAACCATTGCTTCATTGTCTGTTTCCTCCTCGATTCGGGTACCGCGGCGGTCGCAGTACCGTCTTCATCAACTCACCGTCAGCTTGGATTCTGCGCTCCAGACTCCATTCTGATTGTCCTTCCAGACCATCTTCAGCGTACCGCTCTTCTCTGCCCGCATCTTGAAGGCGAGGTAAGGATTGGCGCTGACCGCCGTGCTCCAGTCGATGTCCAGCAACTTGGCGTTGTCGAAGGTCACGCTGACCGTCTGGATGAAGTGGGCTGGGATGGGCTTGCCCTCCTTGTCTTTGGTCAGGCCCGTGGTCATGGGATTCATGATCAGGGAACGGACCTCCACCACCTCCCCCTTCTTGGCACTGTTAGCCATGCGGATCATGGGGTTACCGATATTGTCTGCCATGCTGTCGTTCCTCTCGAAGTCTCAAGTAATCGGGTGTTGCCGTACTCAACCGCCACAGCCGCCAATGGTGACCTTGACCTCACGGGGGGCGGAGGCCATCAGCTCACCCTTGTTGGTCTTGGCAATGACCCGTACGTTGTCGGTCTTGGCCATCTTGATGCGTTGCTGGAAATAGGCGGCGCCCAGGGCCGGCGTCAGGTCGAACTGACTGGCCAAGGGAGTCGGGTTATGGTCGACGAAGAGCCAGACCGTGCTGACGTAATCGTCTGCAGTCATGGGCGAGTCGATTTCGATGGTAACGGGCACGGCACCGCCGTTCTCGGCGATGGTGGGGGCCGTGAGCTTCACCTTGGGCGAGACCGGAACGTTGCTCTTGCCCACACTGGCGGCCATGGCCTGATCGAGGGCCTTGGCGTCAAAGGCCTTGGCCGGCCAACCGGCGACGTTGTCGGCGAGAGCTGCGCCGGAGCGGAGCAGGGTGCCGCCAGCCAGGGTAACCGCAGCTCCCGCGACAAGGCTGGTGCCAAGAAACTGGCGACGCTGGATAGTTTTCTTCATGGATGGTCTACTCCTAAATAACGGGCTTAATTCAAGGACCAGAGGTAATCCGCCACCTGCTGTAATTCTTTCGGTGTCAGAACGTCATTTTTTCCAAATTGCGGCATATTGGCATAGGGAAACAACTTTTCCGGGTCTGCCAAAAAAGCCACCAGTTTTTCTTTGGTCTGGAACATCTGCTGGAAGGTCACTCCCTTCATGGGAAGGGCCGGAGCGACGTTGCCGGCTTGGGAGCCGCCTGGAAGCGCGTGGCAGGCAAGACAGTTCCCCTTTTCCCGATCGAAGGCAATGGCTCGGCCCGCTTCGATGTTGCTCTGCGCCGCCGCATTCTCGGCGGCCTGGACACGATCTACAGCGCCCAGGAATAAAAGGGTACCGAGGAGACTGCTGAGCATTCCCGCGCGAACGATGGTATCGAGTTTCATATCGTACTCCTGTGGTGCTGCCCTTTCGTAACATGGGCAAAAAAACAGGAGCAGAATTCGTGCCAAAACGTCCTATAGCATTAACCTACTATAAATTGTAGAGTCTTGCGGAGAGAAAAATTCGCCCGTTTAGGTGCACAAATGCCCTAAAGGATGGGCTTTGCGCGGGCGCCGGCGCGGGTGGGCGAGTGCGCTCGGGCAGCGGCTCAGCCTCCGCGCGGCGGTTTGCCGAAGCCGCGTCCTGCGCATGGCTCTGTTCGACAGGGACTCCTTGTCCCAAACGGGACAGAGCCGGCCAATCACTCGCCCTCGCCAAGTTCGTCGTCGCTTTCGTGATCGCCCAACAGTCCCAGATTCTTCATCTTGGTGCGCAGCTGCTTGCGGCTGATACCCAGGAGCACCGCTGCCTGACTCTGATTGAAGCGGGTTTTTTCCAGGGCGCTCAACACCGTCTGTCGTTCCAGGGAAGGAAGATCGAAGGGACTCATGGGGCCATGGTCGGTGCCCGTCTTGCCCAAGAGTTCTGCCGGCAGATCCTGACGGCGGATCTCGGGCCCGCGACTGAGGACGATCATGCGCTCCAGGAGATTTTCCAGCTGTCGGATGTTTCCGGGCCAGTCGTAGGCCTCCAGAGTCGCCAGGGCCTCACTGCTGATGGCGATGGGCGGTGTCCGGCCGATGTCCGCGCTGATCTTCGTCAAGAAATGGCGCACCAGGGGGGCAATGTCGGCGCGGCGCTCCCGCAGCGGAGGAATGTGCAGAGGGATGACGTTGAGGCGATAGTAGAGGTCCTCCCGGAATCGCCCGTCGCTGACGGCCTGCGCCAGATCGATGTGGGTCGCGGCCACGATACGGGCCTGCAGCGGCACCGTCTGATGCGTACCGAGACGGGTGAACTCCCGCTCCTGCAGGGCTCTGAGCAGCTTCACCTGCATGGGCAGGGGCATGTCTCCCACCTCGTCCAGAAAGAGCGTCCCGCTGGCGGCCATCTCCAGCTTGCCGGCCTGGGAGCGGGTCGCGCCGGTAAAAGCGCCCCGCTCGAAACCAAAAATCTCGCTTTCCACCAGCTCCAAGGGGATGGCACCACAGTTGAAGGCGATGAAGGGTTGGCCGGCGCGCGGCGAGGCGTCGTGCAGAGCTTTTGCCACCAGTTCCTTGCCGGTACCGGATTCGCCGGTGATCAGCACGTTGGAGGGCGCCGGAGCCACCAGATCGATGGTTTCCAGAAGGGTTTCGATGGCACGGCTGACCCCGATCAGACCGTGCCGGCGCGGCTCCTGGCGCAAGGGCGGCAGGACCCGCCCCCGCTGCCCCAGTACCTGGCGCAGGAGGGCGATAAGCTCCCCCTCGTCCACCGGTTTGGTCAGGTAGTGCTCCGCGCCGGCCTTGATAGCGTCCACCGCATGCTCGATCTCGCCGTAGGCGGTGGTGATGATGACAGGGATCTCCGGATGTGTGCTCTTCACTTCCCGCAGGAGATCGGTACCGGATCGACCGGGCAGGCGCTGGTCGGTCAGAATCAAGGCCGGGGGCTGCTGGCGGATGGACTCCAGGGCCGCTTCGGCGCTTTCCGCCTCACGGGTGGCAAAACCCTCCGCCGCCAGCACTGCGGCCAGTACGCGGCGCAGATTGCGTTCGTCCTCAACGATAAGTATGGGTGCTTCCATGGAATCCTCACAAGGGCGCCGGGGTGGATGGCGTTACACGGCGTCTGAGGATAGGCGATCGGGAATGTGCAGGACAAATTCGGCGCCCTGATCGGCATCTTTCAGTTCTACGCGACCCTCGTGCACCATCATGATCTTCGCCACCATGGCCAGACCCAGACCGCTGCCCTTGGTCTTGGTGGTCACGTAGGGTTTGAAGATCGCCGACCTTTTGTCGGCAGGTACCCCGGGGCCGTTGTCGCGGACGGCGATACACACCATCCCCGGTGTTTCCGGACGGGCACGCAGCGCGATTCGCCCGCCCGGCTGCGGCACTGCGTCGATGGCGTTGAGCAGCAGGTTGCTGAGCGCCTGAGCAATGAGCGAGGGGTCGACGATGGCGTGCAGATCGCCGGGACAGTCCAACTCTACCTCGACACCATGTCCCTCGAAATCCGGACGGTGGCGTTCGACGCAGCGCTGCAGCAAGGTACACAGCGCAGTGTCGACGTACTCGGGTCGGTAGGAGCGACCAAAGTCGAGAAAACCCTGGGTCATGTCGTAGAGTCTCTGTACCTCTTCTTCGATGATCGACAGAAAGTCTTCGGGCACCAGGTTGCCCTTGCCAGCGTCCTGGCCGCCGTAGCGGACCAGATAGCGCGCCGCACCGCGCAGAGAGGACAAGGCATTGCGAATCTCGTGGGCGACCTGGGAAGACATCTCGCCGATGGTCGCCATGCACTGCATATCCTGCTGGCGCTGATGCAGGCGTTGCAGTTCCTGGAGGTGCTCGTGCAGTCGCACCTCGGTCATGCGAAAAGCTCGCTCCAGACGATGGAGTTCGTCGCCGTGACGATCGGGGGCTTGCGGATCGCGGCGGTCCTCCAGACCCAGGCGTTGTTCCATACCCTCGATGTCGTGCAGCAGCCGCAGCACCGGCCGGGTGATGGCCAGGCTCACCAGATACGCCCCCAGCAGTCCGAGGAGGGCGGTGATGGCTCCCAGGATCAGGAGGCGGCTGGTGGTGCGGTTGAGACGCTCATCCACCAGCGCGTTGATCTTCTGACGGTTGCCCTGTAGCCAGACCGTGCCCAGATCGTAGGAGCCCGCGGCGATGGCCGCCCGGAACAGATCGGCTTGACTGACAGAGCGCGGCGGCAGCCGTGCCGGCTCGCCGAGCTGGCTGAGCCGAGTGCTGGCGACGACGACCCCACTGCGGTCGACGATCTCGACGGAGCGGACCAGAGGATTGCCCGGGTGGGCCAGCTGCGCCAGCTTGCCGCCATCCTTGAGCAGGATGGGATTGGCGGCATCCCGAGCGATGTTCTCGGTAAGGCGTGCCAGCTCGTTCTGCACCTGACTGGTGAGGTCGGCGCGCACCGAGGTGTAGAGGAAGACAGCGATGAGCGCGTAGACGAGTGCCACGAGCAGCAGGACGAAGGCCATGCTCTTGCTGCGCCAGCTGAGCCGCTGCCAGAGGTAGGGCCAGGAGCGAAAGATCCGTGTCCCGGCGGGCCTCGGCGCAGACGATACTGCGGAAGCTTCGGAGGGCTGGTCGATACCCGGTAGCTCCACCAGTTCGCGGCTCATGAAACCGGACGGATCCTGGCGAAACCCGCAGCCTGCAGTTCCTGCGTCGGGATGGCCGCCAAGGCTTGCCGAATCTTCGCCAGCTGATCGCCCCGCAGTGCAGTGCCGGAGGTCAGGACCCAGGCTGGCGCAGGTCCGGCCATGGTCAGTACCCTCCAGGTATCGGGGGTTTCCCGCATGAGATTCTTCACCGTGGCGGCACGCAGCACACCCCAGTCTGCCTTGTGCGTAGCCAAGGCCGCAAAAACCGCGCGCTCCGATGCCACTCCCAGCCAATGCAGCGCACGCCCGTGGGCGTGCTCCTTTATCCAGGGACGCAGGATGCCCGCGGCACTGCAGTAAGGGCTGCTGTAGGCAATGGTCAGCCCCTCGCGGGCGGCCGCTTCCGGGGTGGCCGGGGCGTGCAGGAGGCTCACCACCGCCAGGCCCTTATCGGTATCGGGCGGATCGAGGCGCGCCAGCACCTGCAGCCGATCCTTGGCCGCCTGCTGCATGAGCGGACTCAAGAGGGCAAACGAATAGCGTCCCGCCCGCAGATCGCGCACGTAGTCCGTCTCGCTGGGTGGAATCAACACTTCCACCGGTTCGCCCGTAGCCTCGCGCAGTGCCTGTAACAGGGGGGCGAAGAGCCGCGCCGCGGTCACTGGCGAAAAAGCCGGTGGGATCCCCAGCACCAGATGTCTGCTGCGATACTTGGGATCGAGGCGGGCGCCGTAGAGATCGCGGTAGAGGGCGCGCAAAGGCGCGTAGGCGCCGTCGGCCAGAGGATGAAAGCCGCGAGCGAGGCCACCCAGCGCGTGCAGGGCCGCAGGGTCGGCACGGGCGGTCTCGAGGAGGGCGGTTCGAAGCTTCTCGCGCAGTGCCGGCGGCACCTCGGCGCTGGCGGCAATGAGGTCACCGGGGCCCACGTCCATGCGTGCCACCACCCGTAGTGTCCCCTCCTGGATGTAGGGCATGGCCACGTTCTCGGCTACTGCCGTGGCATCGTAGAAGCGCGCGGCGACATCCATCAAGGCGCTCTGATCCGAGCCGCTTTGGCGCAAGGTGCTGAAGTCCTTGGTGCCGATGCCGACGCTGCTGAGCAGGGACAACGGCAGTAGGGCCGAGGCGGCACAGGCGGGATCCCCCATGACGAAGCTCTTGCCCCGCAGCTGCAGTACACTGTGCACCGGGGAGTCGGCGCGGACGAGGATGACACTATGGTTGCTGCCGGGCCCGCCGTCGATACCCACGAGCGGGAGATAGGGGCTCTCGTGGGCGACGCGCAGGTAGGAGATGGGGCAGAACAGGGCGATCTGCGCCACCGGTTTGTTGGCCTCGAGATAGAAGCTCTGGAGATTCCCACTGAAGCTCAGGTGCACCGGCTCTCCGCTCACCCGGCTGAGGTACTGGGCCAGGGGCGTGAATGCCGCGTACATCACCGCAGGACTGCTCACCGGTGGCAGCAGAAAGCGCAGGTCCCCTTGTGCCGAGAGGCAGAATAGGCTCAGAATCCACGCGATCAGAATCTTCTTCAGCAGTGACATCCCCAACACCCCACCCTTCTGACCTGCGTGATTCAAGCAAAAGGAGTGCCAGATTCCATGTCCCAAGAGCCCAGCCCGAATCGGCCTCTTACCCACTTCAACGCGCGTGGCGAAGCGCACATGGTGGCCGTCACGGACAAGCCCGTCACCGAACGCCGCGCCCGGGCCGAAGGCGCCATCCGCATGCAGACGAGCACCTTGGAGCGCCTGCGCGAGGGTAGCGTCGGCAAGGGCGACGTGCTTGCCGTCGCCCGCATTGCGGCCATCCAGGCCGCCAAGAAGACGGCCGACCTGATCCCTTTGGCACACCCCCTGGCCCTCAGCGCCGTCGACGTGGAGTTTGCGGACCAGGATGATCCGGCGCAACTGCTGTGCCGGGTAGATCTGCGTTGCAGTGGTCAGACGGGGGTGGAGATGGAGGCGTTGACGGCCGTCAGTGTGGCTCTACTCACGGTCTATGATATGTGCAAGGCCATCGACCGCGGCATGGAGATCAGCTCCGTACGCCTGCTGGAGAAAAGCGGCGGACGCAGCGGTCATTGGCGTCGAGAGCCTTAAAACGAAGCCCCGCTCTGAGAGCGGGGCTCACACCGGCCCAGATTCACTTGCCGCGATGGGGCGAGGAGCTGTAGCGCATCATCACGTCCCGGTCCTTCCAGTTGGCCTCCTTGAGGACCTCTTCAGGGATCAGGTAACGATCCTGGGGAGCCACTTCCTTGGCCTTGACGATGCGCAGCACATCGGCGTAAGGAAGTTTGCGCAGCAATCCGTCCTTGTCCGTCGCGCGCACGATCATGGCGTCCTTCAAGAGGGCGTAGACGTAGAAATTCCCCGGACGCAGCTTGCCTTCCTTGTCCCGCCAGGTGACCGTGATGCGGGAGTGCTCTTTGAAATCGTTTCGGTTCATCGCTGATTCTCCATGGAATGGGCCGAGTCAAAGTACCTGCGCTCTGGGCGCCAAAGCAAATAAGGGCTGCTTATTACAAAATCAAAAACGCTGAGTTGCTTTATCACCGACCCTCGGCGACCATCCGACACATGTTAGAGGGGCCCGCCCGGCCACTCTCCACGAGCGAGGTAGACGATGGCTACGGTCATGGAATTCGAGGATCACGGCAAGCAGGAGATCAAATACAGCACCTGCTACATGTGCGCCTGTCGCTGCGGCATCAAGGTGACGGTGGAAAACAACCAGGTACGCTTCATCCAGGGTAACCGCAATCACCCCATCAACCAAGGGGTGCTCTGCGCCAAGGGTTCGGCTGGGATCATGAAGCAACAGTCCCCGGCCAAGCTGCGCAACCCGCTGCGCCGCAAACCCGGGACCGAGCGCGGCGCCGGCGAGTTTGAGGAGATCTCCTGGGATGAGGCCATCGACATCCTCACCCAGCGTCTGCAGCACATCCGCGCCACGGACCCCAACAAACTCGCCTATTTCACCGGCCGTGACCAGATGCAGGCCCTCACCGGGCTCTGGGCGCAGCAGTTCGGCACCCTGAACTGGTCGGCCCACGGCGGCTTCTGTTCCGTCAACATGGCCACCGCCGGCCTGTACATGCTGGGCCACGCCTTCTGGGAGTTCGGTGACCCCGACTGGGATCGTACCAAGTACTTCATGCTCTGGGGCGTTGCCGAGGACCACTCTTCCAACCCCATGAAGATCGGGCTGGAAAAGCTCAAGCGCAACGGCGGCAAGTTCGTGGGTATCAATCCCGCGCGCACCGGCTACCAGGCCATCGCCGATGAGTGGGTGCCGATCCGTCCCGGTACCGACGGCATGCTGGCCTTGTCCATGGTGCAGGTCCTGCTCCAGAACGAACAGTTCGACTGGGATTTTCTGCTCCGATACACCAACGCGCCCTTCCTCGTCGTGCACACGCCGGGGCAGAAGGGCGATGGACTCATCTACCGCGATGAGGCGGGGCACCCCATGGTCTGGGATCTCGAGAAGGAAGCCTTCGTCAATGGCATGGATGCCGGCGTCAAGGCGGCGCTCTTCGGCGACTTCCAGAGCCCCGATGGCCGGCCTTTGCGCACGGTCATGAGCATCCTCGCCGACCGCTATCTGGACGAGCGCTTCAGTCCCGCCAACGCTGCCCGCATCACCGGTGTGCCGGCGGAGACCATCGAGCGTCTGGCTCTGGAGATGGCCCACGTGGCCTTCAAGGAAAGTATCGAGGTCGAGGTGGAGTGGACCGACTGGGCGGGACGCAAGCACGACCGCTTCATCGGTCGGCCGGTGTCCATGCACGCCATGCGCGGCATCTCGGCGCACTCCAATGGGATGCAGGCAGCGCGCGCCATCCACCTGCTCCAGGTGCTGCTGGGGACCATCGACTGTCCCGGTGGTTTCCGCTCCAAGGCCCCTTACCCGAAACCTGTGCCACCGCCCGTCAAGCCGGCACAGCACAGCGCGCCGAACACCCCACTGAAGTCGCCGCCGCTCGGTTTCCCGACGGCGCCGGAGGACCTCGTGATCGATGAGGAGGGTCGGCCCAAGCGTATCGACAAGGCCTATTCCTGGGAGGCGCCCATCGCCAACCACGGACTCATGCACATGGTCATCACCAATGCCGTCAACAAGGACCCCTACGGCATCGATACCCTGATCTTCTTCATGGCCAACATGAGCTGGAACTCCACCATGAATACGGCCAATGTGCAGGAGATGCTCAAGGCCAAGGACGACAACGGCGAGTACAAGATCCCCTTCCTCGTGGTCATCGACGCCTATCACTCCGAGATGGTCAATTTCGGCGATCTCATCCTGCCCGATACCACCTACCTCGAGCGCTACGATTGTATTTCGCTGTTGGATCGGCCCATTTCGGAGCCCGATGCCATCTGCGACTCCATCCGCCACCCCATCCTGAAGCCCGACCGTAACGTCCGGCCCTGGCAGGACGTGATGGTGGAGCTGGCCACGCGCCTCAAGTTCCCGGCCTTTACCAAAGAGAACGGCGAGCCGCGTTTCAAGGACTACAAGGACTTCATCGTCAACTTCGAGCGCGCTCCCGGGATCGGCTTCCTGGCTGGTTGGCGGGGCAAGGACGGCAAGTCCCACCTGCGCGGCGAGCCCAATCCCGAGCAGTGGGATCGTTATATCGAGAATCAGGGCTTCTTCCAGTACCACCTGCCCAAGTCGGCGGCCTTTTATCGTTTTGCCAATCGGGAGTACCTGGATCTGGCCCAAAAGATCGGCTTCAATCCTACGGCCGATCCCATCCTCATCGAGCTCTACTCCGAAA
>ERZ1669250.292-NODE-292-length-25597-cov-17.460731_pt1 | contig 25597 bp, 25 predicted proteins | sample MGYA00579295_ERZ1669250 | MGnify/ENA primary metagenome ERZ1669250 (study PRJEB41166, sample SAMN08046056) | hot springs metagenome | biome: hot spring; feature: acid hot spring; material: thermophilic sediment; isolation source: thermophilic sediment from acid...
CCTTAAAGTCCGTCCCCGCAAGGGGGCCCGGGTTCAAATCCCGGCCCCGGCACCATCCATCGCATTTTTCTTCTGTATTTTAGCCTTTTTAATTCGTTATTGTGCGGCCTTCAATTCTACTCGGTCCACTTTTTAAGAATACCCGAAATAAAAAAAGCTTGTGAGTTAGTAAGGCCGATGGATATGCACTACCCTAGATTGTTATTAATAATGGTCCTAGTGTTCTCGATTGCTGCAGTATTATTAACTATGCTCATAGTGTCTGGACAACAATTGAAGGTAAGCCCGAAGCCGATGATTGTGATAAATAGAACCGATTACCAAATAGATTATTACGAATTATCAACTGGCGAACCAACATTAGTGTTTAGGGGCATGTATGATGGCTCGCCGGTACCAATAACCGTGAGTCTCTTCGCCTTCACGCCAGGTAAAATCTACGTTGTTGGTTATTACTACGGTAGTAATGGGGTAGTTACGGTAAACCTCACCGGTAGCTTGGTCATGCACATAGCCAATAAGTGGCTCGGTAGGTATGGCGATTTATTATGGCCCTCGCTCATAGCCTTCGTGACTTATACCGTGGGTAATAAATCATGGACAGTAATCACGGCAATACCCTACGACCCATCCTGGATAACCTCAAGGAGACCAATCTATATCTCAATCACGACGCACCTTGATAAGGTTAAACCAGCAATACTGAGACCAATAATGCATGCAGGCAGTAATGTTACGAATAGTGGTTCTGGAATAGAGCCCACAGTGATCACCGGTGGCGGTGGGCAGAGCTATTTCGGTTACTTATACGTTGGTAGTTGCCTAGGTAATAGTGAGGTTAATAACGTAGCTAATCAAATACCTACTGATGCGGCCTTGGCATATTGGGTGCCTGTGCAATGCGATGAGCTTGAGGGGCCAATACCAATAATGTTTATTGGCTGGAGTCAAGATGCAATACAAAATAGCATATCGTACATAAGTATCGGCGACTTCGCTGGTACCGCCCAGAAGGGCTCTGGACTTTACGGCGTTGTTAATGCAACGGATCTCTTATCACCACAACTATACAGTGTATACCTTGTTGGCCCAACAATAACATTTAACAATAATTATAATATGTATGTTTATTATGGATCCTTCGTTGGAGGGTATGTAAATAACGAAGGGAACGTATACGATATTTATGTTAAGTATGGTTCATCAACAAGCTCAACGTTGTCGAGGACGGTCTTGACGTACACAGTCCCTGGTCAGGGATTTGTATATCTTGGTCTATACGGTAATATTTCCTACGTTTCCTATGAGGAGTATCAGCTCGGGCAGCCAATGTATGAGTGGGCTAATGGTACATTACCACTATCAATTTCCCCAAGCGAGATCTCGGGCAATGATCTCTTTATATACCCAGGCCTCGACACTGGTAATGGCCCCATCACGGGGATGTTCACAGCAATACTCTACAGTTATTATGATTACGGTCAATTACCAATAAGCCTATTGGACGGATACTCATACCCAACGAATAAGCAATGCAGTAATGCACCATCGGCGGCACAAGCCGACTCCAACCAGATAACTTATACCTTGACCTCCATAACGAATACTTATTCGCCAAATCCCATTGGGTGGGCTTACTTAGCTGGCTCTTTGGTGGCTGGTATTTTCCTTGTAGGGGCGCCCGCATGGCTTTCGATTACTGCTGGTTCGGCTCTCACAATCATAGGTATGTTTATACCTACTAATTTGTTTAATAGCAATCAGTTCGCGTTCCAAGCTTCTGTGACCATAGCATATACCGGACCATTCTACGTTACATTCTTAGGTACGCAGCAGGTCTCTAACGGTCAGGGTTCGCAGACGCTTTATCCAATGGGTATTATAATAAACGAGACTAATTATTACTTGGGTGTTTATAGTTGTCAAGGTTGATATTAAATTAATGTTGCGAGTTTCTATTTTAAATGTTATTGTGTTATTTGAGTATTTGTGCCGCTTCTGAGAAGTCCTTCTTTCCATAGCCTATTCCCTGGGCTATGCTCAGTATCTTATCTATGGTTGTTAGTATTGGTAGAGTTTCATTTCTATTTGAGGCGTATTTTATTGTCTCGTCAATCACATACTTAGCCAGGTCTATTGAGAAGGATTCTGGGTAGTTGCCGTTTAGTATCCAGGGTAGTCTAGTCCTTAGTTGTGCTGAGTCTGCCCCGCTCATGCTCAGTGCCTTGATTAGGGTGTTTGTGTCTAGTCCGAGGTCCTTTATTAATGGTGCCAGTTCAGCGAGTATCATAGTGTTGGCTATTATTATTGATGTACTGATGAGTTTGAGTAATGTGGCCTGTTCATGTGTGCCTATGTAGATTGGCGTGCCTAGCTGCCTTAGGAACTCCTCATTCTGCCTATATAACTGTTCATCACCGCCAATGAATAGCACGAGGGACCCGCTCTCGGCATGTTTTGGTCCTCCTTCAAGCCTTGCGGTTATATATTTCAATTTCTTATTGCGTACCACGGAAAGCACTTGACCGATTTCAGTTAAGTTCATGGTCGTAGTGTCAATAATGACAGTATTGGTGTTTAATTCATTGATTACCTGGGATGACTCCCTACCTGTGGGTAGCGCAAGTAATACATAATCTGTATCGCTGCATTGACTTAAGCTATCTACGGTCTTTACACCAGCACTGCTCAATGTAGAGTATATGGATTTATTGACGTCGTAGCCGTAGACCACGTTGCCTTTGTTAACGAGGTTAATTGCCATTCCCCTACCCATCCTACCCAGGCCAACTATACATGCTCTCATTGCCCTAATTAGCGAGTTAAACCATAAATATGCATTCTCGTCAATTTTCTGACTTACCCATTATAGAGTCCATGATCCTCCTAACCCTATCTGCAACATCGCTTGGTATTGTAACGTCCATTGGATACTCCTTACCGTCATATTCCTCGGGAAGCTTCCTAGTTGCGTCAATACCAACCTTACTGCCCAGGTTTGGTATTGGTGTTGATGGGTCAAGTTCCTCCACTGGGTAGTTATCGATTATGAGTATATCTCTGGATGGATTAACGTGGGCAGCCACTGCATACATTACCTGGCCCCAATCCCTGACGTCTATGTCATGATCCACGATTATTACTACCTTACTCAGGACGGGTACTAGGCCCCATAGTGCTGTCATTATCCTTCTGGCATGCCCTGGATACCTCTTCTTAATGGATGCTATGATTACAAACCCTAAACCCTCTGGAGGTATTTCCAGGTCTACAAGCTCTGGCAGTAATAACTTAAGCGGCGACTTTACTACCTTAGTCCCAAACCTTATTATATTCCCATCCTCAAGCACAGGCTTACCAGTTACTGTGACTGGTATCATAGGTTCTCTCCTTGAGTAAATGGCCTTAACCCTAACCACAGGGTACTCCTTAGCTATTGAATAAACGCCGACGTGGTCACCAAATGGCCCTTCCCTAACGTACTCACCGGTCAACTCACCCTCAATAACCAACTCAGCATTTGCCGGGTACTCAACATCGACTGTGGAGCCCTTAACAAGTTCAACGCCATCACCCCTAAGTACCCCAGTAACCAACAACTTATCCAGTGGATGTGGTATTGAGACGCCGGCCATTAGCATGGTTATGGGGTCAGGACCAAAGATAATTGCAACCTCAGGCTTCTCACTGAGCTCCCCATACATGGCGCTCCTACGCCAGGGCTGCCAATGCATCACGAACCTATCCCTACCAATCACCTGCAACCTATAGTAACCGAAGTTCCTGTAATTACCGTACTTAATGAACGTTATTCCGAAGGTAATGAATCTGCCGGGTTCATGAACCCACTGCCTAATGGCTGGTATCCTCGTCAAATCAATGGATTTCCACTCCAGCTCCCTAACTGGTCCGTCACTAATATTCCTCGGGAAGTATTGGGAGAACTTCCTCAATTCATTAAGTGATTTTAGGGAATCAATAAGGCCCTGGGGGATCCTCAAATTTAATAAATCTACTAGCTTCGAGACGGCAATCTCCGGATCATTACCCTCCATGGCAAGCATTACCCTGTCCCACTTACCGAAGAGGTTACCAATTATTGGTAGTGTGTTCTCTCTGGTCCTCTCAATGATTACGGCGGGCCCACCCCTATACATGAGTTCCCTAAGTAATGCGGCGACCTCAAGATCAACACTGAGCAATTCACTGATCCTGATTAATTCATTTCTATCCTCCAACACCTTAATGAAGGACCTAAGATCCTTAATTGCCACAAAACCTCAGTAATTACTAGACAAATAACGGTTTCCTCCTACGGAAATTCTTAAAATGCCCTAGTGATGCTCATGATCAATGAGCATTAGGACTTGGTTAATTTCATTCAGTCCAACGACGCTTACGAGCGCCTTCTCATCCGTGACTCTAGGAACTGCATTGGCTTGGTACCTAAACAATAAATTCAACCTGGTAATCTACGTAATAACCCTAATAGCTCTTCTACTGGCCCAGGCAGGTGTTAACCTTGTCCATGACTACTACGACTACTTAAGCGGTGTAGACATACTGTATAGGACTAGTGGCTTCTCGCATAGGCCGCACCCAATAATAGACCTTAAGTTGAGACCTAAGGACGTCATTACTGTTGGTTACGTATTTCTCGCAATAGCCTTTGCGGCAGGTATTTACCTGGTAATTCTTGTTGGTTGGCCCGTATTAATACTGGCAATTGCCGGCCTAATAATTGGGATTGGCTATAGCATACCACCGCTGAAATTCCACTATAGGGGCTACGGCGAAATACTCGCCGCGACGGCAATGGGTCCGCTCGTTGTCTGGGGTTCATATATTGTCCAGACGGGTATTTACATGAATCCGGTACCGTTGATTGTTGGCATACCGAATGGGCTATTTACATTGTTGATACTCCTCGGCTCGGGCGCGCTGGAGATTGATGCATGTAAGGCTGTTGGTAAAATAACCCTGGTATTACTTGTGGGTGTTAAGAATACGAAGTATGTCGTCTACACATCGATAGTACTAATGTACCTGGCAATCATAGTCTCGGCAATACTGCACTACCTACCCTACACATCCCTAGTGGCTCTGCTGCTTATTCCACGCACATTGAGGTTGGCAGGTCCATTACTCAGCGGTGATGAGGCCGTTGTTAGGAGTAGGTGGAGGGAACTTAGGAATTTATGGGCTGGACCATTCAGTGTGAGATTGTTGATTCTCATAATATTCATAGTCTCAATGATCATTGCACGAATATACCCACCACTATCGATTTAATCCAGGGTATAACTTAATAGGGTTGGTAATAATACGAGTATTTCGTGGATCCTACAAACATTCTAGAGAAAATGAGGGCTAGGGCAATGTTTAGCGCATACTTGGGTTGGATAATGGATGGTTATGATGCGCTTCTCGTTACGCCAATAATGCCATTACTTGGTGAGTTATTCTTCCCAGGTCCATTCTCATTACTTGGTGGTTTATCAACGCTTGTGGCTACACTTGTTGGTAGGCCCCTGGGTTCTGTGGCGATGGGTTACGTAGGTGATAGGTTTGGTAGGAGGATTGGTTTACTAACAACAGTGCTTGGTTATAGCCTATCAGCTCTCATTATAGCCCTACTGCCAATCTACGCCACAATTGGTGCATTAGCGCCATTAGCATTACTAACTTTCAGGTTTCTCCAGGGAATATTCCTGGGCGGTGAGTGGGGTCCAGGAACTGCAATGATTATGGAGTGGAGTAGGTGGAGGAAAGAGGTAACCTCGGCATTTGTGCAGAGTGGTTACCCAATAGGTGTTGTCATAGCCACTATTGTTAACGTATTATTCCTAACATACATGGGTCCAATCTCATTCAATGCCTATGGGTGGAGGATTTACATGGGCACTGGAGCCATAGTGGCAGTACTAGCCTTCATAATAAGGAGCAGGTTAATAGAGTCGCCACTATGGTCGAAGCCGAAGGCAAACCCATTAACGCTATTGTTTAGGTATAGTGGTGCTTGGCTTGGGCTTGGCGTATTGTTTACGGGTGGGTTATTGACTATTTACTACTCCACATACCTAATATACTCAGACTTCCTAAAGGTAATTGGTGAGGCTAGCATAATACCCAGTGTAATGCTTATTTCAACAATAGCAGCGGTCATAGCGGTGCTCCTCGCTGGTCCGTTGGCCCTGGCAATTAATTATAGGTGGCTCATAATAGGCACATTAATTATATCGCTTGCTTACGCACCAATCACCTTAATGATATATCCAAGCTTTACAAACCTGGTGATATTAGCGTTTATCGAGAACTTCGCAATGGGACTCGTACCATATGTACTAATCGATAAATTCGACGTTCAATACAGGGCGAGTGGATTGGGCGTCTCCTATAACTGGGGCTTGTTGATTGGTGGTTGGGCGCCGATGATCGTTGGTTTTATAAGCCCCATGGGCTTGGGCATGGTGATTATGATGGCTGTCGGCGTGGCCTTAACGATCACCGGACTATTAATGCTCTCCAGGAAATAATCTCAATCTACATAGTTAATTCCCCCAAAATTGCGAGCATTCTCCTCGCGTTCTCAAGCATCCAATGGTCATTGTTAAAGAATACGTAGATATCCACAGGGTTTAGAATCAAGACCTTACCGGCAAGATCCCTTAGCTCCTCCTCACTATAGTCATACCAATACCAATCAGTCCTACCATGAAGTCTCAAATAGACAGTGTCATTACTACTCACTATCCATGTTACGCCAGGTTCATCGACAGAAACAATGGTAATTCCTAAACCCCTAAATACGTCAAGAACACCCTCATTAAACCACGATGGATGTCTAAATTCAATTGCAAATTTTTTGCCAAGACCGCTCTCCTTAGCGAAAATCCTAATCCTATCAATATTCTCGTCCTTAAAAGCAAAACTGGGTGGCATTTGAAATAAGTAAAAATCAATGTATGGATCAAGCGGCGTAAATAGGTCCCTAAATCTACGCCAAGTATCTAATGCGTCCTCCCTGAGCCTCTTAACGTGGGTTATGTATCTATGAACCTTAACAGCCCACCTAAGCCCAGAGCCCTTCTTAGCCCAGGAAACCACCTGATTCCTAAATGGGAATCTATAGAAGGAAGCGTTAAGCTCAACGGCATTCAACCCTGAATTACGAACGTACCAATCAAAGGACGACTCAGGGTTCCAATCATACAGCCAGCCGCTTGTACCAACGAAAACACCCACAATAAGTTAAAATATACCGACCTAATAAAGACTTACAGAGATTTAATGTCTAAGGAGGATCTTAATACGGCGGCCCCCATGTTCTATACCATATACTTAATCACGATAATACAGTTTGTCCTTTTCGCAGTTCTGTACGTAACTTCATCATTTACGTACGTTCAAGCCCTCTCGTTAATTCTCATCTTCATCAGTATACTACTGTGGATCATAGCCATTAGGAGCTCGGTTATTAAAGGTGATGATAAGACCCTTACGAAATTATTCGGAAATTACTTCCTGGTACCGCTGCTCATACAATCAGCTATTACTGGATTTTTCATCGGTGTTGGTATCATAGCCGAGAGAATGTACGCACAGGTATCTTCTGGCGTAATAGTGACTTTGATGCTTATGTTCGTCATACTTCACTGGTCAATTTCGACCCAGGTTGAACAAATCGAGAGGTTAGTTACACTAAGATTAATATTCATTTTATTCTTCATAATCGATATTTTAACTCTATTCCTAGGTTTGGCAGGTTTAAGTAATGTACATATTTTTGCGTCGTTATTTGCAATAATGCTGTTTTTCATGACTATAATCATATTCCTGTTTATAACATTAATGAGGGAGGTAAGAAGCATTAAGTTAAGAGCAATCTCGCAGAACCAACAGAGTTGAAGTGACGTAATTAAAGGTTTAAAGGTTGATTGCCCAAGTAATCTCGTATGATGATGGCTGTCGGGACACCAGATCGGTGATGATCACCTGGAGGGCTGAATTGATTAAATAACATTGAGAACTAATCATTGGTAAGGGTTAAGTACTCATCATAATACTTATTATATTATAAGGATGATTAGGTTGTGCCGCCACTGAGCTGGTGATGATGGGGTCACGAATGACCTTAACTACTCCTACTGAAGTATATGTAGACAGTCTCGCTGTGATAGTTGCAATTGCTTAGTTCGTAAAGTGTGCAGTTCGACATAAGGTATATACCTAATGTTGGGTTCCAACCTAGTGGTTGTTCTATGAAGAATACGTAGACATATACATACCCATCATACACATTATGCGCCGGTACGCATGCTAGAGAGTCTATGTGTATATTTGCGTAATTACCCAATGAGTATGGCGGGTAGGAGTTGAGTTTCAATGGTTTGCTTGAATTTACTGTTAGGTATAGGGTTGAGTTTGTGATCATAATTTTTATAGTGCCACTGGCATTGGGCATTATGATTGGTGAGGGTATTCCTGGGAAGTACGTGAATATTAATATCCCTCTTGGCTTATTTATTATGAAAATGTACGTATCTTTAGAGGAGTAATCAATACCTATGTATATAATCGAGTTCTTACCAACAGTTATTGAGTTGTTTCCTAATCTCAATATCATGGCAATGTTATAATTGTTTGTGAACCAATAACCATTGTAATAGGGACATGTGGTAGGTATGTATATTCGTTCTATTTCTGGTAATAAGGCAATAAAGAGCAATTTTAGTGTTTTTACGGGTATACCATAAATGAGCATGAGCATAATCAGTATTACTGTCAATATCGCAACTAACATGATCATAATGGCCAATGTCCTATTCATACTCCATCATACTCATACAACAATGTCTTTATATATGTTAATTAACCAGGTTTCAAATTGGAATTATTTTATTCCCTGGTGATTTTGAGATTCGAGAGCCCTAACTAATTCATTAGCCACTGCCTATTCTCATCAGTCTCAGCATTACGTATTGGTAATAGCCAATTAGGTCTGTGGCGTTTGGCGATATTGCCAATGCACCGAACTTCTCCAGGTAGCCAGGTATTCCTGTTGGGTACGAGTAGGTATGTACTGCCGTCAAGTCTTTACTAGTTCTCGCGTAATTGCCGGATATTCCAGTGACTACGGCACCACCGTATGGATTAATGATTTCTAGTGTTAGGTTCATGAATCCGTAGGAATTGAGGGACTCGAGTACGTCAGTCTTATAGTCCATTCCTGGCAATGAATAGTGCTCATGAGCGTTCATTCCTAGGTTCACCGTGGCGTACTGAATATACGCGGCTGGGTATGGGTATGAGGTTGGTGGTGCCAGTGGCGTTATGTATGCCGTTACATTAAACACGATTGGGTACTTATAGGCAAGGCTCATTGTGAATAGGTCAGTTCCATCGATGTTCTCTGCCGACGCCTCTGTGAAGTTCTCACTTAATGTGCCGTACTCCATTATGGCATTGAATAATTGATATGCATTAAACACGCCAGACTGCTCTGAGGACGCCACCTCAACCCCATGCTCGAAGATAAGCCTTGATACGTAATTAAGCGTGTAATTACCATACTCCATGTACTCCGTCAAACCTGTGGGTGTCGTTGAGAATATGGGTCCTGAGTCGTAGAAGCTTGAGTATGCCGTTATTAATTTGCCACTAATCATTGGGTTTGATTCGTTGACCCATAGCATGAGTACTCCCGATACCGTCCAGGTGAAGTAGGGTGATCCCGTTAATTCATAGGCCTCGTATAGGTTGGTCATGGTCAATGTAATATTAACGTTGTTTATGCCCGTGGCGAGTAACGGAGTTATGTCTGCCATGTACGGGTTGTGGAATGATAACGTGTTTATCGAAGGCATGGGCTTCCACATGAATGGGTCAATACCGCCTGTGTATATGGTCTCGAATGGGTTAAATACGGCGGTTAAGTAATTATTGTAATAAACGAGGAGCTCGCGGGTGGCAGGTTCATTTGCATACCAGAACTCATCCAATTCACCGCCCTCCATGTACATGAGTAGCACGGCTCTATACGTGCCACTTGGTATGTTTGTGACGAATGTTACCTGGTCATGGAATGGGTTAAGCCCAATGAGGGATACCCCGTAGGAATTGGGCGCAATCGGTATGAAGTAATTAGGCAGGCCACTGGGCTCTGGGCCTGGGTATAGGTAAAGCGTAACATTAACTATGTAATAACCCGTAACTCCTATACTTGGTACAATCCAATTTGGCAGTAATGCCTTGAAGGTAACGCATGAACCTGAGAGCATGTTCTCAAATATTGTCAGGTCTGACCAAGCCGTTGAGTTCAAGATCTCCTGTGTTGAGCCCCAGAACACGGGCACCCCATTGGCGAATATGTAGAATGCCCTATCGTACTGAGGCCCGCCGGTTTCCGTTATTGTCACATTCAGTACTATGAGACTGTATGTGCCTTGGGGTATGCACACAGTATTACTTTGCGGCACAGTTGCATATGCATTATTCAATTCATATGGGAATACGGCATTGACGAACACTGGAATCACTATGGGCTTAACGCTTGGTGGCAGTGGTTGATAGGCCTCGAAGGAGTAAAAGCCGTTATACGTAATGAATGGGTCTTTACCGAGGGGTGTCGTCATGTTATATATCTCTGGGTGCTCCACTTGGCTTGCGCCAGCGACCATGGTTATTGCCAGCAGGATGACTATCGATATAAGTATTACATATCTAAGGCCTATCCCTGGCATAATGTGTAAATTATTCCTGACATTATTAAGTATTATTGTTTCTATTTCAAATAATAACCATTAAACAATAAAGCCAAGATATTCTGCATTATTAAAATGATACACCCTCCTAACATATAAGTAACCAATTATAATACCCACAATAAAGCCGAGTAGGTGACCTAGGTAGGCTATGCCGAAGGCGAAGGCCAGTGGTGATAGTAGGAATATTATTGCTATTATGTTTATTGGATTCGCCAGTATTACGCCCCTGTGCGGCGTAGCTATTATGAAGCCGATTATCCCGAATAACGCGCCCGATGAGCCGCCAACGAGGACTGGAGTTCCCATTGTGTAGTAGAGTATTGGCGAGAGCGCGGAAGCTATACCGCTAAGCATGAAGGTGAGCCAGAAGTTTCTCGTTCCAAACATGGTTTCGAAGTATGGACCTATCATCCATAGGGTTAGCATGTCGAATACGTAATCCTCAACCGTAGGGTGAGCGAAAATTGCGGTTACAAAGCCCCAGGGCGTTATTGGAGGCCATGTGCTGCCCAATAATGCAACTATTGCCTCATAGGCGGTTTGGTTTATGTCCATGGCTATGAATATGGGTATTGTGAATGCCGTGGATATTAAAAACACTATTAATGTATTTCTAAACCTATACATCGTATTGCTGCGTCTTTAAATTCATTAAAATGCTTAACGCACATGCATTTATAAGGGGGTACACTATAGCCTCCTGAGCGATGAAACGACTCAATATAGTGTTTGGAGAGTTTGCAAGGGGATGTAGGCAGTGCCAACTGGGTATTAAGAGTGTGCTCTTCATAACGGGAATATGCCCACTGAACTGCTTCTATTGCCCGGTCAGTAGGGATAGGTTTGGTAAGGACGTGATGTTCATCAATGATAGGCCGGTCAGCAAGTTCCCGGACGACATAATTGATGAGCTGGATAGGGCTGGGTCTAATGGTCTCGCCATCACTGGTGGTGACCCAATAATGGTTGTTGATAGGGTCGTTGAACTGGTGAGACTACTCAAGGATACGTATGGACGGGACTTCCATATACACATGTATACCCACGTCCTCAATATTAATGAGGATGCCATTAAGAAATTGGCTGGCAGCGGTATTGATGAGGTTAGAATACACGCAGTAAACCCAGCTCAGTTAAGCGGTAAGCTTGGTTTACTCAAGATGTTAAAGGACGCGGGCATTGAGCTTGGTCTTGAGGTGCCTGCCCTGCCCCGGTTCGAGAATGATATTGTTAAGGTTGCCGAATTACTCATTAATAATGGCTTGATAAGCTTTGTGAACATAAATGAACTTGACGTAAGCCCCGCAAACATAAATAATTTAATAAGCATGGGCTATAAACCGGGGCCCGACGGTAGTGTCATAGGCAGTATTGATGCCGGCATTAAAATAGCCACTGAGATTAGGAGGAGGTGGCCCTGGATAAGCGTCAACGTATGCACATCCCGCTATAAGGACCTTGCACAAATTGGCGCTAGGCTGTTTAGGATTAATATGAGGGTTAGTGGCGGAGATGAGGTAGTGCTTGATGACGGTACGGTAGAGAGCAGGGGCGAGGGTGGTGTTGTCATTAAGTTGAGAATAGGCAATAGGGAGTACGACGTAGAGAGTGGTTAATGGCACTCGTTTAGTATCTGGAGCTCCTTGACAAGTTCTCTCCAATCACTTAACTGCTTAATTAATTCATTCCTGCAGTAAATCTCTATTGAGGCTATCCCATACGCATCAATTATTTGATGAGGCGGTGCTGGAAATGCCGAGGCCCAGGCCACGTAATTACCCTCGGGGCTCAAGGCCCTAATCTCCCTCTCAAGGGCGATCATGTTCCTCGACTTTCTCAGCCTAATGATGACCCTGAGTCCCTTGTTTCTAACCATAGTTAATACCTGCTCTATGTCCTTAATCGTGACCATGAATTAACCACCCTTAACAGGCTTAAATGTGAATGCCTTATAATAAGTGATAACCCCCTCGGAGCTCACGAGTGCAAGGACTAACTGCGCACCCATACTCTCACTGTACTTTAGCACATTTAGTAATTCCATTACCTGTATACCCAACCCCTCAGTGACTATCTTAATCATGTACCTGGGACTCGAACTCACCGGGCTCTTACCCTTATCCCATACCAGGAAATCCACCGGTCCATTAACCACGGGTTTTATGAAGTAACCCCTCTTCCTCATATCCAGGTACACCGTTAAGGCATGCGGATTCTTCGCCTCCCTTATTAACTCATCCACACCCACCTCATTGTCATTAATCATCACCCTGTACCCAATTATGGATAGGTATATGAGCTCTATAGGCTTTAGAACGAAGGTATCATTTTTTACCTCACCAATACCTCTATCCTCGAGTTCATGTAAATCTCCATTATCAATCTTAACAAGGCTGTACTCATCAGACCCTATCCTCTTAACGATTACTACCTTTTCCTGATTCTTCATTTCCTTCACTATGCATAACCCATCAATGTAAATATTTAAAAACCCACTATCCATCACCATTAACGGGATTAATCGTGGGCAAGAAAATACTAGTGCAGAGACGAGGGAGAGGTGGTTCGCAGTTCAGAAGCCCTAGCTGGATTAGGGAGGGTCCCGTTAAGTACCTGTCAATGGGTGAGACTGAGCTTAATGGCGTTGTTAGGGGTGTTGTTAAGGAGTTGATGCATGTGCCGGGTCTTAATGCACCTGTGGCTAGGATAGCGCTTGAAGATGGTAGGGAGTTCTTGAACTACGCGGCTGAGGGCATGTATATCGGTCAAATAATTGAGATTGGCGCATCAGCAAGGCCAATGCCAGGTAATATATTACCACTTAGTAGGATTCCTGAGGGTTCCATGATATATAACATTGAGAAAAGGCCTAATGATGGTGGTAAATTCGTTAGATCCAGCGGGACCTATGCAGTCGTTCTGATACATAAGGGTGAAACGACAGTCGTTCAGTTACCCAGTGGTAAGGTTATGGAGATTGATTCAAGGGCTAGGGCTACCGTCGGTATTGTGGCTGGTGGCGGTAGGATTGAGAAACCCATGCTTAAGGCCGGCGTCAAGTACTATAAGGCCCTTGCCAAGTCTTGGAAGTATCCATTAGTTAGGGGTAAGGCTATGAATCCATATGCGCATCCGCATGGCGGTGGTAGCCATCAGAAGGGTGGGACACCTGTTTCAAGGACTGCACCACCTGGTCAGAAGATTGGTTTCATAGCACCAAGATGTACGGGTAGGAGATGTCCACAGATAGTTCCAAGGAGTAGGAGAGTTTGGGCCTCAGGGTACTCAAAGAAGACCAGACTTAAGAATAAGAGGTCAAGCGCAATGCCATCTGAGTAAATTAATCCTTCGTACTAATTAATTCTCTGCACCTATTAAGCTCTGCGCTAAGGGTTGAGTACTTATTTTGGTCCTTGTACCTGATCTCCTCGAGGTATCTCTTAATGCCATTTATTATGGTCCTAAGGATCTCGCGTGAAGTTAGGTAATTCCCATACTTCTCCTGCACCTTATTAATAATGTCATTACAACTAATAACATTCTCGCTAAGTATCTTAATGACGTAGTTCATGGCATCCTCCATAATCTTCTTAATCTCAGTCCAATGAATATCACCCACCTTAGTATGTACTAAGCCCTGAGCTGGTAGGTTTGGTGACCAGGTATAACCACAATCAATGCATTTAAATGTCAGTATATCTGAAACAACAATTGTTATTCTCCTTGAACCGCATTTTGGACATGAAACTCCCTGAAGCGCCATAATCCCATTATATAATTAATTCACGGCTATAAAATGCTTATGTTAATTCTTAATCACCATGTTGATTATATTACTTACTAGCACTTACGTGCTTACATGAAACATTTCTCTGACCTAGCCAGGAAATTATTGTTTGACCAAAAACCACAGGCGCATTGTTAAGTTCATTGACATTTCTCGATCCTGTGAGAAACATTGCTATCTTAAACTCCCTGAGTAATTTACCTATGAACTTCTTTGTTTCATCAAATCCCTTAAGTGCAGCTAATAGGAGTGGTCTCGACATTGAGAATGCATTTGCACCAATAGCCATTGCCTTAGCTCCATCAAGGCCACTCCTAATACCACCAGACGCTATTATTACCCCATCATAAACGTTCCTAACCTCGCATATGGCTATTGCCGTTGGTATACCCCAACCACTGAATACATTGGCCTCATCAATCGCCCCGGCTCTTATGCTCTCTATCCTTATGAATGATGTACCGCCAATACCCGCCACGTCAATGGCATCTGGATTAACCCTTGAGGCAAGGATTCTAGCAACCTCCATGGATATTCCATTACCAACCTCCTTAACTATCAATGGTCTATTGGCTATCTTCTTAATGAATCTAAGCTTATCAATAACACCCCTAAACCAAGGCTCACCCTCAGGCTGAAAAACCTCCTGTGCTGGGTTTAGGTGGATGGCTATTGCGTCGGCATTAATCATGTCTATGGCCTGGGAAACCCAATCAACGAGTATCTTCTCATCAAGCCTAGAGACCTGTGGAGCTCCTAGATTTGCTATTTTAAGGGCAGTTGGTGCATTTTCAGCAACAATCCTAAAGCTCCTAGCGGTTTCTGGCTTAACAATAGCAATTCTTTGGGAACCGACATACATGCCAATATTAAACTCCTCAGCACACTTGGCAAGTGTGGTGTTTATTTTTTCAGCAGTTTCTGTACCGCCAGTCATTGCACCAATAATGAAGGGAAAGGATAATTTCTTGTTGAATATAGTAATTGAAGTATTAACCTCGTCAAAGTCAATCTCAGGTAACGCAATATGAATAAAATGCACTTCATTAAATAGGTTGTTACCCTCCTCCACATTTTGCTCTGAGGCAATCCTAATGTGATCATCCTTCCTATTCTCAATCATTCAAGCATGTGTTAAATAACGGAATAAAAACTTATCCTAGCTCTTTAAATACTATATAGATTATATAGTAATTAAGAGCTAATATATTGATTAAACTCAGTTCACTATATAAATTTATTAACAGAAGAGGCATTGATTGATTCGGTGATAAGAAAATGTTCATGGTTAAAGAAAGATCGCAAAATAAGCAAGTAAATAATGAGAAGAGAATCTATAAGGGATATACGGTAATTGAGTATCTAAGGGATGGTAAAGCGATAGTTTGGAGCGGTAATAAAGCATATACATTGCGCCTATGAATTCTTTTTTAGTTAAATGATGTATTTAAAACGTTAAAATTGAAAATGAGTAAAAATTTTATTTATTGTTTGAATTTAATGAATTAATTTTTAACCAACCATTAATAACTTCCATTAACCAATTCGGTACATTTACGTATTTCGTTAATGACTCTATCACTGACATATTTATGTTGTATTCATTGATATTGTTTATGAATTCGATGAACCAATTCGGTAACTTTGATGTAATGGCTATTGCATAGATTAAATCCTTACTAGTTATGTTACTTAGTACTGTCTCGCCCAGTTCAGTGTTCATTAGTAGGTATGCTGCATAGGCCTTACGTAGTACTGGGTCAGACTTTATGTCAATGTTTGGATTACCATTGTTGTTGTAGTTGGGATCAGGATCATTAATACCCTCAGGCACATTAGTTATAGCTGCTACTTGTGTAGTCTCCACAGTATTATGGTGAAATACCTCCCTACCTCTTAGGTATGAGAATACTGCCGCTATAACAGCCAATATTGCCGCTGCATGGTATGCGTAATAGAATCCTACAGCCATTGCTGGTGCTATGGCACTTGGAAAGAACGATAATTGATCTATGCTACTGAGTACATTGGCTGGTAGTGAAATACTGGCCTGTGTTATCATGGTCCTTATTGGGTCATAACCCAGAAATGCAGCGAATAGGGCATAAACTGGTGGTATTGATGTGAGCCTAACTGCGTCACTTACTGGTACGCCAGCACTCACTAATGCATTATATATTGACCTAACTAATGTTGATGATGCACCAGTTAATACTAGGGTTAGGAATATTGCGAAGCTCATTAGTAGACCTATGTTCTGCATTGCTGACCTTAGACCTGACGCAGCTGACCTCTCTGTTGGTGGCACGGCGCTCAGTATTGATACTAGGTTTGGTGATTGGAATAAACCTGAACCTGTACCCATTATGAATAGTATCACTGCGAACCAGACATAGCTGAAGTTCGTTATTGGCAGTAGTGTTAGTAATTCAAAGCTGACAGCGAGGATTACCGCACCCAGTGTAGATACGACCCTAGCACCAAATTTATTCAATAATTTACCACCTATTGGGGCAAAGATTGCATTAGCTACACTACTGGGTATTAGGTATATGCCAGCCCACAATGGTGTATCTGCATAGGGTATTCCATGGAGTGGTAGGTAAATTGCCTGCAAGAGTAGTGATAGTACGAATACGTTGGCTCCCTGAGCTAGGAATAGGAATAAACTGCTCACTACGCCGTATGTGAACTGCCTAATCCTGAATAATTTAACCCTAAGCATTGGCTCAGTAATCCTGGCTTCAATGATGAATAATACTATGAATAAGGCACCACCAGTGCCTAGTAATGTCCAGACCATTGGATTACCCCATCCAAGTGATGAATTTTCATAAGGCGTCATTGACAGCATTAATCCCATAAGCAGTAATACTAATGACAGTGTTAGTAATGATGCACCGATCCAGTCAATCTTAGTCCTAGTGAAGCCTGCGGGTAACTTGTACACACTTTTATATGCCCATATAATGCTTACAATGCCTATCGGCGCATTGAATAGGAATACCCACCTCCAATTTATTGTGGCTAATAAACCACCAATCACTAAACCCAACACACTACCTGCACTAAATGAAATACCAACTATGCCCTGAGCCACACCTCTGCGTTCTGGTGGAAAGACATCAGTTATTAATGCGGCGCTATTGCCGAACATCATTGCGCCACCCAAACCCTGGATAAACCTATAGGCAACTAACTGAAATCCTGCAATTGTTCCATAGCCTGGCGTTAAGCCCAGGAGCAATGATGAGACTGTAAACACTACATCGCCTATTGTAAATACTCTACCTCTACCATACATGTCTGATAATCTACCAATGAGAGCTACTGTTATAGCCATAACCAATGGATATGCGAACATTATCCATGCCATTATCATGAAGCCTATTGACGTATTAATACTGAGTCCAATACCCCTGAGTATCGCGGGTAGCGCAATTACAACTGATGAAACATTTATTGATCCCAGCAGCGCTCCAAGGAACGCATTTATTAATACAGACCTTCTCTGACCCTCACTTATTGAAGCCCACAATTCTTTCTGCATACGATTATGACATGCGGATACCTAGTATTTATAAAACCTTCTTTGTTAGTGATATCGGATATTTTCTCTATTTAGGGAAAGACTTAATTACCAACTGTCATAAATAGGACATTGTGGAAAAGGCCCTAGTTATTGGACTAGGCTTCATATCAACGAACTTAGCTAAGTACTTAATTGAAAAGGGTTTTGATGTATATATAACATATAGATCTGTTCATGGAAGTAAAGCCATGATGATGAAGGACCTGCTTAAACTAAATATAAAGCCATATAGACTTGATCCAAGTAATTACGAAAACCTATTGAAGCTCATTAATGATGTGAAACCCAACTACATATTTAACACCGTTGGTCTACTAGGTGGTTCATGGAATGAATTATGGAATGCCCATGTAGAGATTCCCCGTAATATCGCAAAGGCAATATTGAGCATTAATAAGTCAATAAAATTAATACACATAAGTGCATCAGCCGCCTCGGGGAAGATCGGTAAATTCATAAGAGAGGAGCCTAATCATTGTGATTATTCATACGTGAATCCAAGGAGTGACTATGAAAGGTCCAAATGTGATGGTGAGAGAACGATTAAGGAAATTAGCAATGAAGGGCTTAATTATGTTATTATTAGACCGACATTAGTTTATGGTTATTATAATGATCATAACGAGTTTCTAAGCTTATATAGGTTGGCAAAGATTGGATTAATACCACAGATTAGAGGTTTGGTGAGTGCGATTTATGTGGGTTACTTAGTACAATTACTTGAGAAGGTTGCGGTTAGTGAGGAGTATAAGAACACGTTCCTTTATGCAACTGAATGCACAATGTATAGTCTCGGAGACTTTGCGGAATTAATGGCTAGGTATATAGGTACCAGTGGGATTAGGATACCATTAACGCCAGGCCTTGTTGGTCTATTTTTACCCAGTGGTGCTAGGTCATTGCTTAAGTATGTTAATGTGCAGTATGATTGTGAGAGTACAAGAAAAGTTTTAGGAAGTATTAAGCCTGCAATTGATATTGGCGTTAAGGAAATTGTTGATTGGATTAAGAGGATTTATGGGTATTAAGTATTTAAATTATTAGCATTACCTGTCTTGATGAGCGAGCCCAGGGTTGCTGGCATATTAATGCTAATCACAGGAGCATTCCTACTAGTACCAGCTCTTCTTTTTGGCATTGTCTCGATAATGCTTGTACCAATACCCAACATAACAGCGACAATTATGTGGGCATTAACACTAGTAATAATTGCACTTGCTATGATGAACATAGGTGCTGGTGCGTTGTTATTATCACGACCAAGCGATTCAGAGACCAGGACATTGGGGATCGTTGTTGCAGCCCTAAATCTAGTATTCACTTGGTGGACAATAATAGGTGCTGTATTTGCGATTCTTGAATTGGCATTTTTAGTGTAAAATTAATATTGAAGTATTCCTTAATAATTGTAATACCTAGGGCATACTGTGAGGGTTATACCACTCGGAATTGGTGGTTGGGTATCAAATCCATTACTCGGCAATGTATCACTGCTCGTGGAGATTAATAACTCAAGGATTTTGATAGATACTGGTGAGGGAACTTACAGGGCATTAAGGACCTGCGGTTTTGATGTAAACAAGGTGGATTTAATACTCATAACGCATAGGCATGGGGATCATATAATGGGACTTTCAACACTCGCATTGTTTGCAAGATCCATGGGCATAACACTTAGGGTTTATGGTCCCAGGGATGTAGATTTACAAGGACTCTTTAATGCGTTGGGTATACCGCAGTATCTATCTGCAGTAGATTTTCATTCAATAGACCCAAGTCCAGAGCCTTCAACGGTGGTAATAGGACGTGATTATAGAGTAACTGCTGTCTCTGCTGATCACACAGTACCAGCACTTGCGTATAGAATTGAGGATTCTGATGGTTCATGTATAGCGTATAGTGGTGATACAAGGCCGTCTAAAAGTATTGTGAATTTATCTAGGGATTGTACATTACTTATACATGAGGTCTCGGGAAATCCAGGTACTGAAGAGGCGTCTCATTTGCATGGTCATTCAACAACAAGTGAAGCCATTCAAGTGGCTAGGGAGGCTGGTGTTAAGTACTTAATGCCAGTGCATTATTACGTGGAATCCCCTATATTAAGTGGTACCCAGGGTATTAACATAGTAATACCTGTACCGTGCACACCAATTGATATACAGAAACTGAAGTGATGCATTAATATTATACTAATATATAGCAACTTTATTGATTCAAGGAAATGCTTAATAATTAAGGTAGTGATTAAATCAATGTGAGAAGGGGTATCTCACGCACTGTTTGGGTGATAATTAGTATCATAATTGTGATAATAATTGCAGTTGGTGCTTATTATTACGTTAAGACAGTAACCGCACCTAAGCCTGTAACCATAGTTGTTGTTGCCTACTCAGGAACTACGGCTAATTTCATACAATTCGCAGGTCAATTATTCCATGAGGAACATCCAAATGTTTATGTTGAAGTTATAACATATCCATTTAGTCAGTATGTTACGAATGAATTAACGGCTCTCGAGGCTCATTCTACTGAGTATGATATTATTGAATTCACATCAACATCATCATTAAGATTTGTACCTTATGTACTTCCACTTAATCAATACATGAACACGCTATTTAATGAAAGTGACTTAATGGCTCCTCAGGAGGCCTTTGGCGGTGAATTCTATAATACAACGACCGGTCAGATTGAGTATATCGGTATAGCCTATGAGACAGTAACCTACATGCTAGCGTATAGATGTTCAATATTTAACAATCAGACACTGGCCCAGGAATTCTATAATGAGTATGGTGTTGAGTTTAATCCATTAACGTGGCAGAACTGGACAACAGTGCTTGATGTTGATCAGTTTCTTGTGAGTAATGGAATTACTAAGTACGGTGTTTTGGTAGATGATCACGTATCTCATGGTATAATAGATGCGTATCCGGCAATATTTGGTTGGTGGTATATGAATGACCCAAATCTCAATAAGGGAAGGATAGGAGGCTTGCCGAACTTTAACATATTGTTTTATGGAGCACCAGCGCCTGGTTGCCCGTATCCATTACCTGACTTTAATACGACGGATGGTATTGAGGCGCTTGAGGTCTATAAAGAACTTGTGTCATACGAACCACCTCCAAATGTTACCCCAGTAACTTATGATAATTTACCTGAGTTATATTCCGAATATGCGCCTGCTGCTATGTTATTCGTTAGTCAATTATCATATTTACCATCCAATATATATAATGATACATGCCTAGCGCCATTACCTGGTGGCTATGCTGAGACTGGTACAAACTTCTTGGCCGTTAGTAAATACTCGACTCATAAGCAGTTAGCCCTTGAATTCCTGGCATTCCTAGTATCACCACAAGTACAGGTACATGAGTACGTAGACTTCCATAAGTTCCCCATATCAAAGGAAGCATTTCAAATGTTACTGAGTAATAGCACGCTTAGTCCGCATGATAAGGAGTTACTAGATGCTGTTTATAATGCTGCTCAGAATGCATGGGCAAATCCGCCAAACATACCGCCAACATATACGGAATTAATACCAAGCTTTAACCAGGAGGTATACTCATACTTACTTGGTCAAATAGGTGCACAGGAGGCAATGAACACTGCAGCAGCCTCTTGGGTAAATGCCCTGGTCCAAACGTATGGCTCCTGTTCAGGCTAATACGTAGTTATACTAAAATGTTAAAAATTAAAAATTAATTTTCGCAGTAAATCGTTGGTGATCATCACGAGGAGATCATGGTTATTTCCATACCTGATTTATATACTAGCCTTTGGCCTAATTCCATTAATAACAACATTCTACTTCGTTGGCTTTAACCCAGAATCAATAAAGGGCCTGATACTTGATTTTCCACCGGGTACCTTTAACCTGGCGCTTAATAATACCCTATTATTTGCGGCTGTCACGGCCTTAATATCAACATTATTAGCATTGATATTGGCAATTAGGGTTGATAGTTTGCCCATGAGGTGGCAAGTACCGATGTCATTAATAATACTTATACCATATACAATACCATTTATCTCATCATCAATGATATGGTACACACTCTTTGACCCCATGTATGGACCATTTTACTATCTCTTTAAGGTATTTCATATACCGATGTTAAACATGACTACGATACCTGGCCTATCAATATGGGCAGTAATAATCGTAGGAATATGGAGCAGCACGTCTTTCGCGTACTTGGTGATTATTGGTGGTCTTAAATCAATAAGTAGGGAGCTTAAGGAGGTTTCCCAAGTGGATGGTGCCTCTATATCTCAGTATTATAGTGGTGTTGCATTACCCTACATATTCAAAATACTGCTTACAGCATTTTTGGTCATTTTCGTGCTCCAATTAGGTAATTTCGATATACCATACGTATTGACTGAAGGGGGACCTGGCTATTCATCAACCACACTACCCCTACTTATATTTGACCTGTTATATTTCATTGGAAATTTCTCTGGCGGTGAAGCCGCAGCTGCATTGCTTGCTGCAATGGCTACCTTACCAGCTGCTGCATTACTATATGTTATGCGTAGTAGTGGGTTTTATGTCAGGCTTCCTGTTGTTAAAATTCCGGATAAGGTTTATGATTCATTACTATGGCTATCGACAATAATAATACTCCTTTTCTTATTATTTCCAGTTTATTGGATGGTTATACTTGCCTTTAGGCCTAATATATATGACTTCATAACACCACCGATACTTTACCCAATAGCCCCCACTGTTAAGTATTTTGTGAGCGCTCTTTCGAGTTCTGTGCCGTACATATCCACAAACCTTATAGTTGGTGCATTCGTGGCATTGATCTCAGCAGTGCTGGCTGGTACGGCCTCATACATAATGTCTAAGCAGAACATTTATTGGTTATTGCTCATTACAATATACCTATACTCATTACCATCAACGAGCTTCATATTCCCAATATACATATTATTCATGAATTCAGGGTTTTTAAATACATGGTGGGCATTAATTCTTGCTGAGCCGATATTCACGGTAACGCTATCCGCCTGGCTCCTCTTCAATATATATAGGGACCTGCCAAATGAGTATCAGGAGTTGGCCGAGATTGAGGGTGCGTCTTCGACCTATATTCTGTTTAGGATAATAGCGCCAATAACCAGGAGTAGTTGGTTCATGGCTATGATACTCTCATTCATAATAAGTTGGCAATTACTATTTTACCCGTTAATACTCACGGAGACTCCATGGCAATTCAACTTCCCACCAACGGGTGCACAGACAGTTACTATATTCGCAATAGAGGCGATAAGGAGTAGGGCCGTTGATTGGGGCTTATTAGCCTCATCAGCACTTGTTGTTGCATTACCCGTCATGATACTCAGTTATATAATAATGGGTAGATTACTTGAGGGATTCAATATTGGTGGGTTGAAGGGATAATCATCTTAATTTAAATGTATGCATATGTATTATGTACCGATGAAAATAATTGTTGGGTAAGGTTTTTAAATTCGATATCAAAAGTGATATTGGTGAGAAAATGTTTGGTATGACAAGATGGGGTACATGGTTAATACTGAATCAAATAACGGACAGGATTAAAATAAGTGAATTAAGAAGTAAAGTACCTCTATATGGCGCTGCCTTTGACTATGCAATAAGTGCGCTGCAAATGGCCGGTTTAATAAGAGTTATCAAGGAGGGTGGTGAGGAGTACGTGGAATTGACAGATCTAGGTAAGAGCTTCAAGAGCTGGTACACAAGCTATCCATACTCACCACCCGCTGCTCCATGGGGCCCAGGTTGGGGTTGGTTCTACGGAGGATGGCATGGTGGAAGACGCTGGTGGCATTGGTGGTGGTAACACAATAATGCAGTTCATTAAAAAATAAAATTATTTTATTATTTCTGTCGGTATCTTCATGATAACTCTTGCCATTGGTGAAACAATGTTTGCGGCAAGCCTTACAAGTGTTGCCATATTGCCCTTAACCTCCAGTTTCCTAAATATACTGAGCATTGTCGTTATAGGATCACCCAGGTTTTCAAGTACTTTAAGCCATACATCATAGTTTGCCATAACGACATATTGATACAAATCGATGTTGGGATTTATTAGAAAGGATGCTTCATTGCACGAATTATTGAATTTAAGTAGTATACCTATGTACTTAATATCATTAATTCCATAGGTTTTTTGTAGGTACGTTATTACATTATTACTAAGGTTCTTGCCAATAAGTAATACATCTATTTTCCAACCATTAATTGCATTGAGGAAATCCTCATTATTATTAAGACTTGAGCATAGCGCATCACACCATTCTCTGCTTGGAAATATGTATGACACGTGATGGTTTTTAATAATAATGTTTTAAGTATTCCCTTAATTTAATGATGATAGATAGATTAACATGCATCTGTTAAATTCCGATCTGCATTTATGGCAATCATCGGTATACCATGGCTTTAGGCACTGTATCATTGCCTCTTGATAGATCCTCCTTGAGTACTCAACTTTTTGACTAATCACGGAATTTTAATATAGAGAACTATCCTAAAAACTTACGAAAACTCTTTAAGCAATAATCATTAATCAGTGAATCCCCTTTCTAATAACTGAATATTATACATATAATACCATTATTCTCTCCAATATGTGATATTTTACTATGTATACAGGTATAGAAAGAGGTTTTATTAATTAATTTTTATTTTTATATTCAATTACTAATTTATTAGAAATAGAAATACAACATTTAATAAAGTATTTTTAATAAATACAACACTAGTACCCTGGATGTTAATATGGCTAATCATGTCTTTGGGCCTGTACCTTCACGTAGATTGGGCAGATCATTGGGCGTCAACGTTGTCCCGCTTAAGTACTGCAATTTCAACTGCATATACTGCCAACTCGGTAGGACAAGGCATGTAATAAATAACTTAAGAATGTTTTATCCACCAGAGGATATAATTAAGGAGTTAGAGATAGCTACGAGGACCAGGAATTATGATTATTTAACATTTATTGGTGATGGGGAACCAACACTATATGCTGGACTTGGAAAGCTAATACAATGGGCTAGGAATAATCAGGATAAGCCATTAGCAATACTGACTAATGGGGCTAAGTTAATTGATGAAGGAATCAGGACTTGGTTAAGTGAATTAGACGTGGTTAAGGTTAGTACAGATGCAGGGAACGAGAAAACGTTTAGGCTAATCAATAGACCACATAGGGAAATAACCTTCGATAGGTTCGTAGAGGGTATTGAGAGATTCCGTGAGGTATTTAGTGGGCAGATATGGACTGAGATAATGCTTGTGCAGGGGGTGAATGATAATGAGGATGAAATAGAACGTATTGGTGATGCCCTAAGTAGGTACAGACCGGATAGAGTCTACATGATGGTGCCCACAAGACCACCCGCTGAGTCCTGGGTTAAGCCACCAACATCCGATGT
>ERZ1669250.293-NODE-293-length-25529-cov-6.521198_pt1 | contig 25529 bp, 25 predicted proteins | sample MGYA00579295_ERZ1669250 | MGnify/ENA primary metagenome ERZ1669250 (study PRJEB41166, sample SAMN08046056) | hot springs metagenome | biome: hot spring; feature: acid hot spring; material: thermophilic sediment; isolation source: thermophilic sediment from acid...
TTATGCCCCTCCTCTCAGCCTCCTTAAGGTCTATGTGATCGTATCCCGTGGAGCGGGTGCATATGAACTTGAGCTTCGGGAGCTCGCGCATGAGGGAAGCGGTGAGCTTAGAGTAGATAAACACCGACAAGAGATCCGCATCGCTCGCCTTTGACGCGTTTTCCGGCGAAAGAGGCTCCTCCATGAACTCGACTTCCAATTCCGACGACAAGGGTTGCAGCCCCACCCTTGTGGCCTCATCGGCCTCCGCGATAAATAGCTTCATATGTAATTCCGTTCATGCACTTAAAAGCCTTGTCTTTAAAGCAGGTGAACAAAAACTATTATGGGAGCAAACAGCACGGACACGGTAACCATGACCTTGATGAACGGGTTCACAGCGGGCCCTGCCGTGTCCTTAGTGGCATCTCCTACCGTGTCGCCTATTACCGCGGCCTTGTGGGCTTCCGAGTTCTTTCCCCCGTATACGCCGCTCTCCACGTACTTCTTGGCGTTATCCCAAGCGCCTCCTCCCGTGGTCATCCATATGGCAAGCGGGAATCCCGTCACTATGGCCCCAAACATGTAGCCGCTGAGTCCCAAGGGCCCTAAGACAAGGCCCACCATAATCGGGGTTCCAGCCGCGATCATGGCTGGTAGCGCGAGCTCTCTAAGCGCAACCTTTGTGGTTATGTCAACGCACGCCGCGTAATCGGGTTTGACCTCTCCTTCCGCTATTCCCTTCACCTTAAACTGCCTCCTTATCTCGTTCACAATGCCAAAAGCGGCAACTCCCACGCCATCCATCAGCAGTGCGGTGAAGACAAAAGGCACAACGCCTCCTATGAACATTCCAACCAAGACGAGTGGATCGTAAACCAGCAGTTGGGAAAGCATGGTTTTCGGCAACTCTAACTCAAAGCCCGCGAAAAGCGATAGAGATGCCAAGGCGGCCGACGCTATGGCATAGGCCTTTGTCGTGGCCTTGGTTGTATTGCCAACCGAATCCAAAACGTCCGTGACGCTTTCCCTCACGCTTGATGGCAGGCCCGCCATCTCGGCTATCCCACCGGCGTTGTCGGTTATGGGGCCAAAGGTGTCTATTGAGATAACCATCCCCACAAATGACATCATAGCCACGGCCGATATGGCTATCGCGTAGATACCGTCACCAAGGCTCGAAGTGAGGCCTCCGTTGAGTATAAATACGGCAAGCACGGCTGCAGCCACCACGATCACGGGAAACACCGTTGACTTCAATCCGTTGGCCATCCCAGTTATTATGTTAAGCGCAGCCCCGGTCTGAGACCTCTCCGCAACCCTGCGAACCGGCCTGAACTCGTAAGAGGTGAAGTACTCGGCAAAGGCATACATGGCTATAAGCACAAGGGTACCTATGACTATGGCCAGATACAGTCCCCTGGACTGCCCCACTAGGAAGTAATCGATAACGAGGCCCAAAACAGCGGAAGCGGCCAGACCTCTGTAGAAAGCGTTCATTATGCGGCTTCCCGAGGGCACGACGAATAAAGAGCCCGCCAGCGTTGCAATGACCGAGGCACCCGCGACGTAAAGCGGAATGGCTTCGAAGGTTGCTCCCCCCTTTAGGAGGTACCCCAAGAGCATTGCGGTTATCAGCGTAACGGCGTAAGTCTCAAACAGATCGGCGCCCATCCCAACGCAGTCCCCCACGTTATCACCCACGTTATCAGCGATCACGCCAGGGTTTCTCGGGTCGTCTTCAGGAATTCCGGCCTCTACCTTTCCAACCAAATCAGAACCTATGTCAGCGCCCTTTGTGTAAATACCACCTCCCACCCTCAGCAGCAAACTCATAAGCGATGCCCCAAACATGTAGCCAACCATGTCCAAGGGATCGCGAAAAGCCGCGTAAAGCCCACCTATCCCAAGCAGGGCTATGCCAACCACAAAGAAGCCCATGACCTTTCCTCCTTGATAGGCTGTCGAGAAGGCGGGCTTAATACCTCCCTGGAGCGCCATGGCTGCTGTCCGAACGTTTGCTCTCAACGAGACCTCAAGCCCCACGTATCCCGCCAGCGCCGAACTCAGCGAGCCCACGAGAAAGCTGACGGCGTTTTGCCAGCCAACGGCAAAGAATATGAGGGCAGCCAGAAAGGCAGTGGCCACCGTCATTATCTTTACCTCTTCTACCAAAAAGGCATCAGACCCCTCCTTGATGTACGCGGCGATCTCCCTCATTTTGTCGCTTCCAGCATCAACCCTAATCAACCTAAGGGTAAAGAACGTGGAAATCAGGATGCTCAGAGCTCCCATAAGGAGGGGAAAGGGCTCTTCCAACGCAGTATTATATCCGCATAAATATATATACGTTGCCACTCGCCGCAATCAGTCGAGCGACTTCAAGCTTATGAAGAGAAGCACCCGATCATCAGTGGAGTTATGGGCAATTCTGTGAACTATCTTCTATTAACGGACGACCTTCGCCCTGCGGTCGCGACGGAACTGCGTCCTCTCCAAACCACAAATCTACCGCATTTTTATAAACGACCGTTAAGGAAGTTTTTTCCATATTGACCTAGAGTTAAAAAGCCAGACCTAGGGCAGAAGGGAAAAATCTACGGCCCAACCGACCGTAAGCAACAAAGAAATGCAGGTCTTGAGCCCCGATGATCAAAGCGAAGACGAACTGCAATGATTTCCGTAAAATCCGAAAGATTTCGTCTACTCTCTCATTAGTTGCCTGGCGGCTATTATGAGCGGATCCCACACTCCCGCCACGGCCGGCATGTACCCCATCTCCACGAAGAAGAGGTCTTGGGCGGTTAGCCCCTTGGAGACGGCAAGCGCCAACAGATCAACTCTCCCCAAGATCTCCTCTTCTCCGACCAGCTGCCCGCCGAGGAGCCTTCTAGTCCCCTCTTCTGCCACAAGCGTAACCCAAATGTCTTTGCCACCAGGATAGTAATGCGCGCGACTCCGAGCCTTAATGGTCGTTTCATACGCCTTGAACCCTGCGCTCTGCGCCTCGCGCAAAGTTAGCCCGGTCTTCGCGATCAGCTTATCGTAGAACTTTGTTATGACGGTCCCCACCACTCCCGGAAAGCTCATGGATCCGCCCACCGAATTGGCGCCTGCAACGTATCCCATCTTGTTCGCCACGGGCGCGTATGGCTGCCAATCGGGCTTTCCGGTTATGAGGTTAACTGACTCGGCGACGTCACCGGCAGCATAGACCCCATTCACCGACGTCTCCATGTGGTCGTTGACCGCTATGGCCTTGCTCGAGCCCAGGCGCAACCCCTTGAACTGAACGCTTGGCTCAATTCCAATCGTGATAAAGGTCCCATCGACCTCGTACTTTTCAGAGTCTGTAATGACAACTCTGCCTTCATCCCTGATCTCCCGCAAAGATTGATTGAGCGCTAACGACACGGAAGCCCCAACCCGATCGCTGACTACCTTTCCGATTTCGGGATCAAGCATCCTGCTCAACGGGTATGGGCCCCTGTGAACTAGCGTGACCTTCTTTCCCAGCGAACTGAGCGCCTCCGACAGCTCTACTCCCAGCACTCCCGCTCCCACGACCGCAACTCTATCAAGCGATGAGAGTCTCGAGACCTGCGTGACGGCCTCCGCTGGATGATGAACGTAGAACACCCTTTCTCCAAGGCTTCCGGGCACATCTGGTATCTTCGGCCTTGCGCCAGTGCTAATAATCAGGGAATCGTACTCCATCACCGAGGTTTCGGTGCCGACCTTGTACGTGACCCTCCTGCTGCCCAAATCGACGTCTACAACCCGCGCACCGACCTTGACATCTATTCCCCTTTTCTCGCGAAAGTAGGCCGGTGTGTAGGTCATGAAAAGCGATGGGTCCTTAAAGAGCCCCTCGAAGAAATAGGGTATTGCACAAGGCGCATGACTCACCATGTCGGTCTGTTCAAGAACCGTTATCGCTGCTCCCTGATCAAGCCGCCTTGCCCTCGAAGCCGCGCTCATCCCAGCTGCCCCGCCTCCTAAAATCAAAACTCTTCTGGAAGGCATGCGTTATGCCATCGATCACTAATAAGCTATGCCACCAACCGAGCCCAAAATTCCGCTGCACGTTGTCGATCAATCCCGATCCACGCCGTGATCCGACTACGTTAGCTCGGTTATTCAACGACTTCTCTCAAAAATAAGAACGTTTAAAAAAGCTTTCTCACGCTCGTGAACTGCCCCGCCCTTTTGGGCTAGATTTCTGGTTCAACGAACGTACTCCATCACCATGCTACCAGGGCGCGGTTTCCCGACGCTGGAGGCCTTCGTTCGTCTGCCCAGAGGGCGGTTAAGGCGCTTATTTACGGGCGTAAGTTCGGCCCGCACCGGCCCTACCGCCATCGGTCATGGCGCTACTTGGAAACACTTCTATAAGGGGCCATTCATCCCCTTCGAGGGGGCTTCCGCCCCAATCCCAAAGGTTAAAGCGGAGATCCAGATCAAAAATCCCCAATCCCTATAAGCCGTTAAGAACTGCGCTTGTGATCGCTTTCCTAGATGGATTACTGATGGGCCTCACGCTTGCAGCTCCGCCAGGCCCCATGAACGCGCTGATAGCTCAGGAGGCCACTAGGAGCGCAAAGCAGGGCTCCCTCGTGGGAGCCGGAGCAATGACGGCTGACGGTGCGTTTTTCTGCCTCTCGTTTGGTGTCCTTTACCTGGTGAAGCCGTACTTAACCTTTTTTTACGCACTTGGAGGCTCCTTCATGCTAGTTCTCGCCTTGCAAACCCTGAGGCAAAAAGGGAACCCAAAGGCCAGCGAGAAGCGCTCCGGTTACCTCACGGGCCTTGCCATAGGCCTTTCAAACCCGTACCAGATCGGCTGGTGGCTCAGCGCGGGACTTAGCTTCATCGGGGTTTTTGGCCTCACCAGCATAGTGGGACTTTTCACGGCTTTGGCCTCATGGATAATCGCTTTTCCGGTTGCGATTAGGGCCGCTGGAAAACGCGGAGGAGAGCCAGTTGCCAGAGCCATAAGGGTCTTATCGGCGGCTGCCCTCCTGGCTTTCGGCCTTTACTTCATCTTCGAATTCGTCAAGGCCATGTTTTAATCGAAATTGGCTTACCGCAAACTCCAAGCCTTCAGCAAAAGCAAGCTACGTAGAAGGGCGCAACGGGAATTTGCGCGAGATACAGGCAAGTAAACGCCTGCAGATGTCAGGTCCCTTGAATCCTCCATAGACCGTGCAGCGATCGTCATACGACGGCATTCGGCTGCAAGCGATCAAATGCTGAAATCATGATCTCTAAGCGCTTAGGTAGAGAAGCCGAAAACGAACTCTTGTTCGACAAGTTTAAAGCGCGATACCAGCTTTTGCGTATGGGATCAGTTGAGCAATCCGTGGTGGAGGCGCTCAAATTTGGCGAGGCCTATCAGGCGGACCTCGTGAGGGCAACGGGCTTCTCGAAGAGCAGGGTATCTGAGGTCCTAACGAAGCTGGAAAGGGATGGCGTAATCGGAAGAACTCACGTCGGGAAGAACTACGTGGTATACCTGAAGTCGCCCCCGCCAGAGAGGCGGCAGGGCAAGGTCACCCTTGGCATAATTAGGTCGGCTGAATATCCGTATGTCGTACCGCTCAAAAAGAGGCTATATGAAAAAGGCATCGATCTCGAGATCAAGGTCTACGATAACGGGATTGACGTCATGAAGGAGCTATCCATGGGAAAGCTTGACTTTGGCATTTCGCCCATGGTAATGCAGCTCTTCTTCTACTTCTTGGAATCACCGATCAAGATCATTGCTCCCGCGGGCGCAGGAGGAGCAAGCATAGTGTCGGGCAAGTACCTCTCTGAACACCCCAGAGTCGCGTCCACCAAGCTCTCCACCATGGAGTTACTGGTTCGGACGACCGTGAGCGGAGCAGTTATGGGAGAAGTTGGGGACATGAGCTACGCTAGAAGTCCTGAATCGCTCGTTAAGATGCTCGAGGAGGGAAGGGCTGAGGCCATAGGTATATGGGAACCTTACGTTACCATGTTGACCGAGATGGGGTTTCACAAGTTGACAGATTACTCCGATTTCGGCGAGCACTACTGCTGTACCTTGGCCTCTCACTCGAGCCTCCCCGAAAAAACGGTCAGCGCGGTGGTTTCCGCCTTTAGGGACGCCCTGTCAGCCTACCGGTCAAACCCGGATACCTACTTGGCCCCCTATTCTGCCCTCATAGGCATGCCATACAAGCTTGTGCTGAAGGCAGCGTCGGCATATACTTATCCCGATGACCTAAGCGCCTCGGTGATGCTAAGGCAGATAGAGCAAGCTGGAATCCGGGTCCCCTATCCCGGAGAGATCAGGGACGCCATATGGCGTCCTCGACGATCCCTTGCCTCGAAGACCAATCTCTCGAAAAGCATTCCTATTTCGTCGGGACGCACCGTATCTCTTGACCTTGGCCTTCCTATGGTCGCGAGGTACACCCCGTACGGCTCGAGGTCGTCGTTTCCCAGCACGCCGTACGATGAAAATATTATGAAGTCCTCCGCAAAGCTGAGCAGCCGGGCCACAAAGCCATCCACAACCGGGTATGCCTTGCAGAGCTCGTCTCCGGAAAGCCTCTGCAAGGAGGTTATGCCGGCAATCACTGGCCTCTGGATGAGGTTTTCCTTTACTGACTTCTCAACGCACGCTATTTCGTCATTGAGGTTTGCGGGCGCCGCTAAGTCCCTGGAGCAAAGGCCAAGCGTTGGGCTCTGTATGGGGATGTTAACGAGCGTCGCCCCCGTGGAGCGAATAAGAGGTGACGCGTAAACGTCTTGCGATTCGCCAAGCTGCAGCACGCTCCTCCACGAAATGCAGGGCTTCTTTGGCAAATCGCTTTCCGTAACTCCCCTTTGAGCGGAGTCCACAAGTCCCAGAAGCGCGTTTGCCCCACAATCCATGAACTTGCTGTACGATAAGCCATCTATACCGAGAAGCAATGGTTTCATGCGTTAAAACAAAGCACCGGATTTATCTTTAACTACTCGTGAAGCGTCGGCTCGCGTCTTCGAGCTTCACTCCCTCTAGGCCTGAGAAGAGCTCGTTCTTGACGTCCTTGCCCAGCTTTATCAGCGTTCCCCAAGCTGCCAGTGTTCCCGTAGCCGCTGCTACGTTTATCCCGCGAGAGAGCCCAGCCCCATCCCCGGCTGCAAAAACCCCTTCTACGCTGGTCTCCATGAGCGGTGTCACCGACGCCTTCATGCTGTAGTACTTTATCTCGGGAGCGTAAAGAAGCGTGTACTTTGACGCAAGGCCGGGCAACACGCCATCCATCTTATCTATGAACTCCAGCAGGTCCTGCATAACCCTGTGGGGCAGGGCCATGCTTATGTCTCCAGGCGTGGCCACCTTCATCGTCGGCTCGATCGTGTTTCTGCCTATCCTTTCCCACGTGGACCTCCTTCCGTCCTCGAGGTCACCAAGTCTTTGAATTATGGGCTTTCCTCCCCCCAGCTTGGTCGCAAGCCTAGATATGCTCTTGCCGTAGTCGATGGTATCCTCCATGGGATCAGTTAGCTTTATGGAGGCAAGCAACGCGAAGTTCGTGTTTTCGCTGATGCGGTTTGTGTAGGTTTCCCCGTTAACGCCTATGGTGCCGTCGTCGTACTTCTCTACGACCACGTATCCTCCAGGGTTAACGCAAAAAGTCCTCACCTTATCGTCATGCGACCGCGTGTACATTATGACCTTGGGATCCATGTAAAGGCTCGTCAGAGGATCCATAACGTATTTGGGAACCTCTACCCTTATCCCAACGTCAAGCGGATTTGGCGTCAGCTGAACTCCCAGCCTTTTAGCTTGATCCTTAAACCACTCAACTCCAACCCTTCCAGGCGCGATTATTACCGCGCGGGACTCCAGAGTTCCCTTGTCGGTCCTGAGCTCAAAGAAGCTTCCGGTCTTCCTCACGTCCTCCACCGACGTGCCAAGCACGAAGTTCACGCCGCCCTTTTCCAGATACGTAGTAAATGAATCGATGACCGCCACCGATCCGTCGGTACCTATGTGGTGCTGCTTTATGGGTATGAGATGTGCCCCTACCTTAGCGGTCATGCGCTGATACTCGTTGAACTGCTCGCCTTTGGGCTCGAACACCCTCTCTTTGCTCGCTCCGAAGCGCATGAAGACCCCATCGATGTAGTCTATTAGCTTATAGCTGAGATCCCAGCTCCCGACCAGCTCCTGTAGATCTCCGCCAACGTCCGGCCTCAGGTTGATTATTCCACTGCTGAAGAGCCCAGCTCCTCCAACTCCGTGATTTATGTGGCAAACAGGACATATGCAACGACCGACCTTGGACAAAGGACAATTCCTCTGCCTTATCTTGAACCCCTTATCTATGACCGCCACGCTGACCCCTGGGCTGTTCTCTATGAGCTCTAGGGCAGCGAAAAGCCCACCAGGCCCCGCTCCGATTACCGCGACGTCGTACATAGTGGATCACCTCGAGAAGAGAGGCATTACTTTCAAAACGTTCCCAGAAAGCCCATGAGCTCCATTTAATAAGCGTTTTGGTCAAGAGACCTCAAGTCATCAGACCGGTTAACCTTCCGAGGAGAACGCGACTTAGCAAGCCTCGAGCGGGCTTCGAACCCGCGACCCCCTGCTTACAAGGCAGGTGCTCTGACCGGGCTGAGCTATCGAGGCGTTTTATAACAAAAGCCGATCTTTAAACTTTGCTGGAGCACCTGGGTTATGCGACAGCGGTTAGCGCATGCTACAAGCATGGATTCGCCAGCTGGTCAAGTCCGAGCTTGTCGCCGCAGCTCACGTCAAAAACTTCGAAACGCGCAACTCATGGCGGCTCCCCGTTGGCTTCTCAAGAAACGCTTATTCGCGCGCTTTTAAGTAACCCATGATATTCTCCGCGGAGAGGCTTCCAGAAGCGGCTAGAGAGGTGCTGAAAAAGTGGGAAGTCGTCGAAGAGGACGCTTCCAGGTTAGGCGAGGCGGAAGTCATTATGGCCTGGAGGGTAGTACCAGAGATGATCGCATCGGCTCCAAAGCTCAAGGCAATACAGACGTTTTCCGCGGGGGTGGATCACCTCCCCTTCACCGCGATTCCTAAGGGCGTTCGGATCTTCTCAAATGCCGGCGCCTATTCGGTGCCCGTAGCGGAGCACGCATGGGCGCTTCTCCTTCACCTAGCAAAGGGGGTAAACGTCATGGATAAGCAGAAAGCGGTAAACTATCCAAGGCAGCTGCACGGAAAAACGCTGCTTGTCCTCGGTGCCGGAGGAATAGGACAAGAAATCGCGAGGATCGGAAAGTGCTTTGGAATGAGAACGCAGGGAATTAGTCGCCATCCCAGGCAGAGCCCGGTCTTTGATGAGGTCTATGGCATTCAATCCCTAGATGACCTACTTTCTCACGCTGACTTCATAGCCATAGCGCTCCCGCTTAACAAGGAGTCTAGAAACCTTCTAGATGCCCGGCGCCTTTCCCTGCTTAAAGATGACTGCGTGATGGTAAATGTTGGGCGCGGTGACGTGGTAGATCAACAGGCGATCTACGACTTGCTCAAGAGAAAGAGGGAGTTTAGGTACGGCACAGACGTGTGGTGGCACGAACCACAGGGTGAGGGCGCTCACCTTCCCTTCACGCACCTGGAGAACTTCGCCGGCACACCGCACATAGCAGGAGGAGCGTCGAAGGAAACAGCGGACTTGGCAAAAATCGCTGCGAGCCGCAACGTCGCTAAATTCATGGAAACAGGCAGCGCCGACAACGAAGTCAACGTGACCGACTACACGTGATAGTTGATCACCATATCCCGTTCGAACGGCATCCTAAAATAATAAGGTAAACAGCACATATGTCAATAAGGCTCGTTTCGTGGAACGTAAACGGCTTGAGGGCCGCGCTAAAGAAAGGGCTGGTCAATTTCATCAAGGAGGACGGGGCCGAATGTTACTGCTTCCAGGAGATAAAGACAAAAGAAGTGCCTCTGGAGCTCCAAATGCTTGGGTATAACGTCTACGCGAACCCCGCCGTCAGAGAGGGATACAGCGGCACGCTGGCCCTCTGCAAGACGGAGCCCTTGAGCGTCCTAAGCGGAATGGGCGCGAAGGAGTTCGATGATGAGGGAAGGGTGCAGGTCCTCGAGTTTAAAGATTACTTCCTTATCAACTCGTACTTTCCGAACTCCCAGCACGGTCTCACGAGGCTCGAGTACAAGCTCAAGTTTGATAACGAGTTCACGACGTTTGCTGAAAATCTGAGAAAGATCAAGCCCCTGATCATATGCGGGGACTTCAACGTGGCTCATGAAGAAATAGACATCGCGAGGCCCAAGGACAACGTCAATAACGCTGGATTCACGCCACAGGAAAGAGAATGGATGACCAAGTTCCTCGCCCGTGGCTACGTGGACACGTTTAGGCACTTCGTCAAAGAGGGCGGGCATTACAGCTGGTGGTCTTACAGGTTTAACGCACGGCAGAAGAACATTGGATGGAGGATAGATTACTTCATAGTGTCAACCGAGCTGTTGCCAAGGCTAAAGGCGGCTGGCATACTTGAAGCGATAGAGGGATCAGACCACGCTCCCGTTTTCCTCGAGTTAGAACGAAAGGCATTGAAACCCTCGAAATAAAATCAAAAAAATGAACAATAATCACAAAACATAAATTCTGCTGCATTCAATAGTAAAATGACCACCTCAGGCGAGACCAGACTAAAGGTCAACGAGGCAGTAAGTCAGATCGTAGATGGCAACTACGTATACCAGCTGTTGATATCCACAGGGCTTGTTAACGCCAACGCGCTTGCTAGGGAGATCAAGGAATCGGTGGAGGCCATGACTGGGAAAAAAGCAAAGATAAACACCATAGCCAAGGCCATAGCCATGAAAAAGGTAAGCGAGGTTGAGACCTCATCCGTATTTCGTGGCCTGAGCTTCACGCTCGACTCAAACCTCATAGAGAAGGAGCTGGACGCAAAAGAGGCTGGCTCCGTACCCCTTGCGTCCACCCTTCTGCTCTTCAGGCACGGCGATAGGATAGTGCTGCTGAAGCAGAGAGGTGAAAATGACGAAAGCTCTGACCTCGTGCTGCTCAGGCTGACGTTCCCGGGAAACTCGGTAGCGTATCATCCGCTCTGGATAGTCTTCAACAGTTTGAAGATAGAGGTGAAGCACGTGCTAAGGCACGACAACGATCTTTTTATTTTCATGAGACGCTCTGAAGCCATAAGAGCCCTTACCGTGATCGAGAGGCTGACATCAAACCTGAGGGCCGAAAAATAGGCGTAAATTCTCCGGCTGCCTTAATAAAAATGAAAGAGTTAGGCGTAGCGGTAGTCGGGCTAGGGGCCATGGGATCGCAGCATGCTAGATTCTTCAAAAATCAGGTGCAGGGCGCAAAGCTTGTGGCTGTTGTTGACCAAGTAAAAGCCGTAGCCGAATCGGTTGGGGCCGAACTGGGGGCCGAAAGCTACACGACCATCGATCAGGCCGTAAGGGACGAAAGGGTGGACGTCGTGTGTTTGGCAACCCCCACGTACCTCCACGTGTCTCAGGCGCTTTACGCGCTTGAGTACGGAAAGCATGTGCTGGTTGAGAAGCCAATGGCCACAACCTTGGCAGGAGCCAGACAGCTCATAAGCAAGGCCAAGTCAAAGCATCTCAAGCTCGGAGTGGACTTCATGGAAAGGTACTCAGATGCGGCGACATCCCTTAAATCTCTCATCGAAAAAGGCGACCTTGGGAAGCTCTTCTTGATAGAGGGGGAGCTGAAATGGTGGAGGGACGAGAAAAGTTACTACCTAAAGGACGAGCTTGCCAGAAGCTGGAGGGGCATGTGGGAAACCGAGGGGGGTGGGGCTCTCACAAATCAGGGAATACACACGGTTGACCTCATGATTTACTTTGGAGGAGATGTCCAAGAGGTGTTTGGTCACATAGCCAACTTCTCCCATCCAGCCATACCAGTGGAAGATACTGGAGTAGCAGCGCTCAAGTTCAGGGAAGGTCACTTGGGCACGCTCTCGGAAACGGTGTCCACAAAGCCCGCGTCTGCCCAATACCGCAAGATAAGGATCATGGGAACCGCGGGCAGCGCTGAGATGACGGACAACAAGGTCACCTTTTTGGCGACGGAGACCAAAAGCGAGATCCATCTCTCCTCAACCACTGGCGAGACGCTGAAACAAAGCCCGAACCTATACATAAGGCTGCTGCAGGATTTCATAGACTCCATAATCCACGAAAGGGAGTTCAAGGTAAGCGGCGAAGAGGGAGCAAAAGCGCTGGAGGTGATTAAGGCCGTATACCTTTCGTCCAGCACCGGGCAGCCGGTGCGTCTGCCCATATCTGCCGAAGTGGTGATATGATTGGAAGTGGCTTTCAGCAGCCTAGCCTATCCAGAACTTGACCTAGCGGGCGTTGTGGGCAGGGTTAAGTCCTTTGGCTACGACGCCCTAGAGCTCAGGGTAGCCGATGACGGCAAGCACATAAGGCCGAGCTATCCGCTCAGCGTTAATGACTCTGAAACGCTGAAATCGGTAAGGGTAGTTGACCTCGCGGCGTACGCCAGGTTTTCGTCAGACCAAGCTCAAAACGACAAGGCCCAACGGCTCGTCGGAACGCTCTCCCAGATCGCCAGCGACCTTGGCGCGAGGGCCGTAAGGGTCTACGTTGCAGATGTCAACGAAGGCGCAGCAAAAGCGCTGGACGCCTCTGCAAAAATCGCAGATCGTTATGACGTTAAAATCATGGTTGAAACTCACGACCCCGTGCTTTCCAGGCTTCATAACCTTCAGGCGTTCCTGCAGAAAAGCCAGAAAGCATGGGTACTTTACGACCCAGCCAACATGATTTACGCGGGCGAGAGACATGAAAAGGTGTTTCCGTTCATAAAAGACCGCATTGCCCACGTGCATCTCAAAGATTTCGTGTTTTCGGGCGAGAAAAGGGTCTTCTGTAGGCCTGGCATCGGCGTGGTCCCGATTAAGGACATAGTTAAGGACCTAAAGGAATCTGGATACAAGGGGGCTCTGTCCGTGGAGTGGGAAAGGCTCTGGAATCCGGAGATGGAGCCAGCTGATGGCGTTTTACCAGATTACCTGAAATACCTGAGGTCCTTGTTGCAGGAGGTTGGGTGGAGTGGAACTCGCGATTATAAGCGACGAGATATCCAACGATTTTGAACACTCCCTGAAGGTTATCCGCGAGCTCGGGGCCACCTTGGTTGAGGTAAGAAACCTATGGGGAAAGAGCGTGGTTGACCTGTCACAATCGCAGCTAGAAGAGCTCAGGAGGCTCGTGAAGGCCTACGGGCTCAGGCTCAGCAACGTCGACTCGGCGGCCTTCAAGACTTACCTTCGCGACGAAGAATCCATTGAGAATCACCTTAGGATGCTGCAAAGGGCAGTAGAGATAAGCCGCTACTTAGACCTCACCTTCACCAGGATATTCACGTTTTGGTGGGAGGGCAGCCTCGCGAAAGCCATGCCCAGCATAGTTGGAGCGCTCCAAAGGGCCGCAGAAATCGCCAGCGCTCAGGGGGTAACGTTGGCCATAGAGAACGAGTACAGCACCTACACGGGGACCGGAGAGGAGACGGCGCGGATCGTAAAGCAGCTGCGCTCCCCTTGGGTAAAGGTGCTCTGGGATCCTGGAAACGCCTTCTTCGCCAGAGAGGAGCCGTATCCAGAAGGGTACGCGCAGGTGCGCGATAACGTGATCCACGTTCACTTGAAGGACGCGAAGGTCATTGATGGGGAATTTCGCTGGATGCCCATTGGAAGTGGTGACATAGACTTCAAGGGGCAACTCAGGGAACTAAAGACGCTAAATATCACGGCCTCGCTGGAGACGCATTACGCGCCCTCAGGCGACAAGGAGCGCGGCACTCGGGAGTCCTTCGCGGGTCTCCTAAAAACGATCTCTGCCCTCGAGGGCTAACGCGGACGACGACCGAATCCCCATCCTTGAGACCTAACTGCTCCCTCACCTTAACTGGGGCAATAAACTCTATCACGTCATTGGGGTGATGCGTGCGCTCAGGAAAAATCAGGGCGCCCGGCACCTCCTCTTCTCCACGCGAAACCGACGCCCTAACGAACTTCAGTGCCCCCATGACCCTTCCTTCATGCTCAAAGGCGGCTATCTTGTACTTGGATATGCTGGCCAGGTAGTCCCTGTTGGGAAAGCTCCCCGTTATCTTCAGGTTAAGCGTTCCAGGAAAGGGCTTAAACCCCAGTTTTTTCACGAACTCGGCGAGATAGCCTTCAAGGGACATGTAATAGGCGCCGTCGCCAAGCCCCGATGACACCAGTGCCTCAAAGCTGACGTTCTTAACCTCAGACGATAATAGGTCTTCCAATTGAAGGCGAACGGATTCCAAAAAGCGCATTCCCCTTTCGGTAAGCGTGACCTCCTGCCCTCCCTTCACGAGGTTTCTTGAAATTATGCCTTCTGATTCCAAAAGCCTCAGAACCCTCGCCGTCTCTTGCTGCGAAAGGCCTGCGGCGTTGGCCAACTTGGTCGAGCTTATGATTTCTCCCCTTTTTTCCATTTCAAGCAAGGACAGAAGCACGAAAAAGTAACGCTGGCTCGCGCGCACTCTAAACAGGAGGAACGGGGACTTTTATGCGTTCTGTCATGCTTTCGGCGCTCAGGGGGACAGCGCATCGCATGATCTTTACCCGTTTTAGGCTAAGCCCCATATCCCTTAAGAAGGGTTCCATGCGCCTGTCCAAAAGAAAAACCTCAGCGCTATCGCTTTCGCTTCTGACAGCCCTTCCTATGGCCTGCCTAATAATTATCGAGGCTTCTTCTTTGAGAAGGAACCACATGGTCCTCTTACCCATCTTTTCGGTCAAGAACTCGAGCACGTCCCTCGAGTACGCATCTCCGATGTTCGGATAAGGAATTCCCACTATTACAACCCTTTTCACGATGCTCTTTCCGTCCTTGACGAACTCGACTCCCTCGCTCAGCTTTCCCCTGGCGACCACTACGACAAGCCCCGCACCGGGCACCGACTTCACGGATGATGAGGAATCCTCGACGTAATCCGCGACCTCCTTGAACCAAGAGGCCACCTCATATGAAGGAACAAGCACAAGAGTTATGCCGTCAGGACTCCTCAGCGATGATACGACCTTCACGTACCTTTCCCTGTTTCTTTCTCTGAGGGTGTACCTCGTGCTGAGGTCTCTGTTCCAGTAAAAAGTGAGGTTGGGGTTGAAGGGGTTTATGGATATGAACTCAAAGTCCTTAAGGCCCCACACTTTTTCCATATATGATTTTGAGGGGAGCGTTCCAGACATCAGAAGCCACCTGTCCTCGTTGAGCTTTGAAAGAACTGAGGACGGATCCATGAGTTTTATGACGACACCTTCAGGCGTGACGTAAAGCCTGTATGAGGGGTCATCCAGTTTCTCCAGTGCCCGCTTGAAAGACGCAAGCTGATGATCCTCAACCTCCTCCAAATGGAAGCTGCCAAGGTCGGGAGGCTTCCGCCCTTCCTTTACGCCCTTTTCTATCCAGCTTTCAAGCGCGTCTAGCACGGCATACACGGTGTCCTGAACGTCCGTACCGGCATAAGCTGCGCGTAACCTAGATATCTTTTGCAAAGTTATGCTGACGTCTACCATGTCCTGAACGTGCATTAGGTTGTGCGCTTCATCGAACACGTGCAGCGAGTTTCCTTTAACAAGTCTCCTATAGAAGAAGTAGTAAGGATACGTGTAAAGGTAAACGTCGGCCTGCTGAAGCTTTATCCAAGAGTACGCGCACTTCTGCGCAGCTCTCTGCCGCTCCAGGAAGCCCACGATCCCCAGCTCGCTTACCTGTTTCCTACTGAACTTCCTATCGAAAAAGGGACAAAGCGGACAGCGCGTTACGGAAACGACGCGATCTCCATCTTTTACCTTGGGCCGTAAGCAAAAGCGGTCCTTCCCCGCCAGTCCCGCAAAGGAAAGGCCAGCCTTCCTGCAGTCCCTTTCCCAAGAGAGGTACTGCGACAAAGTGCGAGAGTAAACCGATGTGGGCCCCAGATGGCGGGCCACCTCAAGCGCTATCAGCGTTTTCCCGCTCCCCGTAGGAGACTGAAATGCCACGCTTTTCTCCTCTATCACCGAGAGTATGCGCTCGGCCGCGTCTTTCTGGTAAGGCCTCAGGTTAAATTCCATCGCATATAGCTAGCAAGGGCTTATGTGCCTTCCCATCCCCAAGGCAACCTGAGAAAGCTCGCTAAATCGATCATAATTGTGATTTCGATTGCCATTTATGCAACCACGCAAAATATATATGGAAAATGACCGCGAAACCCGAGGAAGGGCATGGAGAAAAGGTCGCTTACGTGCTTATCAAGACCAAAGTGGGAAAGGAAAAGGAGGTTTTAAGCCAGCTTAAAAGAGCGGGCTGCGTAGGAGAGGCCAGCTTGCTTTTGGGCGGTTACTATGACATCCTTATGAAGGTATCCTACCGCACTCAAAAGGACCTAAAGGACACCGTGGCTTACTCGATACGCGGAAACGATGACGTGGTATCCACGCTTACCATGATCAGCCTAGATTAAGGGAGTTCACGACGGACTCCATTTTTCTCACGCACTTCTCGTAATCTCCATCTCCAAGGGCAAACGTTGAGCTATCAGCCAAACCCATCCTCAACGCTATTCCTCCGAATCTGAGCGCCAAGAGGCGGCCGTGGCTGTTCAGCGCTCCCCTTGAGGAGTATTCCCTTGGGTTTTCTTTGAGCTCGCGGAATATGCTCAGAAGCTCTTGCTCGTCCCTTCTCTTCAAAGGCCTACCCTCCTGGCAACGAGGGCCGGGGCTAGAAACGCGGAAAACAGCGCCAGAGAGCCCGCAAAGCCAAGGCCCGCAATGCAGTATCCTCCTAGCAGCGGCGCCAAGAAGCTGGCAAAACCAGTCGAGGAAAGCACCATAACGTTCATGACCGCGAAGTCCGCTGCCTCCTCGCTGGCAACCTGAAGAGATACCGTGACCGGGAACAAGCCATGCGAAATCCCCAAGCCGATAAGGCCAAACAGCGGCAAGGGCATGGGCAAGAGGAGCGCCAGCGTCGATACCAAAGAGATCCCCACCAAACGCCTAAGATCTATGAGCTGAACTGGGTGCAAGACCCTTGTCACGAAAGAGCCAAGGAAGAGAAGTATGAAGGAGCCTTGCGAAAGCCAAGCCGGATAACCGAGGTCCACCAACCTAACGCCGAAAAAGGTCGTCACGAAGTTGTAAGCCATGTACACGAGGAGGCCGTAGGCGAACAAGTTAACGTACTTTTGCTTGAAAACCATTACATGCGAGAACGAAAAGGGCTTTCTGCTGCTCTCGACCTTGCTGATTGGAAGGCCAAAAAGCGAGGCAGCGCTGAGTATAAGCAAGGCCGCGGCGCTGCCGGCGTACAGGACAAGGGGAAGGGCAAGGGATGCCACGAGCGTCGCAAGGCCCAACGAGGCGTAGTAAGAGAATATCCCAGCGCTGCCTGAGTGCCCAGCCGCATCAAGCGAGGGCACTTCGACCATTGACAGGCCAAACCCGAGCGCTAGAAAGAAGCCAAGCCAAGCGACTTGAGAAAGGGCCGCAAAGGAAAAAGCCGTAAGGCCAAAGCCAAGAAGCGATGCTTTCCAAAGCGAGATGGGCCTTACCAAGCTCACGATCGTGCCCACACCAGAGCCAAGCCATATGGCAGCCGAGAAGATCCCGATCTGAGTAGCCGTGAAGTGATTGGACCTTAGCATTATTGGTATGGCAGTTATGGCAGCCAGACTCAAAAAGCGCATGAGAAAGGTTGCCCTGACGTAACTCCTATCGGCGACCATTTCGAGTCCTATCCCATCACCTGCCATCAAGCATGTCCAGCAGGTTCCTTATCCTGTCAGCCGTGCTGGGATGGTCGGAAAACACCGTTAAGATGGATGAGCTATCAAGAAAGGCAGGTATCGGTATGATGGGCAAGGGTGCATTCTCATCTGCGACAAGCACACCAGAAAGCTTGAGCAGGGCGCTTATCATACAACTTGGGCTCGTGAGCAGCGCAGCCTCCCTATCGGCAGCGTATTCCTCGCTTCTCGACAGCCACGGCTCCATGAAGTGAGGAATGGGGTTAGCCAGCATTACGATCCTAAGCGATCTACTAACAAGCCTCTTAAGAGGATCCCTGTGGCTAACGTGAGATAGCTCGTGAGCCAAAACCGCGCGCAGCTCCTCCCTGCTAAGCGTTTCAAGAAGGCCCACCGATATCACTATCTTGCTTCCGAATAGGGAGAACGGAGCAAAGGCGTTGGGCTCACCGCTGTCGACAAGCATGATCTCGGGCGCTTTGATGCCCAGCACCGCCGAGAGGTTCTGAACCTCTCCTTGGACCCACTTCGGGGCCTTCAACCTTTGCTTTTTTACCCTTGAAGACGACGCGACCACATGCACTACCAGCATGACGAGCGCCGCGCCAAGCAGCCAAGCCTCAGGGTCCCACCTAGTCCAGTGAAGTATGGAATAGCTCACGTGCCCAAAAACCATCCTGTCAAACCTCAGGCTGTGAGATAGGGCAACCCTGATAAGCAGTATTATCCTTCCCCCAAAGAGCACTGGCGCCAAAGGGGAAAGGAAAAGCGGGATAGCTGAAAGCGCCATCCCCAAGAATATGGCCTTCTCCCCTATCCTCTTGTCCGAGCTGTTTACCAGATAGGACAGAGGAAGCGCCACGGCCGAGAGGAAGAGACTGAAAATGAGCAAGTGCTCATCTATCATCATATGCCAAATTATGCGTGCAAGGTACGGGTTCTGAAACACTAGAGGGAACTCGTGACCCTGAAACCTGTAGTGGATTATCACTTCTTCTCCCTCTTCAGTTTTTCAAGGTACTTGGCCAAAAGCTCCCTATCCCTTTCGTTCTCGGCCATGAGCTCCATAAGCCTGGATATGGTTGGTTCGGCCATCTTATCGAGCAGCCTATCAAGGAGGTCGGAAACGACACCGCGCTCGTAATCCTCTTTTGTGACCCCTGCCGAATATATGTACCTGGGCGTGCCCTTGGATTCAGAAAGGCGCCGCTTGACCATCCCTTTCCTGTATAGCCTGTCCAAAACCGTGGAAACCGTGGTGAGCGCAAGTGGCTTCCCCTCTGCCTCAAGCTCATCTCTAACCTGTGAGACCGTGGCCTCACCAGATCTCCATATGACGTTCAGAACGTCATACTCGAGGGTGGCAAGCCCGCGCTGCTTTTTCATATGCGTAATGGGCGCAGCGCTTAAAAAGGCTTGCCTACTACAGGTGTAGTAGGCCACCAAAGATGGAGATAACTTGTTTGCTTGCTTCGCCAGCTCACCCTCTCATAGGCCAACCAAGGACAGCCGCTTCCCTTAGAAAAGCCTATCCTCCAGAGGGAGTGAGGTACTACTTCCTAAACGGCAGGGTTCCCAGGGCCCCAGGCAACGGAGAGTATGCCGTGACTAAGGGGACCGCATTGAAGCTGGTGGCTGACGCCTTTAGGATTCAGGGGTTTAGCGAAAACGTTGACCTGAGCCACTTCGTGTTCTGGTACCTGCCGAGGGCGGCTACATCATTTTGGACCTACTGGCTCCCGGGCCTGATTGAAAAGAGAATTCCAAAGCTGGCTGACCTGCTGGAGCACTTTACAAAGCCCTGGGTCCAAGAAAACGACACGTCCGTAAGCCAGTTTCTAGAGGGCTACGTGGGGAACGCGGAGGGAAAGTGGGGTTGGCTAGTTGAGCTATCATCTGAGATACTTAACTCTAAGTCAAACAAAGGCCTCATAACTTGGTCCAACTGGGCGGCCAGAGGCTTTGAAAAGGACGGCGTCGAAAGGGAAAAGGTAAACGTGGTCCCTCTGCCCATGGAAGCAAGGCCAAAGTCTCCTGAAGCGTATCATAAGCCGGCTGGATCTCAAAAGACCGTGCTCTTCGTTGGACTGGACTACTGGAGGAAGGGGGGCGACACGGCGCTCAGGGCCCTCAAGAGGGTCAAAAAAGAGGTCCCAAACTTTAAACTGATATACGTGGGCCGCGTTCCATATGAAAAGGTAAACGATTACAAGCTAGACTGGATAGAAAGATACGACTTTCTTGAGAGAGATAAGCTCCTCAAGCTTTACTCTTCCGCAGACGTTTTCTTCATGCCCACCAGAGCAGAGGCTTACGGGCTGTCAATCTTGGAGGCCATGGCCTTCGGTACGCCCGTGGTCAGCACGAAAGTTGCTGCAATACCGGAAATCGTGCCAAGCGGGGCCGGTTTCCTAACCAACGATGAGGATGAAATGGTGGAAAGGATAGCGGACCTAATTAGTGATGAAGAGCTAAACCAAAAAATTGGGACAAACGCCGCGAAGGTGGTGGCGCAAAGGCATGAGCCGCGCTCGGTGTCAAAACAAGTATATTCGGTTTACGCAAACGCGCTGGGAATGTAACTCGCCGGCAACTTTTTGATCTGATGGTGATTCAAGCAATTGGCGATTGCTCGTCGCGTTCAGCACCTCTTTTCAGCAACCCTTCGAGAACCTTCTGAAGTCCAATGGCCGAGTAATTCATACCTATCATTGTGGTTCTGCCCTTTCTCTCAACCTTGACCTCGGTGCTGAGAAAGCCTAAACCCTTCAAAGACTGTATCCCTTCCCAAAAGGCCGTGTGCGCTCTTGGCTCTATGCCGTACTCCTCGCAAACGGTAAGATACTCCTTTTCGGCCTCTCCGGTGGCTATTCTTTCTTTGCCAGCCGATATAAGCGCGCGCGCAACCGCGAGAAGCGTTGCAGCGGATTGAGTTGGCAAAGAAAGCAGTTCCTCCTCGTTAGGAACCCCCTCTATGTCCCCAAACACAACCCTTACGTCCTCTGGCGTCACCGCGCTTCTGCCTTCGGCTTCCGCCCTCTTTCCAGCTCTCCAAAGGAGCTCAAGCGCCAACCTCGCATCTCCTCCTGACGAGGCGCCCAAACTAGCTGCTTGCGTTACGACTTCGTCGTCAACCGCCCCCCTTTGAAAGGCCTGAGGAACCCTCTGCATAAGTATGTCCCTCAATTCCGCAGCGCTGTAAGGCGGAAATATGACCTGATTGTGAAGCAATGTGCTCTTTGTGCTTTCGTCGAGTCTTCCCATAAGGGCCGGCGACCTCGATATGAATATGAAGTTCATCCTTCCGCTTCCCCTTTCATCGCGGGTAAGCTCGTATACGGCATCCGATCCAGAGGCATCGATTAGATAATCAACCTCATCAAGTACCAGCAACAAATAGGAATTATCGTTTTCAAGGTGCTCCAAGACCATGCGATGTATGTCCCTGGCTGAAAATCCCTTGTAAGGTTGGTAAGGGTCAAGCGAAGATATTATTGACTGCAAAACGGAATACAGCGTCCTTTCTTTCCTGCAATCAATAGATATCGACTTAAACTTAAGACCAAACCTTCCGCTTGCCTCCTTTGTAAAGATCGAAGAGAAGAGCTTCGTAACGGCTGTCTTTCCAACGCCCACGCGCCCACTGCACAGAACTTTCTGGCTCACCTTGCCTGGGGACTCTAAAGATACCCTGAAGAAGTTTACCAGGTCCCTCATTTGAGAGTCCCTGTGGGGCAAATAGCTAGGCACGTAATCTGGAAATAGAACTGCCTCCTCCTTAAAGATCTTCCTAGAATACCCTATTTCGTCAAAGAGGTGATCGTAGCCCCCATCGCTCATAATTTAAGCGCCGCAATTAGTATTTCAACTTAACCATGGGGCTATGGTGAAACTATTACAGCAAAAAGGCCTTCCCACCATCTTCGATCGCCAAAGCTTATTTGCTAGAAACGTCCATCGGTATGGAAAGCGTTAACAAATTCAAGAACTTATTATATCGCGAAGGCGCCAAAGGGCTGCTTAGCCACATCAAGAACGAAAGGAATTACGACTGGATCGGAATATACGTCAGAAACGGCGACAAGCTTGTGCTGGCCATCGAAATCGGCGCACCGGCCAACCATCGCGTCATAAACGTTGGGGAGGGCATCTGTGGGCTTGCGGCAAAGGAGAAAAAAACGGTCGTTGTTGATGACGTTAGCAAGGAGAAGAACTATCTTGCCTGTTTTCCCTCGACCAAATCAGAGATCGTGGTACCCATATTAAGAGGAAGCGATGTCTTAGGGGAGATCGACGTCGACAGCGATACGCTCAACGCGTTCGGAATAACCGATCAAAAAATCCTTTCCGATGCGGCAGCAGCGCTTTCCGAGTCATGGGACAAGCTGGGCTTTCGCATCCGAGCAACTTAAATTTCAATGCGAGTTACTTTATTGAGATATGGCGCTTTCAAACAGACCCATAAAGGGGTTTACCCCCTCCCTACATCAAAAGGTAAGCTCAGCTGCAGTCAAATGCCCTAGGCTTAACTCTGACGTCATATTCGTGCTTAAAAGAGACGGATCGTCTGAAGTCGAGGGGTGCCCATACTACAGAGACGGAAAATGCGCTATCCCATACGCGCACAACTTGCTTAAGTTGCCGGCCATATCTGATCGCTACAGGATCAGAGGGAGTTACGTGTGTCCGCTATGTGGGCACAAGCTGGAACTTAAGATGAACGGCATTTATCAATGCCCCGTCGATAAAAGCATGTACCTTCCTCCAGACTTGCAAGTCCCATGCCTCTTTTATAAGTCCAGCGGGCGAACTACTCTTTTTTAAACATTTTTTAAACAGCGCGCGCTTCGGGTTGACTGGACTTGCTCGCCTTCCCGGTTTATCCTACTGCAAGCAAAGGTCGGCCTCTGCGAGGCCCCCATTTAGGCCCAGCTAATCTGATAGATCCTCTTCGCTAAGGGCCGCGTTAAGCACCTTCTCGAGCTTGCTCCTAAGCTTCTCGTTTGCGGTTATCACTTGGCCGTTCCTGTATATTAGTGCCTTTTTGGCCACGTCCACGGCGCCTTCCTCGTCGTCAACCCTCGCCTCCAAGCCGGCCTTCTTCAACTTACTTGCCAGGTCCTTCAAGTCCAATACGGGTGGAATCGTCCTAATCGACATTATGGTCTCACCGTTGATCATCATCTCCTTGGCTATGACGACATTTTCCTTGTCCATCACGTCAGCTAGCCATATGTCCATGGTATCGGGGTTAAACGCCATAAGGCGGCCCCTGAACACATCTATCTGCTCTCCATCCAGCCCGGCGGCCCTTTCCACAACGACTTGGGCCCCAATGCTGTTGCTCAGCATCTCAAAGAACTTCTTTTTCATTACCGAGCCCTTAAAGCTGTCAGCCATTTATACATGCGTAATAAAAACACAGGAATTAAGCATTTCCATTGCAAAATGCAACTTTTTGTATTAGCGCAAGCAAGCCTACGCCGCACCCACGGACGGAGCTTTGCTCAGCGGTCGGAACCGCGAGAGCTGAGAGCCCCTTGTCGTGGGCAACCCCCATCGGGCAACGGACCCGCGTCCTCCAGTTAGAAAACATCGCGCTTTCATGAGGGAACGAACCGCTTTCAAGGGAACTCCCCCCTTACCCTCACGCACCTAAGCCTTTGCTAGTTCCTGACTCGCTGCTGTCGGGCCCTTGCTGCGACGCGGGTGCTCAGCTTCTCCTTGTAGTCATTCCACCTGTAGACGGCTGAAAGCGCCTTCACCGCCTGTTCCGGCGTCGGATAAGACGGTATGCCGTTTCTCGTGAGCCACTTCATGGCGTCATCGCACTCCTTTCCGCCCACGAAGCTCGTGACCATGGGCTTGTTTCTACCAGCCTCATCATAAGCCTGCGCTATCTGCTTCGCTATGGCCACCGGATCGGTCACAGCGGTCTGACAATAGAGCACTATCACGGTTCCGATTCTATCGTCCTTAAAAGCGACCTTTAGGGCGTCGTAGTACTGCTTCTCGTTTGCCCCGCCGGTCAAGTCTACCGGGTTCTTGGGCGAGCCAAAACTAGGCATGTACTTCATGAACTCCTTCTTCATGTCATCTGGAGGGACAATAAGCGGTATGTTGTTGAACTCGCAAGCATCTGTCGCCAGAACTCCTACTCCGCCCCCGTTAGTGACTATTACAGACTCTTTGGCCTTGAGCGGCGGTGACTGGGAGAGAGCCTTAACCCAATCAAACGCTTCGCCAAAGTCGGCCGCGCGTAGCACGCCCACCTGCTTCATCGCGGCGTCAAACACGTTATCAGCGCCAGCCAGCGACCCCGTGTGGCTTGCCGCTGCTTGGGCTCCCCTCTTACTCCTGCCTGACTTTATGACCACGATCGGCTTCTTCAGCACAACCTTTCTCGCCGTTTCCATGAACTTTTGTCCGTCTTTTATGCCTTCCACGTACATCAGGATGGCATTTGTCGATGGATCGGAGGCAAGCCACTCGAGAAGGTCCGCATCGTCTATCTCTGCCTTGTTTCCGGTGCTAATTATGGCCGACATACCTATTTGCTGAAGGATTGTCCATCCCATAAGGGCGATTCCAAGCGCGCCACTTTGACTTATGAATGCGACCTTCCCAGGTATGACGTCCTTTGGACCGAAAGTGGCGTTCATGGTCTTTCCGCCATAGTAAACGCCGAACGTGTTAGGACCAAGAAGCCTCATGTTGTACTTCTTACATATCCTCACGAGCTCTTCCTCTTCTTCCTTATTGCCAACTTCTCCGAAACCCGAAGAGATCACGTCAATGGCTTTGACGCCCTTTTTACCGCATTCCTCAAGAGACTCGGCCACGAACTGCGCTGGGATGCTTATTACGGCAAGGTCGACAGGACCGGGAACGTCTAGAATAGAGGCATATACCTTAAGCCCCTCTATCTCCTTTATTTCATCTGCTTTTTTGTTTACAGGGTAAATCTTACCCTTATACCCGTACTCCTTGAGGTTACGCACTATGACGTTTCCTATCTTGTTTTTTACCTCGGAAGCGCCTATCACCGCAACCGATTCTGGAGCAAGCAACGCATCAATTCCTTCTACGTTTGCCATTTCAACCCTATTAAGAACTTGGGTAGTTAAGTGTTTATAGCATTTCGAGCCGATTTACCTTACCCATCAGCAGCTGTTCAAGCGGAATATCGCCTGCTATGCCCTTGATAGCAAGGCGCACCACAAACTAAGTCCAAGGTGGTACAAAAACGAAGACAACTGATGCAAAAGGACTACAACGCTGGGGTCGCAACTAGGCCATTTCAAAGGTAACCAAAGGGCCCGCTAGCCCTTCAATGGCTCGCCTTTACAGTAAACTTTTCCCTTGATCCTCCTTATGAAGTTTGGGCATGCCATGCAATCTGGAAAGGCAACCATCCGACCCATAACTGGGCAATTGACCGCTTCTTTTTGCATGCTGCTAAGCATCTTCCGACTGACGACGCCCCTTAAAGACGACAGCGCCTCACTGCTTGCCTTAACTCCCTCAGGAGCCTTTATCACATCAACTAAGTACTTTTCGTCTGCCATGGTGAACGCATCCACACATCCATAAAAGTTTAAGGGCCAACTTCAAGAGGTAGTCATCTTAACCACTGGAGGTCCCATCCGTTGAGTTGATGATAAAAGGCCAGCGAGTAAAGGCATGGGTATTTCTAGGTGCTTCCTGAAAGCCGATGGTGCCTTGGCAGCGCTCGAT
>ERZ1669250.295-NODE-295-length-25494-cov-5.906286_pt1 | contig 25494 bp, 29 predicted proteins | sample MGYA00579295_ERZ1669250 | MGnify/ENA primary metagenome ERZ1669250 (study PRJEB41166, sample SAMN08046056) | hot springs metagenome | biome: hot spring; feature: acid hot spring; material: thermophilic sediment; isolation source: thermophilic sediment from acid...
TACAAAATTATATTTTATTTTTTTATATTTTTCTTTTTGTTCTTCATTTATTTCATCAAATGGAGGAATTATTAGATCATCCAAAGGGTTTAATTTTTCATTATATCTAATTCCTTTAAATTGATATATTAAAGTCATTCCATCACAATAGCTCTTTTGCTTATCTTTTCCAATTCTTCAACGTCTATATTGAATTTCTTAATTATTTCTTTAAATGACATTCCTTTATTGTCCAAATATTTTATTGCTAAATAAATCAAAAATTCGTCCCACGTTATATCTCCCCTTGCAACCTCGCTTTGGACTTGTGCCGATACATAGGTTAATAATTCCTTAGTTGAATTCTTTACCCCTATCGACGCTCGCGATTCAACCATAATATACCTTATGAAAAATAATATTTAAATTTTTAGAAAAATAGAAAAAATCATGAAAAATAAATACAAGAATTAATATTTTTTTGAAATCTTTTCAATAATGAAATATAAAATTTATAAAAATCATAAAAATTATAAAATTTATAAAGAAAATTTTATATAAATAAAATTAATCTAAAAGTCATGATCCATTATTTGATAATAACCTTATTTATATTATCTACAATAGGGAATAACCAATATGTATACAATGAGGGCAACCATTATATAACAAATATTCAAGAAAATGCTACCCAGCAATTAAAGGACGTTATATCGAGATTAACTATAGTCGTTAACACTATTGCTGGATCTATACTTGCTATATTCTGGATATATGAAGGATTATTTTTATTCTTCCACAAAGATGATAGAGAGGGTATAATGAAATTTAAACATGATTTGCCTATAATGTTGCTTGCATCATTCATAGTTTTAGGTGCATCAACAATAGTCAATATAATAAGTTTCATTGCAACAGGATGAAATATGGCAATATCAACAATAATAAATTTAATTTTATTCGATTTTTTATCCACAATAAATTCTTTGTTAATTTTTGGATTGACAATAATATGGGCATCTTTTACATTTCCATTGCTCAATCCAAATTTTGCATTTCCACAAATATTGATTAATGGTCAAATACCTCCATTAAATCCATTGTATTATAAAAGTGAATCATCAATTTATATAATAAATGCTCAAATAGGTATGGACTTTGCAGTAAATATCAATTATTTAATATTAAATTATATAGTGTCTCCTTCAATTTCTATATTTATAATATTTTCAGGATTTTATTATCTTTGGAAAAAGCAATTTATTTTTCATGAAAGGAACGACTATTTATTTAATATTGTATTAGGAATCATTTTGGCCTATTTCTCTCTGATAATATCGGACTTACTTTTTTCCTTGTTGAGAACAATATATATTTATTTTTATTCAGGAATGCAGATAAATTGGTCTGGAACACCAAATCCATATCAAGGAATAACAGATCTAGAATTATGGCCATTCAATTATTTTTTAAACAGCTACATATATTTTGCATATACTGAAAACAATCTCTTGGAATTATTGATTTTATTAACGTTATTTACAGTAGTTTTAGCATTCACAATTGTACTAGTTATGAGAATTGTGTGGATATATTTTTTCATTATGTTTCTTCCTTTGTTCTCAATATTTTTAACATTCAATGGAACGTATGAAATAGGAAAAAGAATGTGGCTTACTTTCATAGATAGAAGTATAGAAATAATATTTATGGCCCCTTTGATTATGTTAATGGGAATAATTCAAGATCCATTGTTTTGGATAGCAATACTATTGGTATCTATGCTTATTCCATATGTAGTTACATTTTCAATGTCCAGCATGGGTTATCCTACAGGATATCCTCTATTTCCAAGGTTTGGAATACTTTTAAAAGCTAAGGATGAGATTTCAAATGGAATTGAAATGATTGGTTCGCTGGTGTTATTCTAAAATGAAGGAGATAGATATTCCAGAAAATATAATGAACGATATTTTTATAATGAATTTACCAATATCCAAAATTAAAAATTCAATAATTCTATCAACTCCATTTATTTTGTTTTTTTATTTAACAAAAGAATTTGTAATTTTAATAATTACAATTCTTTTAATATTAATACCATTAATAAAAGTAAGAGGAGAATATATTGATTCTTTATTGTACAAAAATTTTTATTATATTTTATCAAGGAAAAATGTTCAAGAATATGAGATTGAAAAATATGTATCTATAAGAAAAGTAAATGAATTTATATTTAAATGGAATGATAAATTATCAATTTCATATTCAGTAAAATATGTAGGTAGTGAATTTTTAGATGATGAAAAGAAGGACGAATTAAAGGAAAAATTCATAGAGATTTTAAATTTAACGAACTTTGACATAACTATTTTTAATTTGTACGATGAAATTCCAGACATTAGATTTGAAATTGAAAATGAATATTCTAATGAAATTAAAAATTTAATTAATAATAATTTTGAAAAGAGGGTATTTTTAAAAACATTAATTGTGTTTTCATCAAAAAGCGGCAACGTTGAAGAGTTGGAATCTCTCGAAAAAATCATTTCAAATATATCATCATTCGAATTTAATTTTAATAAAATGAAAGTCGATGAATTTTCATATTCTATATGGAGGCTGTGGTCAGCATGTTGAAATTTTATAGAGATTTTTTATTATTATCCCTTTCAATATCAATTTTATATTCATATATATCAAAAAACATATTTGGAATAATATTAATGAATGCATCTTTAATGTTTTTGTATTTCATTTTAAAAAATCAATTTTTATATTCAATAATCTCCTTCTTAATATTCATAACTTTTCTTTTCTTTTTTATAAATTATGTATTCATTTTTGTCTCTTTAACATACATTTTGATTGTCATTCTAGGTGATAAAAATGAAAATATTAAAAGATAGAATAGAAAAAGGTGAAAATAAAATAAGTTATTTTGAATTGGATCTTCCAACAAAAATAAAATTTTCGGAATTATCTGACATATTGACTGAGGAACCACATTCTATGAGAATTGATATTAAGAGCATAAGCGACAATTTTTCAATAAAAATTTTAGAGTCTGAATCGCAGAGAATTTTTCCTGGAATAAATAGTAAAAATTTTTCTAGCAGTATAAAGAGCAAAAATATATTAGTTTCTGCCAAATCTTTATTGGAGTATATAATATCTGGGAAGGGGCATTTATACGATGTAAATTTTATAATTTATATCAAAGGTAATGAATATCATAATATAATAAACAAATACAAATCTAAAAAATTTAAAATAAAAAGATATAGATTTGATATTTTTAATAAGCACAAAAAATTCATAATGCCTCCAGATAATAGTGAAGGTAGAAAATTACATACACATGGAATATCATACCTATTTCCATTTCCTGGAAATGGAATAACAATGGAAAATGGCATTTTAATTGGCTTTCATTATTATAACAATATGCCAATAATCTTTAATAGATGGGAATTTCCAGCATCTCATGGCATAATAACAGGTTCTACAGGTTATGGTAAATCCCATTTCGTAAAAATGGTAATGATGAGGGAAAAATTATCTTATAAAAACATGAAATATTTTATAATCGATCCATTGGGAGAATATAAAAATTTATCAAAATTCTTGGATATTAAATATTCAAATTTAAATGATGATGATATTCCCAATGTATTTTTAAGGTTTGAAAGTGAATCATTGGATGAATATGTTGAAAGAATATCTTCATTATTTTCATCCATTTTCCATTTAAGTGAAAGAGAAAAGATATATTTTTCAAAAAGTATAAAAAATTGTATAAACTGTAATGCTCAAAAGATTTTAAAGTCTATAAATTCTAAAGATAGTATAGGAAAAAATTTGAAATCATATATCTCAGATTTTTATGATACCCAATATGGAAAATTTTTATTTGGTAATAAGAAAATACCAGAAAATGGAATAATTTTTGATTTTTCAAAAATTAAGGAAATGGATTTTTATATATCAATTAAAATAATATTAAATTCTATGATTCCAATTTTAAAAAATGATTCAAGAAAATTCTTAGTAATAGACGAGGCATGGAAAATAATGAAGGATGAAGAATTGTTGAACATTTTAGACATGATGTTCAGACATGTAAGAAGGTATAAAACATCCATAAATTTAATCACGCAAAAATCAGATGATTTATTGAAAAATGAAATAGGGAAAACTATGATGCATAATTCCCTCATTCATGTCATATTTAGACACAACGAAGTTTCAAAGGATATGGAAAATTTTTATTCTTTAAATAAGAATGAAATAAAATATATTGAAAATTTAAAAGGCCCGGGAAAAGATGGAAGTGAAGCTTTCATGATATCCCAGCATATTAGAATTCCAATTAAAATACCCATATCACAATATGAAATGGAATTGATGGAAAAAATGAAATATTTTGAATAACATATTTTTTTGATGGATATATCAGAAATAAAAATAGATCTTTATTCATATTTTTATGAATTGGTGAAGCAAATACCTCAAGGAATGGTATCAACATATGGGGACCTTGCAACAGCATTAGGAGACATAATAGCATCAAGGGCAGTTGGTGAAATGCTATCAAAAAATCCAAACCCCATTATTATACCTTGTCATAGGGTAGTAAAGAGTGATGGAACAATTGGAGGTTTTACACATCCAAATGGTATAAGGAAAAAGATTGAACTATTAGAATCTGAAGGAATCAAAATAGAAAATAACAAAATAATAGGATTTGATAAGATAAGATTCAGAGAATTTAAAACAAATTATCCATTAAAAAAGATAAGGGAATTCGAAAATGAATTAATAAAGAAACTTGAATTGAAGGACGTTGATTTTGATTATATTTATTCATACGATGTTTCATATAATGATAGGAATGCATATATTGCTATTGTTAAATTTAAAAATTATAAAATTGAAGATTATAAACTTATAAAAAAAATTGTCAATTTTCCATATATACCAACATATTTGTCATATAGAGAAGGAATTCTTTTATTAGATCATCTACCTGAAGGATTGGGAATATTGGACGGAAACGGGATTCTTCATCCACGTAGAATAGGACTTGCATCATTTCTAGGCATATTATGGGATAAACCAACATTAGGTATTGCAAAATCCCTTCTCTTTGGTAAATTGATAGATGAAATGATATATGATCAAAAAGAAATTATTGGCTTTAAAATTAAAAATAGATATGTTTCACCAGGAAATCACATATCCTTGGAAAGAGCATATAAAATTGGTAAAGAAATATTAAATCATATAGACCCAATCAGGCCAGCGCACAATTTGTCTAAAAAATTTATGGAATCAGAACTGCTGCAGCAATCACCGTAGTCCATTCTCCAGGCTTTTCAACTACGGCTGTAGATGTTATATTTTGAGTTAACAATATTCTATCATCAAGTTTCCAAGTATTTATTTCTTCGTCCCATACAAGGTGATGATCTATTCCAAGCGTTGATGCAAGCATTTCAGCAGCAAGTTCCTCTGCAAAATTTCCTGCTGTTTGCTCAGTTTCCCCAAAACTGTGATGTTCACTTAAATATCCATACATGTTTCTATCCTTTGGTATTGCCAGACCAACAGATGCTGAGATCAACCTGTTTAATTCATTGCTTGAATTCCTAGCCAATACAACGTAAAGTATTTGGCCAGGTTTTAAATATTTTAATCCCTCGTCTTTAGAAACTATTTCTGCATTTGGTGGAAAAATTGAAGAAACTTCAACCAAGTTAAATTGGGCAATACCTGCATCTCTTAAAGCCCTTTCAAAAGATCCAAGCTCGCTGGTATGCCTTCCAACGCCTTTTGTAAAAAAAACCTTGTTTGGTATTATCGTTAACATTTCAGATCTTTTCCTCTACAGTTTTTTCCTCTATTACTTCCGTTCCCCTTTCAATTACTATTTGTGAAATCTTTGTTGGTTTGAACGTCTTTTGAAAATAGTCAAGAGCTATAAAAGCCTGATTTGGATCACCACAAGTATAAATATCGAGTGTGATCAAACCATGCTCAGGCCAAGTATGAAAACTAATATGGGATTCAGCCAAAAGTATAATACCACTACATCCCCTTGGCCTAAATTGATAATAATCTGAAGAAATCTTAGTTAACTTGGCATACTTAACAGATTCTTCAAAAATTGGCTTCATTGATTCAACATATGCTATCGTATTTTCATCAACGCCGTAAAAATCCGCAATTATATGTATTCCCACGGCCATCTTCAGCATCCTCCATAAATTATTTTCACCTCCAATTTTAACAGATTACCTTGATAATACCATCATATTTAAACTTAACCCCCAATTATACCAAATGGCAAAATTATGTTGTTTGAATCTTTTAAGAAATTATTTCCAATATTTTATCAAATCTATTGATTTCATTACGACCATCATTTTTTTCATGTTCATCAAAGATCTTTCATGTGCCTCTTTGTCTCCTGATGAAACTGCATCTTCAACGATTACAGGTAAAAATCCTATATTGAGTGCATGCCTTGCTGATGTTTCAATTCCAATTTCTGTTGCAATACCTGTAAATATAATTGTTGTTATTCCTGCATTTCTTATCATATATTCAAAATTTGTTCCTATGAATATACTTGCCGTATTTTTATTTAAAACAAAATCACCATCTTTTGGCTTAATTTCACCATAAATCTCTCCAGGGTTAAAACCAGATTTATAAAACAATTTTCTTACAGGAGATTCAAACCTTTCATTTAAAGGAGTTATCCTTGTATAAAATATTGGTATTTTAGCATATCTTGATTGTTCAATCAAAATTTTTAATTTTTCTATAAATTCCTCTTTGTTAAATATCATGTTAACAAGAGATTCTTGTACATCCCATACAACCAAAACACTTTTTTCTGGTCTTAAAAAATCCTTTAATTCAAACATATATTATAATATATAAGTTATTTATTTATACGTTTTTAATTCTTAAATAAAAAATTGATTAATTTAAAATCATAAAATAGAATTAAATATTTTTACAATATCTATAAATCATGCAATACCCTGAAGAAATCAAGGAATTATGTGATTCATGTTTAGGAAGGATTTATGCCATGATGGGTCATGGTCTTACAAATAAGGAGAGAGGAAGGGCTATAAGGATTTTATATTCTATGGAAAATAATTTAAATATAGATGAATTAAAAATTGAAAAATGTTACCTATGCAACAATATTTTTAATGATTTAGAAAAATATGCAGAAATAGTAATTGATGAAATGAAGAATTATGAATTCAACACCTTTCTGGTTGGAATAAGAATAGATAATGATATATTGGAAAAGGAAAAAAAGATACATGAAAAATATGGAAACATGGGTGAAAGCATAAAGAATGAACTCTCTAGAGAAATTGGTAAAATAATTAGTAATAGGATGAACAAAAATGTAGATTTAAAAGATCCAGAATTATCGGTCATTATAGATGTTGATTACTATTCAGTTGAAATAAAGGCAAAGTCGATATACATTTATGGTAGATATAGAAAATATTCAAGAAATATACCACAAACAAGATGGATACACAATAAAGGTGATAAATCGGTGGAAGAAAGGATAGGTGAAATTGCAATTAAATATTTCAAAGGTGACAAATTTTATTTGCACGGCGCAGGAAGAGAGGATGTTGATGTATTGATGCTAGGAAATGGAAGGCCATTTGTATTGGAAATAACAAATCCAAAAATAAGGAATTATGATTTACATGAAATTGAAAAAGAAGTGAATGAAAAAAATAAAAGTATAATTGAAATATTTGACTTAAGATATTCGAGTTCTAAAGAAGTTGAAGAAATAAAATCGAAAGAATACCTAAAGGTATATGAATTGGAAATTGAACTAGAAAAAGAAATACCAAATGAAGAAATTGTAAAGAAATTGAAATCTCTTGAAAATGTAATAATAGATCAGAGAACCCCTTTAAGGGTCATAAAGAGCAGGTCTGACATGTATAGAAAAAAACGTATAAGAAGGATAGAAATTAAAAAAATTGAAGATAAAAGGATTATATTAGAGATAGAGACCGATCCAGGAACATATGTGAAAGAATTTGTGCATGGAGATAATGGTAGAACGAATCCATCTATATCATCGATACTTGACCAAAAAATAAAAATAATAAGACTTGATGTAGTTAAAATACTGGAACCGGAGGAACGATAAAAATGGCAGAAATGTCGAGAGGACCAAGAGCTAGATCTGGTAGGAAATTAATGAAATCCGTTAGAGAAAAGGGGATGGCGCCAATAACAAGGATGTTAAGGCAGTTTGAAATAGGTGACAAGGTGGCAATAGATATTGAACCATCTATACATAGTGGAATGCCACACCATAGGTTCCAGGGTCTTGTTGGTGTTGTTACTGGAAAACAGGGTGATGCATATATCGTTGAATTAAATATAAATAGGGTAAAGAAAAAGATAATAGCCATGCCTGTACATTTGAAGAAGGTGTGAGGCATGGATAGAAAATATTTAACAATAGCAGAAACAAAAGAAATTTTAGAAAATATTGCAAAGGACAGAGAGATTAACGAATTTCAAAAAGATGTTTTGAACTATGTTAAAACGATGAGTAAAACAAAGCCGGATGAAGCAAAAGAAATGGTAAAAAAGTTGATGAAGCTTGATTTTGTAAATGAAAAAATGGCCGTTAAATTAGTTGATATAATGCCAATAAATGCAGAGCAAGTAAGAAGTATTTTTTATAAAGAAAAGAAAGATTTAAGTGAGGAACAAATAATCAAAATTTTGGAAATACTTAGAGGGGAGTGAAGGGGGATGGAGGAATACGCATACGTTTTAGATTATTTACCTCAAGGTAGGTTGGAAGAAAAATCTTTTAAGAGAACCCCATTGGTATTAGCGATTGGTGAAACTGAATTCAAACTTTTTGAACTTATTCCAAAGATAAATGTAATGATATCTATCGGTGAAAGGATCTACATTGGGAAAGATATTGAAAAAAGGGTAAAGATTGAAAGTGTAAAGAGAAGAATAACTTACGATGAATTGACCGTTGCAGCACAAAATGAATTGCCTTATATTTTGGAGGAAATTGTAAAAAAACATGAGCAGAAATTTATAGAATTTTTCAACAAAGCTTCTCCAATTACAACGAGGTTTCATATGCTTGAATTGTTACCAGGACTAGGTAAAAAGACTATGTGGGCGATAATAGAAGAAAGGAAAAAGGGTGAATTTAAGAGTTTTCAAGACCTACAGAGCAGGGTTAAGCTTCCACATCCCCCTGAGAAACTTATAGTGAATAGGATAATAGAGGAGTTAAAAGACAGAAATATTAAATATAGGATATTTGTAGCAAAATAAAATGATATCGGAAAAAATAAGAATGAAAAGGAATGGTCAGGTTCTTTTAAGGGATAAAAATTTAGTGAAGATTATTGTTTCTTATGCTCAAATTAATGAAAATGAAGAAGTTCTTGAAATTGGTCCTGGTATGGGGATTTTAACTTCAGAATTGTTATCATTGGGAGCCAAAGTATATGCCATTGAAAAGTCAAAGGAATTCTATGAATATTTAAGAACATATTTTTTCAGTGAAATTAACGATGGTAAATTGAAATTAATATTAGGTGATGCTTTAAAGGAAGAATTTTCAAGGTTTGATAAGATCGTATCCAATATACCTTATAACATATCTTCACCAATTACATTTAAATTGTTAAAACATCAATTTAAGCTAGGAATTATAATGTATCAGAAAGAATTCGCACAGAGACTTGTAGCAAAACCAGGATCAAACAATTATTCAAGGTTAACTGTAAATGTCTATTATTATGCAGATGTAACCATACTAAGATACGTACCAAGAACGGTATTCTATCCAGTTCCAAAAGTTGATTCAGCTATTGTGAAAATTGTTCCAAATAAAAAGTTCTCCGTTAAAGATGAAAAGTTATTTTTCGAAATAACAGAAAAACTCTTCTCCCAAAGAAGAAAGAAGATAAAAAATATTATTGGGAATGTTCCCTACAGCGAAAATAGGGTTGAAGAGCTAACACCAGAACAAATAGGTGAAATAGCAGATTATATCTATGAAAAGGTGAATTAATGAAAAAATCCCCTATTTATATTTTAATTGCAACCATAATATGGGGTTCTACATTCCCTTTAATGAAATTATCATTAAATTTTATAAACCCTGTCTTTTTTAATTTTTTAAGGTTTATTATTGCATCAATAATATTTCTTCCTATATCTTATAAAGGTATTGCAAAATCTGGAAAAAATGAATTTTTTAAGGGATTAATATTAGGAATATTTGTGACTTCTGGATATATTTTTCAAATAATAGGCCTAAAATATACAGATCCTGATTCTTCCACATTTATTACAAGTTTGTACATAGTTGTTGCTCCAATACTTGCATACTTTTTTTTAAAAGAGGATTTAATGCTAAAAAATATTTTTTCCCTAATTTTGGCAATAATAGGTTTACTAATATTTTCACAGGCTTATGAATATGGATTAAATTTTGGAGATATACTTACATTAATTTCGGCCGTGTCGTATGGATTTCAGGTAGTTTTAATAGACAAATATTCTAAGGAAATAGATATTATGGTATTATCATCATACCAGTTATTTTTTGTAACAATTTTTACTGCAATATTGTTACCATTCTATGGTATTCAAATAAAATTGAATTTTGAATTGATTTTTATAGTAATTTATATCTCAATATTTGCGACCGCGCTCGCATTATTTTTGCAAGTTCTTGGGCAGAAAGATTTAGATTCTAAAACAGCATCTTTTATCTTTGTTTTTGAACCGGTTTTTGGTGCAATATTTTCTTATTTTATAACAAATGAAAAATTCAATTGTTCAATGGTAATAGGATCAATTTTGATTCTCATTGCTTCAATTGTATCAATTTATCAAAAAAATCATTAACATCAACAAAATCACCATTTTCATATTTTACAACACCTTTCACATAATCCTTGTATATTAAAAATACCTTCCTAAAATTTTCAGGTATTAAATCCAAAGGTGATGATTCATCAATATGAATCTTTTCAACGTGATCATGTTCTTTTCCTTCAAGTTTAAAACCTTTTTTAGATAGAATGTAAAATACATGTTCCTTTTCATCTTGATCCAATTTTAATATTGTCTTTGAAATATTATTTTCAAGATTTTCTATATGTTCATCCTTATAATTTATATCCCTTGGATCACCATCGTTTGCCAATATGAAGGAAATTATGCCTAAACATTTTGAGCATTTTCCACATGGATAGACATCATTATTTTCATAATGACATGAATGGCAAGATCTTTGCAATTTATATAAATTATTATACCTTTTCATCAAAATTCTTTCAACGACAAGTCCTGTTATTGGCCTCACTATACTCCACTGCTTTATGTTTAAATTTTTTGATTTAAAATAACCATTATTGTAATAATCAAAGTCAGCACTCTGATCATATATTCCATAATAATGCCTTATGCCTTGATAATATTTTTCAGCTCTTACATCATCATATTCGCTTCCAAGCAGTATATTTCCTATTCCTCTCTTTATTGCTAATGGCAAAAATGTGAATATATAAGGGCCAAAAATAAAGAGCCTTATTGGATAGTTATCACTCCATATCCTTCTGTGATTTTTCTTTATGAATTTCATGTTGTCAAGCATGAACAAATAAAACCTATCAAGATTTGACCACACTTTAGATGTATTTTTAACATTTTTGCTGAAATATCTATAAGATGGAAGAGCGGTTTTCCAATGGCCTCCCGACTCGTTGAAGAACATAGGATGTGTTTCGAAGCCCATTTCATTTAAAAGACCGTATGTTAAAAGGCTTTCTTTCCCTCCAGATGATAGTATTGCAACCTTTTTTTCATCCGTTTTAATATCGAATTTAAAATCTTCTATGGATTCTACTTCAATCTTTGCCTTTGTTTTTGAATCTTCTATATTTACATGATCTTTATTTGGTAAGTATTTTTCTATAATGTAAGGATTGTTTACCCTCAAAAATCTATTCACATAAATATCAGCAGAAATAATGTCCATGTTATGCTTGATATATTCAATATCCTCCTTAGAAAGGGGAAAATCAAAATATATTTTTTCTGTGAATAGCCCATAGTTAATTATTGGTGAAGATACTAACATATTCGCTAAGTTTTCAATCCCAGGAATATCTTCAATATTTTCTTGGTATGTAAATTTTAATTTAAATGATTCTTTGTTGTTTAAAATTATGTCCGTAGATATTTTGTTTTTTTCAATCACTGGCTTGTTTATTTTAATTTCAGAAAATGTTATAAGATCCATAATCAGTGAAACACATTTTTTGCGATGCTTTTACCAAGCCTATTTTCATGAAGTTTTATCAATTCTTTTGCAATCTTTTCTACACCTGTATACAAAGGAGCATCCACAGGCATTGAATATTTTTCTTCATATTCACTGATATAATAAGGTATTTCGAAATCCTCCATTTTTTCTGTGTTTAATGTAATTCCAATAGGTTTTCTCCCTGATAGTATCTCTATGAGTTGTATGAATTTATCAAGATCAGGTATTCTATATTTCTCAAATCCATCATAATAAATTCTCTTTGGTGAATGTTGAAATACTATGGCCTCTGGCCTTGCTGCTGCAATTATTTCAAAACCTCCTGGATATGCAGGATGTAATAAACCTCCTTGCCCTTCAATTAATATAAAATCTGGTCTCTTTTCTTTCCATGCTCTGACGACCTCGCTCTCAATTCCTCCTGCTACAAAGTCATTAATCATTGCATCAATCAATGCGCAGTATTCTGCACCTTGCATCCATCCAGTTTGCCCTGTTGCAATGAATACAGCAGTATATCCTAACTCTTTTAATTTTTCTGTTATCATTATTGTAGTAGTTCTTTTTCCTATTGCACTATCACTTCCTAAAACGGCAACTTTTGTGGAAAGAACATTTTCTATTTCTCCTGTGAAGAAATCCTGCTTTTTAAGGTACATTTTTCTAACATCGATTATTTTGGATCCAGAAAATTCTGCCAACTTTAAAAATTCTTCATCATCACTTATGAATTCGTGTAGGCCAGAAACAATATCCAAGCCATTTTTTAAAGCCTCAATTATTATAGGCCTATAATTTTTAGGTAAAAATCCACCATCTGTTGCTGCACCTATTATTAGCACCTCAGGTTTGAATTTTAAAGAATCCTTCAGGGATCCAACTATCGGAATATTTCTAAACTTTCCGTCCAAAACCTCTCCAGCGTCCATGCCTTCAAATTCTGAATCTATAACTGCTACAATGGAATATCTTTTGGAAAATCTTACAAGTCCGTGTGCAGTTTTTCCATTTAAGTTACCATAGACTCCCTCTGCAAGAATGACCGCCCTAGGTAAAACCATAAACCCCACACCCCTTTATAATATACACTAAAAAATATTCAGAACACCGGTATGCCTCTTCTTCCATTATGGGTCACCATATCTTATTGTGGAGAAAAATAATTTTAGTATAAAAATTTATTCTATTGTTTACCTCAATAAATGTTAATAATTAATATAAAAATTTTAAAACAATCAAGATTGATTTAATAGCCAACTTCTAATTTCTTGCTTTTTTTCATTATTTTTATACATAATGAAAATTTTATCATTATCCTTTCTAACTTGAGTTATTTTATATTCAAATCCGCTATGGGCAAAAAAGTTTCTTTTAATATCTGAGTATTTAATATCATTAACTAAATTATTGTTTGTATTATTTCCATATTTTAGGTCTGAAATTAATTTATACCCATTATCAATTTCTAATGACTTTATTTCCCTTAAATCCCTTTCCAAAAATTTTATGTTAACATTATAATTTAATTTTTGATATATTTTTGTAAACCTGTCTTCAATGTCTTTGATTGTTGCAGCGTTTTTTTCATTTATCCACACATTTTTAAAATCGTTTTGGATATCATATCTAATCTTTCTAATACTTTCATATATTCCAATGGCCATTATAAACCTCATAATCTTTAAACCATCAATTTTCGGTCTCGATACGATTAAATGGTTATTTTTTATATCTATTTCATATTCTGTCAAATAATCTATTATTTTGAAAACATAATCTTCCAATATTTGATCAGAATTCAAATTCAATTCATCTTCATCAATATCTAAAATATCTTGATCATAAAAGACCAATGGTGTATTGTTTTTTAGAGCATTTAAACCAATCTTTGTTGTATTTATTATTTTATTCAATTTCTCTATCTCGCCTTCAAATTTTTTCTTTGTTTCAATAATTTTATTCATATTAGTTTCATTAGATAGAGAAAGTTCAAATTTTTTTACATCTATCAAATCAAAATATGCCACTGCATCTATAGTTTCAAAGTGTATTGTTGTTTTTAGGTTCCCAACTGGTGGTACTATAGTAACATTAAACTTTTTATCAAATGTATTTCTATCTATGTAGTGGGAAAGTTTTTGATAAGTTATAATATTTCTAATTACATCAAGTATTATAGGTATATAATAATTAAGACCTGTAGATAAATCTATTATAATATTATCATAATTATTTATTATTTTAAATATGTCTCTAAATAGTTTTAATTTTATACCATCTATATTATGTCTAAATTCAACAGAGAGAGTAATTTTATTTTCCTGATTTCCCGAGTTATCATAAAAACCAATTGAATAAATTTTATTTATGTTTATGTTTATTTTTTCCATTCCTAATTGATTAATTATAGCATTTTTATATACTTCTATATAATTTTCTCTCATAAAATCTTCAAATTCGTTGAAATTTTTAACATCATTTATAAAAAGGCTCTCGGGAATCAAAAATAATAGATCTGCATTTCCATAATGTTGTAAAAGTGCACCTGAGCTCAATCTACTTCTATAACTTTTACCTTCAATTTCATATTCAATTTCTTTATATTTATCATTAGAATGCTTACCATATATTTGAATTATTAAATATCTTCCATCTCCCATATTAATAATATGTTAAAATTAAAATTAAATTTTTCTTAAATAAAAATCGACATTATATTTTATCTTTTAAATAAACTTATTAAATCGATGAATATTATTCTTTCACATGTATGCAATATTAATTGTTGATATGATTCATGAGTTTGTGGACGGTAAATTTGGTTCTGAAAGGGCAAAAAAAATAGTTCCAAAGGTAAAAGAGCTTATTGAGTATGGTAGAAAAATGAATTGGACAATAGTGTATGCAAAGGATTCACATGAAGAGAATGACCCAGAACTAAAGGTATGGGGGAGACATGCAATGAAAGGTTCTTATGCATCGGAAATTATTGATGAATTAAAACCAGAATTGAATGATATCGTTATAGAAAAGAGGACATACAGTGCTTTTTATAATACAGAGCTTGAAAAGATCTTAAAGGAAAAGAATATTCAAAAATTAATAGTGGCTGGTGTAAGCACAGATATATGCGTTTTGCACACAGTTTCAAATGCTTTTTTTGCGGGATTTGAAACTTATGTTGTTGAAGAATGCACAGATTCCATTAAACCTAAAAACAAAGAATTTGGCTTAAAATATATGATGAATATGTATGGAACAAAATTGATTAGGCTAAAAGACTTGGAGGGATTACAATGAGGTTCTATATAGCAAATGATGATGAAATTAAAAGCGGAAAGACAACAGATATTTATTTTATAAGAACAAAAGAGATATTGCAAAAGGAGAAAATAAATAAAAATGTATTGATGGAAATAACAACACACGACAATAAATATCCATGGATAGTATTTTCAGGTTTAGAAGAGGTATTGGAATTATTGAAAGGTAAAAAAATAAACCTTTATTCAATTCCAGAAGGATTTATATTCAAACCTTTCGACCAAAATGGAATACCAGTTCCTATTATGATGATTGAAGGAAATTATGTAGATTTTGCAGAATTTGAAACTCCATTGCTTGGGATTATATGTCAAGCAAGTGGGATTTCGACAAAATCTGCAAGGTTCAAAAAATTGATTGGAAATAAAACTTTAATGTCTTTTGGTGTAAGAAGAATGCATCCTGCTCTTGCCCCAATGATAGATAGATATTCTTACATTGGAGGTTGTGATTATGTATCTAGTGTAATAGGGGCTGAAAGATTGAATAAGACACCAAGAGGGACAATGCCCCACGCACTTATTCTTTTAATAGGTGAAGAAGATGCATGGAAAAAGTTTGATGAAGATTTAGATCCATCTATACCTAGAATTGCATTGATCGATACATTTTGTGATGAAAAATTCTCGGCAATAAAAGCGGCAGAACTAATAAAAAACCTTTCTGGAGTCAGACTTGACACTCCTTCTTCTAGAAAAGGTGATTTTTCATATTTAATAAGAGAAGTTAAGTGGGAATTAAAGATAAGGGGTTTCGATAAAGTCCAAATTATTGTTTCAGGAGGAATAAAAGAGGAAGACATTAAAGATTTGATTGAAGCCGGGGCAGACGGTTTTGGAATTGGTACTTCCATTTCATCGGCATCAACAATAGATTATGCATTAGATATAGTTGAAATTGACAAAAAACCTATTACAAAGAGAGGGAAGTTTTCTGGAAGAAAGGATGTTTATTATTGTGAAAATTGCGTAAATTATGCTGTTGTACCACACGGTGATAAAACACCAAAATGTAAGTATTGTGGAAAAGAAATGAAAAATATATTGGAAAAATACATTGAAAATGGCAATATTGTAAAAGATATACCAAATGTTGATAATATCAGGGAAAATGTTTTAAAATCATTACAGAAATTAGAAATTTAAATCATTTATTTCCTTTTCTTTCCTTATTTTTAGGCCTAAGTCCTTTGTATCCACATCTCCTGCATTTTTTTGCCCCTATTGGATTTTTAGCATAACATTTCATGCATATCAATTTGTTTAATTTCCTATTTACTGCTTCCTGGAATGTCATAGATATCATTTCTCAAATATGAACTTAATATTTAATCTTTTTCCAAATAAAAATAAGGATTAATATTAAATTTCATATAATATAATTATTATTTTCTGGAATATTAAAATAAAATATTTTCGTATGATATTGATGAAATGTGAATGATGTTATATAAAATAAGAATTTATATAATAAATTATCAAATTAATTAAATGCAAAAATCACATCTTATTTTTGAATTTTTATTTATATCTTTCTTTTAAGAATTGTAAATGCTAATCCATAAATTAATGGATTAATAAAAAATTATTTATATAAAAAGAAAAAATAAAAAATCTTGATATGTTTCATGAATTATGTTCAAAAAGTTATTCATACATAATAAAAGAGTAAAATGGAAACTTATAACGAGAATAATATGAAAACATTCAGATCATTGTCTCCGGTGGAATAAAGAAGTTATGATATTGATATCATAATATATATCAGAATAAAAGATCTTTAATAATATATATTTTGCATAAACGCTCAATTTTGCATTAAGTATATTTAAATATAATCAAGAAAGTTAATTTTTCAGTACATAATGATTTTAATTATTATAAAAATTGTATTTTTATAATAATATGTTTGATATCCTATTTACTGTTTTCTGAAATGTCATATGTATTATTTCTTAAATACGAACTTTAATGTTTAACCTTTTTCCAAATAAAAATAAGGATTAATATTAAAAATGTGCCTAATATAATGCCAAGAATAAAATAAAATATTGGATAAAGTAAAATCAATTGAGATGAAAATATGCTTAAAACAAATATACCTGATATCGAACCATTTTGAGAAGTCAAATTTTCATATGCATAAGTTGAATTTTTATTTTCAACTATATTTTCATTACCACTCTTTTCTATAATAACAGATCCCTTTGAATAATAAATTAAATTATTATGAGTATTATTTATATTGTGAATTATATATAATATAACATTCGAATATTTCTCATTAGTTTTAATGTTAAAATTTATTAAAATATCATTCAAACTTTTATTTATTTTATAATCTATTTGAATAAAGTTATTTCCTTTTGATTCATTCATTATTATTTCATAAAAATCATTTTCATAAAAATATGAATTAAAAGAGTCATTAAAAGGATCTATAAAACTCTCATTATTGCTGAAGGCCTTTAAAATGACCTTAAATATGTCATTTCCATCAAAAATATTTAAAATTGGACTCTTTTTGTTTATTTCTATTTTTATATTATTGGAAAATATCGTTACATAATGTGAATTTTCATATACTCCTTGCAATAATATAAAAGATATTAGAAAAACAATCACCTTCATTTTCTCCCTACCCTGTAAATCATTGAAGATACAATTATTATCAATATAAGACTTAAGATAGAATAACTATAATCTATCCCGTTATTGTTCTCAATGTTAATTAATGCATAATATCCATAATAACTCTCATTTAGATTTAAAACCTTGTTTGTATTATCGATATAAAATTTGTTTATGTTAATATTTGAATATAATAATAGAGGCCTGTTTTTATTATATATTATAAACGTGCCATTTAACTTTACATCAGAAGTTGGATATGATAATGTAATACCATTGTATACTACTGTAATTGATATATTATAAGGTGTAAATAATAAATTTGTATTTTTATTAAAATCAATATTTGGATTTATAATCAAAATCATTGAAGCGTTATGGTACCACGATACATTAACATAATTCTTGGAAACGTTTATATTAACTCCAATATATCTTCCATAAATTAAAGAATTATTATCTTGAAATCCATTAAATGTAATATCTTTGTAAACATAATCAAAAAATTTCATGACTGAACGACCTGAGCCATTGAAATGCATTAAAATTATTGGCCCTGGTAATGGTACAATCTGCATATCAACATATCCATTTGAATATTCATATATATTTGAATCATTTATCCATACACCATATGGATTTGGATAGAAATGGATAAATTCAATTATTTTTTGATTATTATAAATTAATGAATTTAGTCCATTAATTCCAATATTAATATTTCCCGCTAAGGAAATTGACGAAATAAGAACAATGGATATTAATAATATTAAATATTTCATTCTAATCTAATTTTAAAAAGTATTAACTAATATTTTTATTTTTTTGTACCTTTATTCCACTCTAACTATCTTTGTAGAGGCCTTTCTCAATCTATTCATTATTGCAAGGCCAAGACCTCGATCATCAACTCCTTGGATTAATATGTAATCAAATTTATATTTATCCAATTCCCTCAATGTAGAAAATATATTTCTAGCAATATCCTCCAAATCTTTAGAATTAAATACTATTGTCATATCAGATTTAATGTAATTATCTAGCAATATTAGAGCAACCTTTTTATTATTATTTTTTAAAATACTTAAATCATTCTCTATTATCTTTATAACGTTATCACTTTTTCCCTCATATAAAATTAAAGGGGTGTCTGGAGAATAATGTCTGTATTTCATTCCTGGGGACATTGCTATGATATTATCCAACTTTAATTCGGCTTTTGCAATAGGACTTAATTCAACTTTTCCAATTACTTTTTCAATTTCTTCAACTGTGATTTTTCCTGGCCTATAAATTATTGGAATCTCTTTTGTTAAATCAATAACCGTTGATTCCAAACCTATGTCCGTTTGGCCACCATCTATTATAACATCAATTTTTCCAAACATATCGTTTATCACATGTTCAGCCTTCGTTGGGCTGGGTTTCCCAGATATATTTGCACTTGGAGCAGCTATCGGACGTTCAGAATAGTTAATCAAAGATTTTGCAATATTATGGGAAGGCATCCTTACCGCAACAGTGTTGAGGTTACCTGTTACAACAAAAGGTATTTTTTTTGACTTTGGTAAAATCATTGTTAAAGGTCCTGGCCAGAATCTATCCTTTAATAAAATTGCATTTTCTGGGAAGTATTCCACGATATCATAAATGTCAATTTTTTCTGTTATATGTACGATTAGAGGATTATCGGCAGGTCTCCCTTTGGCAATGAATATTTTTTTCACAGCGTTTTCATTAAATGCATCAGCACCAAGACCATAAACAGTTTCAGTTGGAAATGCAACTAACCCACCTTTTTTAATTACATCTGAAGCAATTAAAATTTTCTCAATATCTATATTGTTTGGATCAATATTTAAGATTTTAGTCTCCATTTTAATTTTTCTCCAACGTTATGTATATTCTTTTATTGTTTTTCCCTTTATTTTCATATTTTGAGATTCTTATTTTTCCTACTTCAGATGTTCTTTTTACATGGGTTCCACCATCAGCCTGTCTGTCAAAATTTGATATTTCGACAATTCTAATTTTATCAATATCTGGAAGTAGGTCTTCTCTTACTCTTACAAGATCATCGGTAAAGTCCTTTTTATCAATATAATAAACCTTTATTTCATAATCGTTTTTAACTATTTCATTCGCTAAATTCTCTATTTCCGGTATCTCATCCCTTCTCAACTCATAGTTTATATCCATTCTTGCACGATCTGGATATATTTGGGAACCAGTAATCCTCGCTTTATATTTATTATAAAAAATACCACTTAAAATATGTATTGCAGTGTGATGCCTCATATGTAAATATCTTAAATCCCAATCTATTATTCCTTTCACCTCTTCAGAACCATCGAATGGTTTGTCTAATACATGTATAACTGCATCATTATCTTTATAAACATTAATAACGTTGTATTCTAATTTTGTAAATACTTTTCCTTTGTCTGAAGGTTGTCCTCCTCCTTCTGGATAGAATGCTGTTTTCTCAAGCAATATTTCATTTTCTCTATATTCTAAAACTTTAGAAGTGAACTCTTTTAAATATGAATCTTCCAAATATAATTTTTCAGTCTTTTTATTCCACATAATTATTAAAGTTATAAGTTCACAAATTTAACTTTATCGAATTTTAAATCTGGTATCATGAAATCTTTCAATTTTTTACCCTTACTTTTTATTTTATCTCTAAATTATTATCCTACGTTTATATGGCTTATATACCTCATTTAGTAATTGTAATAATTTACTATTTCTTCTCATATATCAAATTATTTCTTTAAATATTTTAATGCAAAAATTCGCCTTTCCAATTTGTCATTTGATTGTATATGCTTTATTCTTGTTTTTATATTTATCATTCCATATATTACTAAAATTAATTCTTTTGTTAATCTTTTTAATCTATTGATAATAATGTATATTGTGTTACTTTTTACTATTTTTTCTTAATACATCTAAAAATTTTATGCTTTAGTATTTTCAAATTTTCTAAATTGAATTATAAGCCTTAATTTATCATCTTCTATCTAAAAGTAATTTTTACCATGATTCTCTTTTCATCCATCAAATTTTCCATGCTTTTATTTATTTTAATATTATATAAATTTAAATATGTAAGATCTTAATTCCTCTATCCTTTAGTTGCTTTTCTATTGAAATTTTTTCACTTTAGATAATAAATATGTAAGATGGAAAATATAGTTTTCTTTATATTCTTTTAATATTTTCCAAAACCGAGATTTATAAATATATTGAAATTTTATATAGATACTGAATAATGCAAAAGGATTTGTTCAAAAATAAAGAGCTAGATTTTATTTTGTATAATTTTCTGATAATTAATATATTTTATATAAAAAATAAAAATTATTTAAGTCTATAGCCGCACTTGAGGCAGTATGTTGCTTCAGGTGGATTTAAATATCCACAGTTTGGGCATGTAATATAATTATTTTGATTACCAGTTCCCAGATTATTATATGCTGAAAAATTCCCCTGGTCATTATTATTTTGTGTCTGGATATTTCCTTGCATATTATTTTGGTTGTACAGAGGATACCCGCACACTATGCAATTTTGAGCGTTTGGTGGATTTATTGACCCGCAGTTAGCACATCTAATTCCCTGTCCTCCAAAAACGGGTTCAAGTGGCATACCGCATTTCATACAGTGCGTTGCCTCTATAGGATTTTCTGCCCCGCAGTTAGAACATTTCTTTATCTGATGAACCTGCCCAGCAAGAACATTTCCATAATTTAAATTAAAGAATTTCCTCTTTGCAAAAACATAACCGAAAAAGAACATTATTGCCCACAATATATTGAACAGTGCTACTGAACCTTCAATGTTACCTACAACAGAGTTTAAAACGCCAACGTTGTTCAGTGTTAAGTTCTGATAGTACATGGTGTTCAGGGTTGACATCTGTTCATATCCTTCAGAAAGTATAATTATGAATGTGATGAGAAATATGATCCAGAGAAGTATAGAAGATTTTTTAGGGAAAACTGGATATAAAACCATAAACATTGAAGCACCCATAAAAATGTAGGATAAAACAACAAAGAAAATGAAGGGATCAAAGAATGATATTATTTTTGCATAAGAAATGGAGCTTACATTGTTCAATCCAAAAAGAAGTGAAAGATCATAAGATGCACCTATTATTTCCAGAACAATTGTGACTAGAAATAAAACAAATGCATATTTTGCTATTTTCGCATATACTGGAGAATAATTCCTGTATCCTATTAAAATGTAAATAAATCCTACAAATATTATGATAGTCAAAACGGTACCCAGGTATGGTATGGCAGAAAAAATTAAACCTATTGCTATCAGAAGTATGCCATTTTTTATCATTTTTTCTTTTGGTTTTTGTTTTACATTCTGATTCATAGTATTATAGGACATTCTTAACACCTCTAAAAATCACAAATACAAAAAGGGCGAGTACTATAAATAATAACAATGAAATTACAAGAAGATATGTTGGTGAATTCAGGAAACTTATATTTGATGGTGATATGTATGAATATAATACTTTAACCGTAGAGTTGGAATTGTTTATTTCAACAGAGATATAATTTTTGTCCGGTGCATATCCCTGAGGTGATGAAAAATAAATTGCATAATTTCCGTCCGGGGCAGAAATATTTATCTCCTGTGATGTTGAAGTATAATTCTGCCCTTTGAATGTTACCCACCATAAAGTCCCTGGTGGAAGACCGTTTTCAATAATTGTTATACGGTATTGTTTAGGCATAAAGAATATCTTTAAAATAACATTCTTTCCCGATACGGATACAATTCCAGATTGTGGATATACAATATACCCTGAAGGAAATCCTATTTTATAGCTGTACGTTCCGTTAATCAGAGAAAATGTTATTGTTTGATTTCCATATGCATTCTGTGTTGAATTATCAATTGTTACCGAATAACCATCATTTGGATTCAGACCTTCCGGCTGAAATGTTACCATATATTTTCCCGGCGGCATGAATTCTACTGACACGTTCAATGATGAGCCGTTCACAAAAATATTCCCATATCCAGGATTGGGAATCATGTTATCCGCCATGGATATTCTGTATTGATATGATCCATTGTATTCTGTAAATTGTATTACATTGTTCTGAGATGAGTGTGTTATATTATTCAGGGTTACAGACCAGATTGTTCCCATAGGGAGACCAGATTCAACAAAATTCACATTATATTTGCTCGGTAAATAAAAATATGATGGTGAAAAAACATAAACTGCAAGAATTATTCCAACCCCGTCAGGGTTAACATTTTGTCCCTGTAGGGGTGTCATAGTTGTGTTTATATAATAGTTTCCAGCATTCAATACTGAATAACCCTGGATTAAAGATAAGGTGGAAGAATATAAAGAATCTAGGATCTTGATATTGAAATTTCCATTAATCTTTGCTGAAGTTTCTGTTGATCCTGCTGCAACGATAACCACAAGAGAGTTTGAAGTGTTCACAGAAAAATTCAATGTAGCACTAGTTGCATCAGGAGTACCGTTTACCGAATAATTGTAATATGCATTGAGCTTGTTATTAATACCAGAAGTGCTTCCAACGGCAATGCCTGCTATTGCATATGCTGCGGCATTGTAATGATCATATGAACCATTGTTAATATGTGAATATCCTGTCAGTGCTGAATCAACAGAATTTCCATCTGTTACATATCCTATGACATTAAAATTGTAGTTTGAAATCGAAATACCACCACCATCCACGGCAGTATATATATAAAAACTACCACTGGAATTCATGAGAATGTTGGATGATTGATTCAAAATTTTATAATCCAATATCTGTGGTGTTATTGGCGAAGACGAATTGGTTATTTTATAATATTTACCATGAATATATATCGAATTCAAGGAAGCTATATATATCAGTATTACAAATATCACAAATAAAACGTTTTTTTTATTTATAAAAATCACACCCCTTATTTTTCAAAAATTTTATAAAAAATTTTAAACTAAAAATATGGTTATTCTTAATTTTGAGATCTCCGAAATATAAAATAATCATTATAATCAATATATTAATAAATAAGTTCTATTTAAATTTAATTATAGTTAATTAATTAAATATTTAAATAAAAATTTTAAGGTGGAACCAGTGTAAGCAAGTTTATCTGTTTATTTTTATACAATATCTCAATGCCGAGATTGTTACCTGCATAATAAGCATTTAAGGGTGTACTAAATTTCATTGTTAATATAAACGAATCACCCTTACCGAATACAGTCATATTCTGGGAATTAAAATTTATAAAAATAGAGGTTAAATTTCCCTGATAAATAAATCCTGATCTATTTGTTAAAGATGTCACGTTAATGCCAGCCAAAATGTCATAGTCATTCAAATTAACAATATATATTTCAAAGGGTGTTGGTACATAACCTGGATCATATGATTTGAGCGAGAAATTCAATGTAGCCGTATTATTAGAAAAGACGGTATTCCATGTTGAGGAAAGATGAATATTATTTTTGAAATTTGAATTGTTAAGGATAATGTAATTCGTATCACCTATAGCACCCACAAGGCCACCTGCATATCCGCTATATGTAATTGATATGTCTATTCCTTCCCATGACATGGGTGAAAAATATGATGGTTTCAATATTACGGCATTTCCAATAAATATAATCTTTGAAAAGATTATATCGACCTGGTCTCCAGTTTGTATTTTTCCAATGGTGATCAAATTGGGAAATAAAACAACATATCCTGTTGTATTATTTGTAACAGTAGAAGTCCAGAAATTTGCTGTTTCAAATATACCAGAAATACCGTTTCCTTTCGGATAATGGATATAGTAATTGCCATTGTAATGTACCATGGGTGAATTGTTTATCAATATATTAATATCCTGTAATATAAGGTATGAGGGATTTGACATAATTATATCCATATAAACCATGGCAAGTGTTGTATTTGTACTGCCTATTCTGTATGTTGGGAAAATATCTCCTGTAATGGTGTTAGGAAGACTTATTTTGTTATTTAAAAATGGTTGGTTTATAATTAATACGGAAGATATAACTACAGAAATAACAATTACAACAATAATTACCAAAATAATATTTTTCATAGTATTCAACTAAATTATAAAATTAAGATATTTAATTTTTTTTAA
>ERZ1669250.296-NODE-296-length-25473-cov-3.511488_pt1 | contig 25473 bp, 27 predicted proteins | sample MGYA00579295_ERZ1669250 | MGnify/ENA primary metagenome ERZ1669250 (study PRJEB41166, sample SAMN08046056) | hot springs metagenome | biome: hot spring; feature: acid hot spring; material: thermophilic sediment; isolation source: thermophilic sediment from acid...
CGGCCGCCGTCTTCCCGACGCCTGTTGGCGCCTCCATTATCACGCTGAGGCCCTCACTTAATGAGTAGAGAATCGAATTAATCAGCTTCTCCTGAGGCTTCCTTAGGGAATCATATGGGAAATACTGCATCGACTTCAACGACTCAATAAGATGCGGGTTATCATGTTTTTTAAACCTTCTGCATAAATTGAGGAACCAATCACTGAACTAGTCCTAATACGTGAGGTCCTTTCTTACTTTATGATTAATTCATTATCAGCCGCGTAATTAATTATTATGGATGCTTGATCAGGAGGGAGACGTGGGAGACCGCGGCCACGACCACAAAGCAACTCATCTAACTCGCTAGAGTAATAATTAACGATGAGCGATAGATTATTTCTAAGCCTTATGGGGGAGCGGCACTCTAGGATTAATGGAATGACAAGGAGGGAGCCACTGACGCTCCTCAATACGTGGCTTAATCCAGCATCTCCCATAATTATTCCCCTATACTTCCTGCCCATGAATAGTGATTTTATTATGAGGGATACGCTGGACTCATCCGGTAACACTCCTCTAGCCGAGTCTCCCCGTATCAATATGTACTTATTGATATCAGGGAAAACAAGATAAACATTCACATCCCGACGAGACTCGCGTGAGGCTAATATTGCTCCCTGTATGAATCTTGAGTGGATGCCGGGCTCTTTCATTACTCTATTAATTGATGTGAGCAAGATGAAGTTACGCATGATCACTGCTTCATGAATTTACCTAGGCGACGCTGGCTCCTCTTTAGCTCTCCTACCATTTTCTTCATTAATTCATACTGCTTTATTAATTCCCTCACATCGCGAGGCGTCGTTCCAGAGCCGATCGCTATTCTCCTGATCCTCGATGCATCCAGTAGATTTGGATCCATTAGTTCCTCCCTAGTCATCGACCGCATTATAGCCAACCAACGCCTCATCCTGACCTGGGCATCCTCAAGCTGATCATCGTTTAGGCTCCTCATGGGGGCCGGCAACATCGTCATGGGCAGCATCTGAAGCAGTTTGCTGAGGGGGCCTAGCTTCGTCATGGACTCCAATTGCTTCATGAAGGTAAGCAAATTGAATTTACCCTCGCTTAACTCCGTTAATACTTGATTCTCCTCCTCTATTGACTTCATTCTCTCCAGCAACTCATCCAAGTTACCCATGCCCAAGAGGCGTTGAACGAATTTCCTAGCATTGAATAACTCAACGTCCTCCAAGTACTCGCCGCTGCCGATGAATTTTATCTTGGCGCCCGTTCTAATTACTGAAGTGAGCGCCCCGCCTCCTCTGGATGTGCTATCCATTTTAGTCAAGAAAATGGAGTTTATCGGTACATTTCTATTAAATGCCTCCGCCTGAGCGGCGGCTTGCTTACCCATTGTTGCATCTATTACGAGTATAACCTCATCCGGCTTAACTGCATCATATATTCTCTTGATCTCATCCATTAATTCCTCCTCATTCCTATGCCTACCTGCTGTATCTATTATTATTATATCGACCTTCTCCTGCCTCATCTTCTCAAGCCCCTTAATAGCGGTATTCACAGCATCACGAGAGTCTGGATCCACATGGAAAGGCAAATTCAACTTCTCCGCTAATTGCCTTAATTGATCATGAGCGCCTGGCCTTATTGTGTCGGTCTCTATTAACCCAACCCTATATCCCTTCCTGGAGAACCAGTAACCCATCTTACCTGCAGACGTCGTCTTGCCGCTTCCCTCAGTCCCAACCAGCAGAATAACGTAGGGCCGCTTAGTTATTGTTATGCTGGGCTCGGCGTCTCCGCCCATTAGTGAGATCAATTTATTATAAATCAAGTAAAGCAGGTAATCCTTACTTGATACCCCAGATGGGGCCTCCTCCTTCCTGAACTCCTCCTCTATGGATCTAGTGAATTCATAAACGAGTTTCACATCCACGTCTGCCTTAATTAAAGCCCGCTGCAGCTCCTTCATTACCTCCCGGAGCGTTTCTTCATCTATGTGGCTTGACCCCTTTATTCTATCAACTAGCCTACTCAATGAATCCATTAAGTCCTTCATGTGGTCACCGCATCAATAGGACTGCTCGTATTGGTACTGGGGCTGATACTGGGCCGCCAATACTTGGGATAATTTACCCCTTATAAGTATTCCATATGGCTCATATATATCGAAGGCCAGCTTAATTGGTTGAACCTTCATCCACCTCATCTTCCTGATATACATGACCCTATATATCTCATGCGTTCTCTCGTCCTCATATAGATGCATTATTATAACTCCCCTGGCCAAGTATTCCTCGACGCCGAATCTGCTTATCTTAGTGGTCTCTCCTGTGGGTATCTCGGATGTTATGAGCGTGGTGACGTCCTTTAGCTTCTTCAAATTAAACACTAATTCACGCATGTACTCCCTTATCCATAGAACATCCTGGTGACTGGTTATGAGCAGCGGCGCTATTGGATCAATCACTACTCTCTGGGCGTTATACTTCCTAACGGTCTCCACAAGTATTTTAGCGATGTTCTTGGGATCAATGGATAACTTATCATCATTAGCATAGAGCCTGAAGTGTGTTCGGAAATCATGCATTATTAACTTGTTTTGCTGCTCGTATGGCTCTAGATTCCACCCAAGCGCATCCTGAACGCCTCGCTTAACGTCCTCGCTTGGCTCATCAACTGTTATGTATATGCCTGTCTCCCCCATGTCGGCTCCCGTCTTTAGGAATTGAAGGCTAAAGATGGTCTTGCCCATCCCGGCCTCTCCAGCGACCAAATATACCTCCCCCTTCTTTAACCCGCCCTGCAAAATGTATGTATCTAGGTACTGAATGCCGGTGGGGGTCCTATCGGCGTATGGACTATAGCTATACATGGTGGAGGCATATGGATCATAATAATTATTGCTGTAGTAATTACTATCGTAGTAAGTCGGCTGAGTGGCGGGTGCGCTTGAATAATCATATCCATTGCCATTATCCTGTGATGCACGTAAACTCCTTATATTCATTTGAATCTAATTCAGATATAATACCTTTTTATACTTATCCAAAATGTGTATTAATGAATAGAATATAATTAGTCCTCAATAGGTTGAGGGCTCGGGCTCTGTTGTTGAGGGCTCCATCTTCAACAATAAATTAAGCGTCTCCTTCATTGCATTACTTAATTCCTTGTTAGAATTAACTTCGTCCAGCTCAAAGCAATTATTGAAGATTGTGTTCACGAACTTAGTCATAATATCCTTAGGCACAGCAGTTAAGGCAGTCCTATATAGGGCGGGCAAGTCATTCCTTATGAAGGCTATTAAATCATCGACTTTCCTCCAAGAGTCTTCGCTGTTCTTTATTGAATCCACAAAAACATCAATGGCATACCGCTTATCCGTATCCAATTTACTGAAATCCATGGATGCATACGACCTATTCAGGCAGTACCTAACAAACCTATATAGCACGGGATTCATCTTGCTCATGAGGAGACAATTAAGAACCCCTTATTATGCTTTCCTAAAGCCATTACCGGCGCTGAGCAGCATCCCCTAATACCATTCACATGAACCTAGAAAAAGCCGCAAAATCTAGTCCCTGAGGACGGAGGAGCTGTCATTAGAGGATTGATGTGGAGCAATATTATTTATGCATGCGGAGGATTGACGAATTGCATTTAACAATAAGCCGAGCACGCGTTGAGTGTCCTCGCTGTTTAATTGATTAAGTAGATCCATTAATGTAGCCTTCGGGGCATTAGCCACAGCATTTATGTCTAGCGATGATGATATGCAACTAATTAGTGTTGATAATAGCATTATAGTCAATGGATTCACCTTGCTTAAGGTATCTATTAATTGAGTAATTTTATATATTACATCAATTACCTTGGGCTCCATCAATAATTTAAGTAATTCCTCTATCCTATTAGATGCATCGGCCTCCGCAAGAAGCCCTATCCCTGAGGCATCCAATTTATTGTTTATTGCGTGCAGCAGGTCAATGATTTCCTTGGTCTCCTTTTCATCCATTAATAGCGCATAATTTCAAAATTAATAAAGGTGATGCATCTTAATGGATTTCAGGGAAACCATCGCTAAGGCATGTGCCATCGCTGTGACTCCCTCCGCTTCTTCAGGCTGATTAGCCCACTATCTGTAAGGAATCCCTCGATAATTGGAGGAATTTAATCATCCCTAGGGTAGTTTTATAAATTAAAGTATACGTATAGTATACGTATATGGATAATGATAAGATAAGGATAACCCTCGCAAGCAAGGAGCAAGCGATAGTGGGCGAGTCCTTTCGCGTGTTCGGGATTCCTGATGAGTGTCATAGATGCAAGCTATATGATATATGTATGGGTAGGCTAAAGCCCGGCCGCATATATCGTATAATTGATGTGCGGTCAATTAACTTGCCGACGCCATTTAAGTGCCTCCTAACTGGAGGCAACATGGTGCCGGTGGCCGTGGTGGAGGATCCATTGATTATACCCCTGAAGCTGCGATATGTGGTGGAGGGAATGATAGTCACATATGATGCATCAGCGTGTGGCTGTCCTGGCATAAAGTGCCCCAGTGGCTCTACTTTACCTGAGGGAGCCAAGGTTAAGATAATTGAAATAATGGAGACCCGTGACTGTAATGGGTCAAAGATATTCATAGCGAAGGCAATTCCCATGGATTAATCGCTCAATGATCCCTTATCGGCGATGCATCCTTCCAAAGGGAGTTGAAGTAGGTCTTAGCTATGTCCAATAAATAATCCTGTATGGAGTACAGGGTCAGGTATGTACTATCATACTTAACCGTCAATACAACTCCATCCCCTATTATGCCGGCACCAAACATACCGTTTCTAGTCCTAGCCACCACGCGCGGAGGCAACCGCCTAGCCACCTCGATTAAATTATCCGTAACGAGAAGCCTTACTTCGCTGTTTCTTGATGCTGCATCTATGTCCGCAATTGCTTCATTATCTAGGAGGTCAATGTATGGAACGGCTATATCGATTGAGGAGGCATTTAGGGCCTTACGCATTAATTGCTTCGTGCTTTCCAGGCCCTTTACAATGAAGAATATATCGCTTTGAGCCATGACTTTACTGGGATTATTGGACTCATATAGCAATTGAAGCGAATCTATTATGGGCTTCGTCGATTCTATGTACCCATTAAGCTTCTCCAGTATAGTGGAGAATACCTCACGGGGGGGCTTAGCTATGAATCTAAGGGGCCGTCCCTGCTCCGAGTATATTATGCCGTCCCTCGTTAAGCTTGAGAGCACACTGTATACCTTTGATGCAGGTATTCCGGCTATTCTAGCAATGTCCTTGGCTGTGAGAGGCCCCTTCTCCACTAGGGTTAAGTAGGCTTTTAATTGGTAGGATGAGTATCCGATCAATCTTGCGAGTCTCTTTAGTTCCTCATAACTCATACTACTGAGAGTATTAGTTGGGTATAAAATTTTTAAGCCGATCGCTTACTTTGGATTTAATGACGGAAACAACAACCGTGGTCAAGGCATCTGTGGAGACCACCACGCAGTTGGTGGATATATCCAGGTTCAAAATGCCTGAGAGCTACAAGAGGATTCTATTTAATGAGAAAATACAGGAGAATTGGAAGAAGCAATTCAAGTTACCCCAAGGCGTGAGGGTAATAAAGACGAGCACATCAGTCTGCCCCGTATGCAATAGGCAGTTACCAATGGTAGTATATGAGGAGGGAGGCTCGATTTGGCTCCAGAAGACGTGTCCCGAACACGGCACATTCACCGATATGTACTGGGGAGATGCAGAGATGTATTACTACTTCCTGCAGTGGGATAACCCAGACTACATAGGGAAGGGCGTGGCTAACCCCAATACTACCTTGGAGTACTATGAGGAGGCAGGCGGCTGCCCATTCGGCTGCGGCCTCTGCCCTGTTCACAAGACCAATACCGCGCTCGCGATAATAGACGTCACTAATAGGTGCAACATGAAGTGCCCCGTTTGCTTTGCCAATGCATTCGCGGCCGGCTATGTCTATGAGCCTACCCTAGAGCAAATAGAGTACATGATGCGCACCCTTAGAAATGAGAAGCCCTGGGCTCCAAATGCGCTTCAATTAAGTGGTGGGGAACCCACCATTAGGAATGACTTACCTGAGATAGTGAGCATGGCTAAGAGGTTGGGCTTTGATCATATTGAGGTCAATACGAACGGGATAAGGGTTGCAAATGAGCCCGACTTCTATAAGAAGCTACTCGATGCAGGCGTTTCCACTCTATATCTTCAGTTCGACACAATTAATCCAAATAATAAGGGGGTCTGGAGGCATAGGCTATATGATCCAAAGGCCTATGCGGCGTTGAAGAATAAGGTCATTGAGAATGCTAGGAAGTTGAACCACCACTCCCTAGTTCTAGTCGTCACAATGGCCAAGAATTATAATGAGAAGGACATCGGCGAGATACTTGATTTCGCCATAAAGAATAGGGACGTCGTTAGATGGATAAATGTTCAGCCAGTCTCATTCTCTGGCAGAGCCAAGACTGATTACACTAAGGATGAGTTAAGGAACTTCAGGATAACGATACCGGACGTAATAATAGAGGTAGAGAAGCAGACTGGAGGAAAGATAAGCAGATGGGATTGGCGCCCAGTTAATTGGCCAGTTGCCCTTGGCAAGATGATGGAGGTATTGACTGGGAAGCCTAAGCCGCTCTTCACCAACAACCCCGTGTGCGGTGCATCCACGTTTATCTATTATGATGAGGATCAGAAGGATATTGTGCCAATAACTAAGTTAGTGGATGTAGATGCATTTGAGAAGGATATATGGGACATATATAATACTGCAGTGAAGGGCGGTCTTTGGACGCAGGTTGGCAAGGTTAAGACGCTTAAGTTACTTAGGCACGTTAAGCACAAGGCCGTGAGGGACCTGCTTCAGGATGTGCTCATCTCGAAGAGCTACGATGCACTGGGCAAGTTCATGATGAATGTAGTGGGACTCGGCATAATGCACTTCATGGATACCATGAACTTCGATGTGCAGAGGATACAGAGGTGCGATATTCACTATGCAGAGCCGGATGGCAGAATAGTGCCGTTCTGCACCCTGAATAACTTCCACAGAGAGAAGATAGAGCACTCATTCAAGGTTGACTCCAAGGAATGGCTGAGGCTACATCCCGGCAAATTCCTCAGCGGCTTCGCCTAATCAAATCCCAATCAAGCGATGCCCCTCCATTAATTTCTTCCTTTTCCCGATATTTCGCATAATTGATCAATATTTATAAATTGTTGTAATTATTATTGTATTAAATGACGGAGGATATAGAGGATATAGGCTTGGAGGAGTTATTGAATAGATTAAGCAATATAAATAATGTAGAGATCCTTGACTATACCCAGGATGGATTAGCCAAGGTAACTAAAGTCAAGGGAATAATAAAGGGCGAACTAAATGAGAAGGAGCTAGGCGAGTTAAAGAAGAGGAGGCCCAGGGGCAAGCCAACTCCTAAACAGGTTAATACAGTTAAGGGAGTAGCTAAGCTGTTGTATGATAATAGGGTCAAGTTTAAGGTAGTGTTTGGCTCCAAGGAAGCCACCATAAGATTTGAGCAGGGCTATGTAAGATTAACGGAGAGCGATGTGAGAATCGCCGGCTTCAATAGCGAGAACGATCAGCCCCTCCCCTTAATACTCGGCGAATTATCTAAGTATGGTAAGGTACTCTTCCTGAAGCCGCTTAAGTGAGTTGGATTAGCTTCAAAAAATCCTCTATGCCAAGTTTATAATATCGATTTCCCCGCTTTATTAGAATCAACGGTATCTTCGCCATGAGGTCCTCCACACCATATCGCAGCAGCATGTTTAATCCATCATCGCTAGACAAATTAAGCATGATACATTTATCCCCGAGTCGTTTACATGCATTAAGTAATTTATCGTAATTGATCTCCCAATCCTCCGTCACTATTATAGCTTCATCGAAGTCATGCATTCAATAATTATATAGTTAAGCATATTAAGTATTTACCGGATCAAGAGCCCTCTAGTCAACTCAATGATCCTTAATAATTGAATGATACTAAGATACATCCTCATGATCTCCGGATTCATTACGGATCATGTGAATCAATTCATCCAATAACTTGCTATAAGTTGCATCGGGCTTCTCTAGTTTCAATTCACTATATTTCCTTTCATACTCCTCAATTACCGCATCTATGTTTGGCCTATAATTATGCTTCCTAGCGAAGAAGGTGGCCAGATTCCTTATATCACTGATGAGCTTCTCCATACTGCCTATTATTTTGGTTGGTACCCATTGCGGCCAATCAATTAAATACGGCTTATCCTCCGCCATTATTATATTGAATTCGCTTAAATCACCATGTATGTAGCCAGCCTCGAACGCTATCTTCACGGCATTCATTATTTGCTCCCAAGTAGTAACTGGATCACTTAAGTTGGCATCAGCCAGTTTTTCTCCATCTATATAGCTCATAACTATCGCATGCCTATTGACGGCGATTGGTCGCGGCACTGGTACGCCGGCCTTGTAGGTGCCCACCAATGCCACATACTCCATGTGAGCCGATATCCTGGATTCATATAGCCATGAAACGTGCCTCCTCTCCCCCAGCCATAGTCTATACTTCCTCACATTCCTAAAGCTTACCCTGCCTAATCTATGAAACTTAACGACCCCCTCTCCCCCAGAAATTAGTCGTGTCGCATACACATCGGATTCCTTTCCTGACCCTATGGGGGACGGCGATAACGACTCTATTATACCCATCTTAGCTAATGCATGTATGGCCAATACATCGTAACCCCTAAACGTTAATCGGTAGCCCAATCCACCTGACCTTGATACTAATGCATACTTATTTAATTGCCTAATTGATCTAAGCGTGGAGTCCTCATCCTCCTTGAGCCACCTCAATAGCCGCTCAAGTGGCACATATTCATGATATCTATGAAGGGCCTCAATCACCATTAATACCCTTAAGTCTCGTTTACTTAATGATTCATACGCAGCAGCTATATCCTTAATGCTCACTAACTCCGTAATTTATTACATAGATTTTAAGCGTTGCCTACGAGGAATTCTTATTTATCCTTGCATTATTTGAAAATAATGCTTTGTAGAGAAAAGGCTCTTATGTGATGTTAAGGAGTTATGGGGGATATGATGATGGAGGATAAGTGCTTCTTTCGGCATGGCTTCATGAAGTTAAGGATTCCCAGAATGCTTTCTCCATGGTCCTGAATGGCGGCTTGTTTAGTTTTCGTCAAAACTGTTTTGTGGTGGTTTATGGAAAAAACCTTATATTTAAGTGGCTCGATAAAAAATAGGTAATGCAGAACATTAACGAATCAATAATTAGGATAAAGAACATAAATGAGAAGCTTAACGACATGTTTTATAAGTATTCGGATGAGATATCGGGCATACTTGTTTCCGTCTTGTCGAGGGAGAACTTTCTATTAGTGGGTCCCCCCGGCACCGCTAAGACTACCCTCGTATATACTTTATCCAAATTAACTAATATTAAGTGGTTCTATAGGCAGTTAACTAAGTTCACGGACCTGGAGGAAATACTTGGGCCCATAGATATAGCGAAGCTGCTGGAGGGCAAGGTGGAGCGCATTTATGCTAATTCAATAATCGAGAGTGAGTTAGCCTTATTGGATGAAATATTCAATGCATCCAGCGCGATACTCAACACTCTGCTCTCTCTCCTTAACGAGAGGGTAGTGTATGATGGCGATAAGATAATTCCTGTAAAGACGTGGGCAGTGTTCGGCAGCAGTAACAGGGTTCCAGACGAGGAGGAGCTTCAGGCTCTCTTTGATAGGTTCCCCATGAGGACCTTCACAGAGTATGTATTGCCGGAGGACACTGAGAATTTATTGATAAAGGGATGGAATTTGAGGCGGGAAATGGATGAGCTAAGACCGCTTGCTTCAATGGATGATATACGAGCATTAAACCAAATGCAGGTTAATTACGTGTTTAGCAACACTAAGGATATATCTAAGATATTGTCGCCCGTGATAGCGGATTACGTTGAGCACATACCCATTAGTAATAGAACAAGAATAAAGATACCCCTCTACGCATACTCACTTCTATTGATACAGGGGTTCAAGCCTGAGGAGGTAACTCCCATGATGCTTAAGGTAGCCGCCATAAGGGTGGCTAAGTACTTGATTCAAAACAAGGATCAATTAAGCGAGTATGAAGCCTTTGCCATGACTCATATGCCTGAGGAGCTCCTTAAAATAAATGATTTAATAAGCGAGGCAAAAGCGCTATTGAGCAACAACATAATAGATGATGCGCGGACGAGACTCGTGGATGCCAGGGAAACAATGAGCTCAATTAAGTCTAAGTGGGATAAGAGCCTTTACAGCCTATATAAGTACGAGATAGATGAAATGATGAGCACAATAGAGAAGCTGGAGGAGATGATAATGAATGAGCAGTGAGAAAAGGAGGCGCGGCATTCTTCTTAACGTTGATTATGATGATGAGCTAGCCAGGTATAGGCTTCGTGAGGTGTTCATGGAGAGCAGGAGACGCATGGTGCCCAGCATGGATAAAATACCTCAATATGCATTGATAGATTCATTTTATTTGCATTATAGAAGCCCCATGCTGGGGCAATTAAGCGATTTAAAGGATGAGAAGGACATATTATGGTATCACTTGGTTAACACGTATATACGCAGCGATCAATACGGCGAGGCCGTTAGGGTAACTAAATTGAATGGTCACCTCTCAAAACTCATGGCCGTTAAAATGCTTAGGATATATAGTAATCTACTGAGCAAAATGGAGAGAAGCGAGGGCTTTAGGCAAATGGTTAATGACTCGACCAATAGATCTTCCTCCTCGAAGGAAAATAAGGCAATAATAGAACGTGAAATACGTTCCCTATTATCGTTTTACCTCGGCAACATGAGGCGCATTAATGAAACGGTTAAGAAGGTAAAGTCCGTAATGGGCAGCTCCATTGGGCATGAAGTTGCCGACATATTATTGAGCACAGACATAGATCCCTACAGGACTCGTCTAATAAACATGCTTGACTCATTGGTTAAATTGATTTCGGATGTCAAGTACAAGATGGATCTATTGAAAGAGGAGGACGTAGTCTATAAGGGAATATCATCAGGAATAAAGAAATTATCACATATGGCGGAATTACGCGACGTCACTCCATCTGATCGCGCATTAATGCGCGTATCAAAGCCCCTATATGCCTATAAATTAGGTACTAATAATATCCTAGTCAATGAGCGAAAACTAACCAAGAAACCCAAGGTATATCTACTCATAGATAAGAGCGGCAGCATGTTTTATACCGTAATGAATAACTTATTCGAGTTCGGAAGCATAAGCAAAATAACGTGGGCAACCGCGTTGGCGACCGTTCTAGTCATGAAGGGAAGCAATGTACAAGTGAGGTTTTTCGACCAGCAAGTATACCCAGCGATAAGCGATAAAAAGGAAATAATAAAGACCCTTCTCTCCTTAATTCCATTGGGCGGCACCAATATAACGGCAGCCGTTAACATGGCTATGGAGGACGCCCGTCGAAATCCACAGCTAAGGGATTATAAACTGGTCCTGATAACGGATGGCGAGGATGATGAATTAAGCATGGAACCCATAAATAATGTGCGCTCCATGTTCAGCAATTTCAAGGTGGTTCTAATAGGTAATGAGCAATCCATGTTGGAGTCCAACAAGAATACGATCAAGATAAGCAGTTTGACCTCGAAATCCCTCATGAAGATACTTAAATCAATCTGACCCCTCTTAACTCTATGAATGGATACTAGTCTTGGATTCGCATTATTTTTAAGGAAAATTTTTAAAAGCTATTAACTCTTGAGAGCCTAAGCGGCCGTAGTCTAGTCTGGATCAGGACGACGGCCCCCCATCCATTTGCGGGGGGATCGCCGTAGATCGTGGGTTCAAATCCCACCGGCCGCATCATTTTCAAGAAAGCCAATTACTAGTGCTGCTACTTAGAATAAGGCTTACTGCCTCTTTATCATGGGCGATTTATTGTTGTGAATCATCCGTGCTTGTTTATAATTTAAATAAATATCATAATTAGTATCGTGAATTTAACAATATGGCCACTCCTGTACAACAATAATAATTGTATGTTGAATACAATGGGCAGGTGAACTGCCGATTAACTATTTTTAAATAGTTGATTTAATGGACTGTTATGTTAATTGATTACATGGTATACGCGATGCTCCAGGCAATAATAGAACCCCTTAGGTCACAAGGCGCAATAGGGCTCGGTTTACTTATATATAGGGCATTGTACGGCATAGCATTGCTACCCCACGGCATTCCCAAAATGCCCGGCTCACGCATGAGGGGACAGCTTAGGGAAGCCATGAAGCAAATGGGGGATACATCCAGTGCTCTTTGACTTAGCCGCAATAATAGAATTTCTTGGCTCAACATTCATAATCCTCGGCCTATTAACTGGCTTCACGGCGGCCGTGCTAACTATATACTTCATTGCATTAGTTATAGTAAGCATCACCAAAATGAAGAAGCCATTCCCAACAGGCATGTCTCCTGGATGGGATTTAGATCTCATGTTTCTAATAGGTGCCCTATTATTGCTGTTCACCGGCGCAGGACCATATTCTATAGATTCGGCGCTGAATTTAGTTCTTAGGTAATGCAATCAGAAAGCTCCTTAATTCATAAATAATGCGTCATTTTCTCATCATATATTTGCGAATTCACTATGCAAATTATCCCATTATTCTCCGTTTACTTCTAGGAGGATAACTTCACACCACTTCACATCATTAATTAAAAGGCTTTGGGTGTTATGAGCTGAATCGTTTTCGCATTAAATAGATTAATGACATTTCTTATTTGCGGCTTTAATGAATCTGCCCAATGAGGACTCTGCCCCAAGGGTTAGAAATGAGGAGCTGAAGATGTGGGTCCCACGTCCTTGGGCTTGAAGAGACCCATATTGCAGATAAGCGTGTGGCGGGGGGTTAAGTCTCTAGGCTTAAGATGATAAAATGAGCGAGAAATGGAAGAAGGACAAACTGTTATTGGCAGCAAATGTTAAATTTGAGCGCTGCCCTTAATGGTATGGATAGTATTTCAACAATTGAAATGAGGATCCTAGATAAAAACGCCGAGTACTTAGGCGTGAGTGATAGAATATTAATGGAGAATGCTGGAAAGGCAGTTGCAGACGTAGTAATGCATAGATACCCCAATGCATTAAATATAACGGTGGTCGCTGGTTTGGGCAATAATGGCGGAGACGGCGTCGTTGCCGCCCGCTACTTATTGAATAGCGGTCGTAATGTTATTATAATTTTGCTAGGCAAGGCAAGCGAGGTATCGGAAGAACCGGCAGCCACTAATTTACGAATATGCATGAATCTACTTAGGTGCAGGATAATAGAGGCTAGGGATGAATATACGCTTCTAATGCATCAGGACTTAATATTGAAGTGGCCTCAAGTGATAATTGATGCAGTTCTAGGCATTGGAGTTAAGGGACGATTAAGGCAACCCCATGCAACCGCCATTGACTTAATGAACATGTCCTCCACGCCTAAGGTGGCCGTTGATGTCCCCAGCGGCCTTGATTCCGACACGGGCAATGTTTGGGATAAGGCAGTAAAGGCAGCCATAACCGTGACTATGCATATGGCTAAGCACGGCTTACTCGCTGAATCAGCCAAGCAATACGTGGGCGAATTAATTGTGGCAGATATAGGCATACCCAAGGAGGCATCTCTAATAGTGGGGGCAGGCGACATGTTATTATTAAAATATGGGAGAGACATTAACTCCAAAAAGGGAGATAATGGTAGAATAATGGTGGTGGGGGGATCCCGAGACTTCACTGGTGCAGCCCTATTCACCGGGTTATCCTCGCTAATTATGGGGGCTGACTTAGTTAATATTTATGCTCCTCACGACGTTGCGCATGATATACGCAGCAATAATCCCAGCATGATCTCCATCCCATTAGATGGAGATGCATTGGGGGAGTCACATGTGGATTTCATAGTGGAGGAGATGAGGAAGTTCCACGTACTAGCAATTGGCCCCGGCCTAGGCCTGAAGGAGGAAACACAACGAGCTGTAGTTAATATAATTGATTCCGCCGTTAAGATGGGCAAGAAAGTGGTGATAGATGCAGACGCAATAAAGGCAATAGGCAACTCCGGCAGGCTTGATTTATTGAAGGGATTAATAATTACCCCGCATGCAGGGGAATTCAAGCAATTATTCGGAGTGGAGATCAGCGCTGTTGATCCATTGGAGCGAGGTGAATTCGTTAGGAAAATAGTGGCTGAGAAGGCGCCGGGCTCCATAGTTCTACTTAAGGGCAATACCGATGTCGTAACGGATGGGGTTAGGATTAAGCTGAATAAGACGGGTAATCCCGGAATGGCGATTGGGGGGACTGGTGATGTATTGACGGGTGTAACGGCGTACCTAGCATTTAAGTTAAGTGATCAACTTGAGGCGGCAGCTATAGCCGCATTCATAACTGGCTTAGCCGGCGACCTAGCCGTGATTGATAAGGGATTCCACATAACTCCCCTCGACGTAGTGGATAGGCTCCCAAGAGTGCTCTCCATGTTCTTCGATGTAAGGAGGATAGTCACTGATTCCCTGCATCCCCAGGTTCGTGGCTTCCTAGGTGTTGGCGGGTCCTTATGATGAATCCCCTCCCAAGCCCCCTTAACTCGCTTGGGGAAACCATGAGGCGACCCACCGCTATTACAGTACCTGATTGATCCTTGATAGCTATATCCATTCCCGCCCTTGCATTAATGATCTTAATTATCATGGAAAGGGGAACATTCCTTCCTTGCCGTATGAATGGCGTGGCTTCATTCTTCACTATGGCATATGAGTCGATGAAGCGTGCCCCGAGGAGGGTGGGCAATAAGTAGCCATCGCTTGCCCTAATGGAGAACGCTAGCTCTCCATTATAATAAAGCTGCCTAATCCTGTTCAGCAGGGGATTGAATTCAACGCTTAGGTTCCCGCTCATTAATCTCTCCGCGGTGCTCTTGCCGTACTCGTATGATATTATAGTTAGGGCTCTATTAATTAGGTATGGATCCCGCGTCTTCATTTGCTAACCCACCGCGTGGATGGTCACGTAATTACTATCAACGCTATTGGATAAGAGGGGCGTATGTATCTCGCCAATTATTTGCTTGCCAGCGCCGAGCTCCCGTAATATTGAGGCTAGGACTGCGCTGGTGTTCTCGTCTAGGCAATAATCCATGTTATCTATTAGCACTATGCTCCCCGTCTCGCTAATCATTAATTGAGTGGCTATTGCCAATATGGTCTTTAAACTGCATGGCACTTCCCCGCCCATTATTTCATTATTGTTCTTATCCACATAAGTTATTCCAACTCCATCGCCCACGAGGCCAGCCCGTAATCGCCTATAGCCGAGTCCATCAATGGCCTTCCGCAGGAACCGCATCTTTCCATCCATTCTCGGCTCCATGCTTAGCCTGGCCAATACCTCGACAGTGTACTCGCCGTGGGCCCCAACCCAGGACTTCCCGCTTATCTTGGAGATGGGTGGGAAATCAAAGTAGGGGCCTAAGTAGTACACCCTTAGATTAGTTAATTGTCGTGCAGTGAATCGCACCATCTCCATGATGGTTTCATATAGTGTTGCGAATTCATCTATTAATTGAACAGCATTACTTCCCTTGAGGGATAATCCCTCCGCGGACAGGAATAACCCTGCATCCTTTACCTCCACTTCTAGAGGTACCTTAATGAAGCTTCCCTCAGCCCCCCTCCTGGATACCAGTAAAGTGCCTTTATCGGTTCGAATCACTTGCTCCACGGCATTCCCATGTCTGGTCACCGCTATGGTTAACATGCCATCTATTGTGGGCAAGTTAACGGCTGAAAGTTTCTCATTCATATCGCCCACCTTCCACTGGGATGTATTGAATGTCAGCTCCACGTTGCCCTCCATCATAAGTATGGAATTTAAATCATTTCCAATGCCGGATAATAATCCATGGACTACCTTGAGTATCAGGGACTTGCCGATTCCCGGGAATCCGCTTATCAATGTAACTGGGGAGAGGTCAAGCTCCTTCTCCACATTATTAGCGAACCTGGACTTAACTCGCACCAGCATTAATCTATGAAGCATTGCACCCATTATAAACTTGCCCGTGTTAAGGCTAGTCATCTTTGCTACTTCTCTTATGCCCTTATTGGGGCTTAATTAACCAGTAATAAAGAGACGGGGAGGAATTATGTGTCGGAATTACTCCTCCTTGCCAGTCAATATCTTATACTTATCTATATCGCGCAGTATCTTTATTTCCTCCTCAGTTGGGTCACAGATAGTTCCCACGTTATCGGCTACCTCTATCTCGAAGCTGCTGTTTGATTGTACCTCATCCAGAGATACTCCCGGCATTAATGCTATTAACCTCATTCGCTTGTTCTTGCCGTTGAAGTCATATAATCCAAGCTGCGTCACCACCATCCAGGGACCAGACGGAGTCGGCAATCCCGCCTCCTTCCTTGAGTCCCCTCCCTGCAGCCATCCAGGCGTTGTTATGAAGTCAACCTTAGGCACAAACTTCCTCTTATCTTGCCTCATTATTATCATTACCTTATTAGAGAGGGAACCAACCTCATTGGCTCCACCGCTTCCCGGCAGTCTAACTAATGGCTTTTCCCATGGGCCTATCACGGTCGTGTTTAAATTGCCATATGGATCTATTTGCGCTCCACCCAATAATCCTAGATCTATGCGACCAGTTGATGCTAGTGACATGACGTAATCCATGGTAGTCGTCATGAAGCCGCCCTTATAGGTTCTGGTATCGGCCACCGATATCGGTAAATGCCTCGGCGCGTGAGATATCCCGCCCGATTCATATATTAACGTTATTTCATGCATGTAAAGCCTCGCAGCTAGGGTGGCTGCCAGCAATGGTAATCCGGTTCCAACGAATATGGTTTTCGCTTGGGATTTCGCTATCATTCTAGCAGCTGCTATCGCCATTAATTCAGTTTTGCTGAAGTTCATTTCCTATTCACCCATGGATACTCGGGCTCCATGAATCCCTCCTCTATATCCTCCAGCATTTTCAACTTCTTTAAGCCAACCTTGTTCTCTAAGTAGTCCCAGTAATCCTTTGAATCAATTATGTACTTCTTAATATATTCTCGGGCTCCTTCCTCGTTTTCAGTGACCTTGAGGAACTCATAGAGGTGATCCTCATCCCAATAATACTTTGTTGGCATTAATGTTGGATGGGCACCATATGGTTGAACTACCACCGCATCCACTAGGAAGTGAGGTATGGTAGTTCTCCATGGTTCCTCCCTAACATGCTCAGGCGACACTAGTTCCTCCGTAACTATCACGAGATTCTTGGCTGCCCTCACTAGGTTGAAATCGGCCATTAGTGGTCCAATTATTTGTGCATTGCCATATTTATCTGCCTTATGCACAGGAACCACAGCCACATCAGGCCAACAGGCGGGCACCATTGTTATGGGTTTTCCGGTCATTGGATCGGTCACTTGCATGGCAGCGCTTTTCCTAAACGTGTCGCTTCCGAGCAATGAACGTATGGGGGTCCAGGGAATACCCATGGCCGCAGCTCTGAGTCTCCATTGAAAGCTGCCGAGAGACCACTCGGAGAGTATCTTGACTTTGCCCGTCTCGAATAGTTTCCGTATCCCCCTTAATAATCCCCTGACCTCTAGGGAGGCGGTGAATGCCAGCTCTACTTCGCTTGATGCGCCAGCTAATAGGAGGAGTCCGTATATGTAATTATCGGGTACCATCAGCAATTTAAGGTCCTTAATTTCTTGCCTAATCATTTCGTGGACGAATGCGACAGGGGTTCTAACGTAGCCGAAGCCGCCGAACATTAATGAATTCCCCGGCTTTATGAATGTCTTCACTGCCTCCCTCATCTCCATTACCTTATCTCTAAGGCCCTTATCCTTGCCTGCAAACCACTCCCTCATATCATCCGGGTCACTCCAGCAAATGGTGGTGCCCTCGCCTTTAATTATGTCCATGGGCGTTACTTGAATATAGGCATATATATTTTTTATTGCAGCATTTAAGGTATGGATTCCGGTCAACCTCTAAGGTAGATAAACGCCGCCTCAATTCCTTGATGAGCTCTGAGAGGCATGGCAGTAACTAGGCCCTGAGTATTGGATCCACTTGTTTTAGTCATAATGCTTATAGCGAAGCGTGGAGCTTTACATATCATGGGTGAACGTTTTGAAGAGTATGTTGCTTCTCTTCTAGGTAATCTGGGGTATTCCGTGCTTGGGAGCAGGGTTAAGGTAGAATCCGGTGGGGTTGAGGTTGGGGAAGTCGATTTATTGGTGATGGATCCCGCTGGGGTTAAGTATGCCGTCGAGGTTAAGTCGGGTAGAATTGATGTGAGCGGAATAAGGCAAGCGTATACTAATGCCGTAGTGCTGGGCGTAAAGCCCATGGTGGTGGCAAGGGGCTTCTCCAATGATTCTGCTTCTCAATTAGCCAACGAATTGGGCGTTAAGGTAATTACTTTGGCTGAGTCGGTCGTGTTAGGCGTTGATGAGCTTAGGCTAGCCTTAATTGATGCCCTTTATCAATTTGTGGCTGAGCTAATAGAGCCTGTGGGCAGCGCAATGCGGCGGGGCGTGCCGATGGATCTCATTGATGCATTAATAGAATGTAATAATATTGATTGTATATGTAATAAACTAAGTATAAATGATTGTAGTAAAATAATGGAGTCTCTTAAGGATGAATTTAATGTAAGTAATGCATCTCTTAGAAAATTAAGGGTATTGGCATTTATATATAAATTATTTATGTCGGCTACCGGCAAATAACGCTTCGTCAATAGCATTTATAATTATGGAGAAACCTTAAAAAACAACCTAACAGCAACGGTGTCGGTGCATCTATGAAACCGACTATTGATGATATAAAGCATTTATATAAGCCAAAGGTGCGGCCAATAGAATGGAGAAATGATGGACACTTAATTCTCCTTGATCAATCTAAGTTACCGTTCGAGACTACTTATGTTACTCTATCCTCCCCGGAAACCACGGCGGACGCTATACATAGCATGAAGGTGAGAGGCGCGCCCGCAATAGGCATAACTGCGGCATATGGTATGGTGCTTGCATTATTTAACTCCCTCCCCTCTAGCTTGGAGGAGTCAATACAGGCATTGCGAAGGGCTAAGACCGTGTTGGATGCCGCTAGACCCACGGCAATTAATTTGGCTTGGGCAACCAAGAGAATGCTAGATAAAGCCACTAAATACATTAATGAAGGCACAGCCAGGACCCCGACACAGCTACGGGAGCTCTTAATAGAGGAGGCCAACGTAATATTCAACGAGGAGTATGAGGCTGAAATAGCCATGGGGCTCCATGGTTTGGAAAAAATAAACGAGGGAGACACCGTGCTGACTCAATGTAATGCAGGTGGATTAGCCACGGGAACAGGGCTAGGGACCGCGACGGCCCCAGTTAAGATAGCACATGCATTGGGAATTAAGGTTTCCATGATAGCTCCCGAAACAAGGCCCTGGCTTCAAGGTGCACGGTTGACCGTATATGAATTAATAATGGAGGGCATACCGACGACGCTGATAACTGATACCGCGGTTGGCCTAGTCATGTATAAAGGCATGGTGAACAGCGTGATGGTGGGGGCAGACAGAATACTGAGGGATGGCCATGTCTTCAATAAGATAGGCACAATGAAGGAAGCCATAATAGCCCATGAATTCGGAATTCCATTCTATGCATTGGCTCCATCATCCACGTTCGATATGAAGAGCAAAGTTGATGAAGTAGTTATAGAGGAGCGTGATCCGGACGAGGTGAGGAAAATAAGGGGTGTACCCATAACGGTGGAGGGGGTTCCGGTCTATAATCCAGTATTTGACCCCACGCCCCCTAAGTACGTTACTGGGATTATTACAGAGAAAGGAATAATATACCCCCCCTTCTCTAGAAATATACCGAGAGTGATAGGTGAGTAATATGGAGGATCTCGACACTAAAATAACTAAGGCAATAGTTGAATTGATTCGCCGCAGTAAGGGGCGCAAATTAACCCTAAAAGCGACGGTTCTGGTAAGGGTGGCGGGGCTTGATGAGAGGCACAAGAATATATTGAAGGCAGCTAGATTATTAAGTAAATTAGCTGGAGAGAGAGTTATTAAGATAGAGAGGAAGGTTAAGACATCCAAGTCAAAGTCAATAATGTATGTAGTGGATGAATCGCTGGATATTTGGCACTTATCAAAGGATAAGCCTGATGAGGCAACGAGCTTCCTGGGTTCCCTCACGAGGAGGCTTCACACTAATTCATCGCCAACCCAAATGCGTAGGTGAACTCCTTAATCCATATATTTATACCCAACATTCTAGTTGATTCTCCCATGGCCATTACGCCATTATGTGTTAAATGATTAAATGAGGTCAGTAACTTCCAATGCAGTTTCCGCCGCCTTCCTTGTTATGCCGTCTGTTCCCAATATAGTATATCTATCGGGCCTTATTGTGTGAGCCATGGTTAAGGCCTCCATAGCAATTTCCTTATCTATACCTATATCGCTTAGCTTAGTGGGTATGCCTAGTTCCTGCATTGTCTTCTTTATTCTGCGCCAATTAAGGCCATGCAAGTAAGCCATCACTATGGTGCCCAAGGCGACTTGCTCGCCGTGTAGTGGGCTCCTCATCCCCCGCTCCTTAGCCAAGAGCTCCAATGCATGACTAAAGAGGTGCTCGGATCCGCTGCATGGTCGTGAGCTGCCGGCTATCGCCATAGCCACGCCGCACCCTATTAGGGCCTTAACCACTATCCTGGTCGCTCCCTCATCATGCCTCTTCAAGTTCTGTTTATTCCTCATTATTATTTGGTAACTAGATAATGCCAGAGTAGCCGCGTATTCACTAAATGATTCCCCCTTTATTTTTGCCCCCAATTCCCAATCCTTCACTGCAATTAGTTTACCTATCAATTCACCGATGCCGGCAGTTAAGTATCGTCTAGGCGCCTCCGTGATTATAGATGTATCCGCTATTATTGCGAGGGGTGTTTTATGGATCTTAGGATACCCTAGCCTCATTAACTCTAATTGAAGCGTGTAGGAAACGTAGGGAGACGCTATGCCGTCATGGCTAGCCACCGTGGGAACAGATATGAATGGCTTATCCAGTAGGAATGCAATGGCTTTTCCCGCATCCACTATTCTTCCTCCCCCAATGCTTATCACGGCATCTACTTCCTTGTGTCTATGCGCTAGGCCTATTATTACTTCAGCATTAACCGCATCCACCTCCTCCGTGATTATGTTGCTTCCCATTAAGCTGCCTAGGGCCTTCTTGCTGTGAGTGGTCCCAGTTAATACTAATGCACTTGGCCCCAGCTTCAGCATATTCAATATCTTACTGATGTTATTTATGGCTCCGGGCCCAAACAGTGTGTACCTAGGTATCTCCAGTTCTTCGAGTTCCTTCATTTTACGCATATAATTATTAGGTGAGTTATTTAACTTTACGAGGGCTTAACGAGGCGATTTCATGTATAGGCATGGCAGGTGGGAAGTAGAGCATCATTGTTCAAATTTAGGGAGGTTAAGAATTCAATTCGTAACTAGATTAAGGGTTTTTGCCAAATATTTTTAAAATACAAGTAAATGAAGTTTAGAGTGGATATAGATATCAAGTCGATTCTGGTGGATGTGGGCAGGGGCGCTGCTTCCCTCATTATAAGCAAATCCACTGATGCATCCTATAAATCCATAATTAAGGAAGGGAAGAGCGATGTTACTAGGCGAATAGATTGGGAGGTTGAGGACTTCATAATAGGGTATCTGAGGGAGAAGGGCGTTCCGGCAATTGTTTTGACAGAGGAGCGAAACTTGGTTAAGATAAGTGATGACCCATATTACCTATTTGTGATAGATCCATTGGATGGTTCCCTGAATTTCGTAATGGATATACCATTTTACTCTGTGTCGATAGGCGTAGCTAGGTACTCAGGGGATCCCAAGATGAAGGACCTAATCGCCGGCATAATAGTTGATGTTCAGCGGGATGCGTATTATTATGCGGAGACTGGTAAGGGGATTTATGTAAAGGGCAACACAGTTAAGCCCTTGGGGGATGCATTGGATAAACCGATTGCCTCAATATATATGGAACCATCAATAGGGATAGACACATTTACGAGAATAAAAAGGATATATGATGATTTAGGAACATTTAAGGTACGCACACTTGGCTCATCAAGTCTAGAGGCCACTTTAGCTTCTTTCGGCCGCTTCCTATTCTTCATGGATATCAGGAATAAGCTAAGGGTATTCGATATAGCTGCTGCGTATGTTATAGCTAAGGAGGTGGGCGCTTACGTGATGAACCCGCTGGGGGCATCATTGGATGAATTGGGAATATTAAGCCAGCCAAGAATAAATATAGTTGTGACCCAAAGTAAGAAGGTAGTGGACTCCATTAAGCATGCATTCGGTAATTGATCAATGAAATGCAATGTTAGGTGGGCGGCGTCCACGTGATTTAACTTATTCAGTTAATTTAAGTCTAGATTTATATAATTAATAAGGAATTCAACCATAGCTCTGTCCAATAAGTTAAGAATTACTCTTTAAAATAACCATGCGAGGCAGCATCATGGTGACAGCACCTAGTCGTTCCTGCCCAAATTGTGGAGGCCCCTTAATAATAAGAACCCAGAGCAATATAATATCGATTGGATGCACGACCTGCAGGGTGGTGGTATTTATTTCTAGAAATGAATTAATTAAGGATGGTGAAAGGGAGGAAAGCTTTAATTTAATGGATGCACTATTCCAGAAATACGTGAGAGGATTAAACAGGGTGCTCCAGAGAAGGGGATTAGTGAGCGAAATCATTAAGAGTGGGGAAAACAATTAATGAGGCTGAGTAGAGGTGAATGGGAATAGCAATGATGCTAGGATGAAGGAGTTCCTCCTTCTTCTCTCCAAGAAGGTAGGTTACAGGTTCTCCAGATTACTGGAAATAGCTGAATATGCCGGGGAAGCAACAATAATTGAGGTGAAGGAGGAAAGTAACGGCGTCACGGGGATTCGTCTAAGCTTCAAGTCAGAGACCCGTAATGATGTTTATCACTATGCATCAATCGGTAGATACGGTGCTAAGTGCACTTGTGAAGCGAATACCCTGGGGAGCGAGTTGTGTAAGCACATACTTGCCGGAATAATAATAATGGAAGCCATAAACCTAAATAAGTATGGTAAAAACCTCGACCTGAATGAGATGAAGTGGTTAAGTTCCAATGTGGGGGAATCCAGAGAAATTCAGAACCCTGGTACCTCATCAAAAATCAGAGATGGCGGTCCTCAACACATAAAGCCCTAGGGCTCAGAAACGATTTATTAGCTTTCCCTTAATGGGTGGAAGCCGCATGGGTTTCTCGCATTAATATTTTAATATGATCAGGAGTGCCTCTCTAGATGCATGTTAATGCAGTAACAATAGGGGACTACGCTATAAATAAGGAGCTAGCTAAGAAGAGTTCCTCAACCGATATAACGATTTATCATAGGAGAATCGATAATGACGTGGTAACCCTCATAGAGCCAACCAAGTATCCCGAGAAGTATCAACCCCTAATAAAGGCTATAGCATATGCCGATGCTGCCTTAATTAATCCCCTCCAAATAGATGCATTTCTGGGCGAGGCATTAATTACCCTGGAGTTAATGGGGATGCGGCAAGTATTTGTCATTTCAAACCACGACCCACTGAAGAAGGTAGCCAACGAGTTGGGAGCTAACTATAAGTATCTTGATGCCTATGGAGCGCTGGAGGAACTGCGGCGATTAGGTCCAGCGTCGCTCAGCGATTCGCCGCTGGTCATAATAGATCAAGCATTCAATGTGAAGAGCGTGGGCACTGTGGTTCTTGGATTCATTAAGGGAGGCAAGATAAGAGTTCACGATAAATTAACACTTCAGCCAAAGGGCATAGAGGCAGAGATTAGGTCAATTCAAATACAGGACGTGAATTATGAGGAGGCAGAGCTCGGCACACGGGTAGGACTAGCCTTGAAGGGAGTAACCGCTGATGATATAGAGGAGGGAGATGTGCTATGCATTGATTGCCATGCATCAAACATGATTAGAGGGCATTTCAATCCTAATAAGTACTTTAAGCAAGGAGTTCAGGGCCAGTTACATATATCTATGGGTTCCAAGATACGCCCCATTAAATCAATGAGGCTTGAACAATCCATTGCATATATAGAAGTGGATTCCCCCGTACCCATCGTGTCCCATCGTGCGGCAGTGATGAAGCTGGACTCGAAGCCCCCGCGAATAGTGGGTAGCATAGAGATCTAGCGACAAAGTGAGCGGCAGGCCCGTGCCCTTAAGGGCGAGGATCAGTCTTCCCATCCTAGTAAGTTATAATATTGATTATATTGATCCGCGTGTCTCTCTGTTGCAGCGGTTCCTATTCTAATTCTAAAAATCGATTAAGGACGGGATTGGATTGCGGAGGGCAATTGGGCTGGCTGTTGATTTAGTGTTTTGTGTAGTGTGGATAAATTTAAAAATAGGATAATTATCCTATTCTTATGAAGAAACCCACGCTCATAGCCATCACGGTCGGGATACTAGTGCTGGCAGCAGCCGTGACGCTCCTCTATGTTTATAATAGCACAGGAAAGAATCCCGTTATTCCACGGGAAAGAATAGCATCACTGGACCCAACCTGCACGCAATTGTTGTACTCCCTTGGCCTTGGCCATGATGTTGTGGAGATGGACACATACTCAGCTCAATTATTGGCCTACTTTAATGAAACGCCAAAAAGCAACGTGACTATACTATCATCGATCTGGCCATTCCCCTCCCTAGAGTCCATAATTAATGCATCGCCCAGCATAATATGCTATGATTATGGCTGGTATGGTCCCCAACTATCTAAGATAAATGGATATAATTGGACTATAATAATAATAAATGGAACATCTGACACCAACATGAGCCAGATAGAGAATGACGTGCGGTTAACCGGTTTAAAGCTGGGAATCACGGAAGCAGCCTCTGCCGTGATTAATTCCATGAATTCAATCCTAAACTCCGTATCCTCCGCGACCCAGAACAGCGAGAAGCCCACCGTTATTTACTTGGATGGCGTTAACCCAATATACTCTGCATCATATAATACGTTTATTGGAAATGAAATAAAGCTAGCCAACGGAATTGATGTGGTGAATACCACAAATCCATGGCCCCAACTCTCGACTTCTCAGTTCCTCCTCTATAATGCCGATTACATAATTGCATCGGACTTCATGGGCAATTGCTCGGCCACTCTTCAAGCAATACTTAGTTTGCCAG
>ERZ1669250.300-NODE-300-length-25104-cov-3.547487_pt1 | contig 25104 bp, 26 predicted proteins | sample MGYA00579295_ERZ1669250 | MGnify/ENA primary metagenome ERZ1669250 (study PRJEB41166, sample SAMN08046056) | hot springs metagenome | biome: hot spring; feature: acid hot spring; material: thermophilic sediment; isolation source: thermophilic sediment from acid...
AAATAACAAAGTTGTTGCAGGAGGGTAAGGTCATGGTTACCGATGTGTCCTACCTAAGGGGTAGAACCTTTGATGACTCATTAATATTCCTAGACGATGCACAGAGCACGCAGCCTGAGAATGCGGCTGAGATACTCATGAGGATTGGTAGGAATTCACGCTTAATTATTGCTGGGGATCCCGTACTCCAGAGACCGCTTGGTATCGAGAAGGATGGCGCAACATTGCTCAGGGAGGTTCTGCTTAATGAGGAGAATGCCGTGGTCGTTGATCTGGGCCTTAAGGACATTGTTAGGCCAGGTGCAAAGAGGGGTGTTAAGGTTTCCTTTGAGTTAAGGATGAGGAAGAGGGAATTGAGTAATACGGAGAGACAGATACTGGACTTAATAAGGGTTCACGCACCCGATGCTGATGTCGTTACTGTCATTGAATTCAAGCAGGAGAAGGAAAACCTAGGCATTAAAAGTGAGGGCGTGCCTGACGCCTTAATAATAGCCAAGGAAGGCCACCTAGGTAGGGTTGTGGGTAAGGGTGGTGAGAGGATTAGGGCAATTGAAGGTGAGAGTAATTTCAGGGTTAGGACCGTTGAGATGAACCTAAACTTCAAGGAGTGGATTAGGGCATTGCACCCAGTGGGTTGGATTGGTAAGCACATTGTGGATGTTGATTTCGCAGGTCCGGAGCTCATGGTAGTCGTTAGGAAGAGCGCCTTTAGTGCTTTTGTTGGTCAGAAGGGTAGTTACGTTAGATTGATAGATAGGGTATTCAAGCGCCTAATAAATGTGGGCATCAGGGCCATGGAAAGCGAGGAGTAATGGTTAAGGAACCTCAATATTCGCATGTCTCATCTTTATCTCCTCCTCGGTCTTCCTAAGCCTAAACATTAACTCAGCAATTACTGAGTCCAAAAGAACCATAGCAGTATCCTCAAATAAGGTACCCAACGGCGCTAGAGGTTCGTGAAGGCCAAGTATCTGCCTAGCGAAGTAATCATCCATCTTAGCAACCTTCGTCCTACCAGGAACCTGGACTATTAAATCAGCATAACTTGCCAATGGAGAATCCCTATAACTGGTTATGGCAACAACCCTAGCCCTCATCTTCTTAGCGGCCTCGGCAGCAGCAACAACCATGGTAGTTGTACCGCTACCCGAAATAGCCACAACTAGATCACCCTCACCGACGCTCGGCGTTATTGTTTCACCAAGCACATAGGACCTAAAGCCAAGGTGCATGAGCCTCATTGCAAACGCTCTACCCACAAGCCCAGACCTACCAGCACCAACCACAAGGACCTTCTTATCAGCTTTATACACGTTCACCAATAAATCAATGAATGAAGAAATCTCTTCAGGATTAACAACATTAAGAGCATTTAAAATAAAATTTCCAATTTCTAAGTACGCACTCTTAAAATGGCTGATATTCTCCATCCAGGGATAAAATACACTTGAAGTATTTAATACTTATCCCGCATTAAGAAACAACGCTCCTTTTTGATAGAATAGAAAATACATAGATAATACACAAATAATATCATGCCTTTATGAGGGGATATGTTTATATAGGGGTGGAGTACGATTCACTCAAAAAACGTTCAATATTGGGAAAAATGATCACCCAAACCCTAACCGGGCAGGGGGGCAGGGAGGGAAACGCACTAGTTTATGGGGTACACGTATATGGAAACCTATATGGATGCGATAAAGAACTCCTTAAAGACGAACTATACCTAACAAAAATAATTAAAGAAGCAGCCAACGCCGCTGGAGCACTCGTTGTATCAACCTTCTACTACAAATTCGGCATAAATGGTGGAATTTCCGTAGTGGCTATAGTCGCTGAGAGCCACATTTCAATACATACGTGGCCTGAGTACGGCTATGCGACAGTTGACGTATATACATGCGGTAGCCACACAAAACCCATGGAGGCCTTCAACTACATAGCTAAGAGCTTAAATGCAAAGAAGGTGGAGGTCTTCATATCAGACCGGTCATACTACGCAGATAACCAGGTTAGAGGTGATACAGTGAGTTGACTATCATCGATGCATATCTTCCTTAAAAATCACGTACTTTTTTCTTTCTATTTCTAATCAATAATTGCTCAACAATTCCTTAACAACATAAAGCTGCGATACCCTTGACGATTTAGGCTCACCCTGACGCATAACCAAGGCCTTATAGTTACCACCAAGTAGCCACAGCGCATCGTCATTATCGATCCCGCTCATCACGGACATCACGTGTGATACATATTGAGAATTTCCCGATAAAATAATCACCGTTCCTATATTCTCGAGAATACCAGGGCTGAGCGCGTCAAGAGGTGGTTGTAGTAATAACCATATTGCGATACCAAACTTCCTAACCTCTCTAAGCATCTTTTCAAGAGGATTCGTAATACCCAACAACCTGTATTCACTTGGGAATCCTAGTATGCTGTGTGCCTCATCAATCACGACTATGTACTTTAATGGACAGGGTGGATTTCGGCATTCAAGCATTGCTCTCCTAACTATGGAATATAGTATGAGCGCGGATAAGTACCTTGTCACTTCCTCACCCAGTATTGGATTCATTACGAAAATAACATCATGATCGAGCATTTGGCTTACCTCAAGTACTGTATTTTCATGGTCATAGTACCTGATTAGTGACGCCAGCGAATTATATAGGTTATAGTACGCCTCCTTAAGTATTAAGTCATTGGTCAATTCGCCCAATGCATCAATGAGGTCGCCAACATTTTTTATCCTAATGTCCTTAGTGAGTACCATACTCAACAATGCCCCTTCCGGCCCTATCGAAAGTAATGGGTTCATCATACGTACTGCATCAATAAGCATATGTAAATCCTTAGTAATTATTCGAGTCTTTCCTAAATCAACATAATCAATTCCAAGTAATTTAGTGAGTTTCTTTGTATGTCCATGCGGGTCGATCACTATAACCTTTACGTTATCACGCAACTTCCTCTTTACCTGGTATATCATGCTCATTGCCAATGTGGTTTTACCAGCACCTGTTGGTCCTGCGATGAGTAGGTGAGGGCTTAATTTACTAAAGTTCCAGGAGACATAGGTATTATTGATGCTCTTACCGATCACTGCTAATCCGTGTTCCTCGTAGGAGGGGTATATGAAGAACGGTGTGAATAATGTAGTATTTAATTCCATCGACCATGCATCACTACGGCTAAGCCCTAAGATCTTCGTGATAGATGCGGATGTTATTAATCTCCATTTAAGTAATGGGTCAAACTTCGCCGTACTAACGAGGTATATCAAGTAAACATCCTCACCATGTTGCATCCTCTTAATGGTATTTTCAACATCCTTATAACTTATGAAGAACTTAACATGCCTGAAGGCCAGGAACCTGCTATATGACCTACTGGCAACCTCCTTGATACGTTCTCTCAACTCTTCATTTATTGAAACCACAAGCACTAAATGAACATTCTCGTGAACCAATCTACTTCTAAAACTAAGTGCCTCGGCCCTTAATGAAGTATTATCAATCATCCTCAGCGCCCTAGGATCTTGAACTACCTCGAAGTTATAGTCCAGGTGAACTACGTTTCTCTTACTTGGTAGATCAACCACAGAGTAGAGAGTATACATTATGGGGAACAGCGCCAGCGCGTATGCTGAGGCTAGAGCTAATACTGCGAAAAATATCAAAGGTATAGGGAGCCTAGTGATCCTTCTACGCTTAATACTCATCCTCATGGCATTAATAAGCTCGAACCCACTGATCCTACGAACCTCAACACCCAATCTATTGAGTTCAAGTATAAAGTCACGTTGTTCATCCTCCTTAACACCCACTATATACCCACCCCTCGGTAGTATGATTGCAATTGCGTGATAACGGGCAAGTAGGTTTATTAAGGCACGCGCTCTAACCAAGGAGTCTTCAAATGCATTATCTATAGTGAACGGAACTGACATAACCCTTAAACCAACAATTTTAATGCCATCTATGGTTATCCCCGAAAGATCAACCCTAACACTCCTTACAGGCTCACCGCCGTTTATAAATAGCCTAACCTGATCCTTAAGTTGCATAAGGTCCTTAAGCAGGATGACCGGTATTAACGTATTGATTACTATTAAGTAGACCCTATGGTCTAGTAGGTAGGTTGTTAATGCTATTACTAATGATATAAAGAGCTTAATTCTCACCTGCAATCACCCTGAAGAGAAGGCGCAGGTATCCTGGGTCTTTTCTAAACGCCATCTCTATTATGGACTTATTATCAAGGCCAAGTTTTCTCCCTAACTCTATGGTCTGCGGCAAGAGGACCGGGTCAAGAGCTCTACCGTACTTCTTAACAAGGAGCTTCACATAATCTTCATCATGCACCCTCTCAAGGATCTTCCTATAGATGATATTTGATAAGTTCGTGTAATCACCGCCAGGTTTATCGACTAGGTAAGCCTTGACCGTGGCGTTTAGGTTATGGTAATAAAACTCAAGCGGTCTAAGCCCTGCTATATCCTCACTAGGTACGTTTATAAGTCTCGAAGCCTCAATAGCCGATTGGCCATTCAATTTAAAGATAACGTAATGCCCAACTATATCCAGTACATTCCTCTTCAGGTCAAGCGGGTTTTGCGTTATTAGGATTAATGATAGGTTGTCGTGCCTACCCTCTCTAATCACCTTCTCAATTATAGATTCACCAACGACATACCTATTAAGGACCCTATGAGCTTCATCAATGAGTACGAGAGAGTTAGTGAGCCGCCCCCAGAGTACTTCAAGGAATGTCAGTATGAAAACAATAGCCGCGACTTGTGAAACGTAATATATAGGTGACATATTTATGATAAGTAGTTTAGACTTAAGTGCGTTGGAGCTAACCGTATTTCTCATGAAAGCTTCAATCAATAATCTCCTTAGTCTCCTCTTGACGGCTGCGATTGCATTTATGTAGTCATTACGCCTAAGCTCCTGTTCCAATACATTTAATGCGTTATAGAGGTCACGTAGGTTACTATCATTGTTTAACTTATCGAGAGCCTTTTCAAGCACTTCGAGTTGTATGAATGTGAAGCCTTCGTTATTCTCGTTGTATAGGAATGATGTGGCTTGAATAGCCATTGATAGTATTTCACTAGCTCTATTTTTCGGTAATGATAATGGATTAACGGCTATATCTATACCTGGAATCGCAATGTAAGCCCTGCCCACATATGCTAGGGAGTACTCACCCGTTAGGTCAAATATTACGGCTTTATTGAAGGCTCCCCTTAATAATGCGTGGTTTATTATGGCCTTCGCCAACGTTGTTTTTCCCGAGCCTGTGGCTCCCATTATTATTAGGTGTCTTGCTACGTCTATGTCTATTGGGTAGTAGCGTGTCATGACCATTGTGCCGGGTTTCGGAGATGGTTTCAGTGTTAGGTCTATGTTTTTCCTTAATGTTGCTATGGATGACCTGCTGCTGCAACTTAGTATGTCTTCCCGTTTTCCATTGCCGCCTCTTAGGAATAGTGAGTATCTGACGTGGTCATTGTCCACTTTGCACATTGTGATTATTTTTGCTGTTGTGCTGCTTACCTGGGTTGCGTTGTCTGTGGTGTTTACTTTTACGAACTGTAGTGATGCATTGTCTATAATACTTAACGTTAATCCCGTTGGGATCGGTTCTAGATAATCGCCTAGGCCGTTTATTAATTGCTTAATCCTATTCCTGTATAAACCACTTAGTGGGAGTATTTGTGTTGGCGTGTGCAGTAGTATTGTGTTTATTTCGTCATTTATTACAGTCATTCTAATGCCATTTAGTACCTGCAGTATATCCCATGCGTTAATCTCCTTCTTTATCCGTAATCCTATGACTAACTTATTATTGACCTTTATCAAGTTCAAGCTCGAATTCTGCATCTAGCACCACCTCGTCAGTGTCTATGACGTTATGTAAGTGGCTCTTGGTAATCTTCTTGGTATTGTCTTGTCTATGAAGTAATAATGGTCCGAGCCTCCTTATCATATGTTATCTATGCCTTAATTATTATTTAATCAATACTGCCCGAGGAATTATCATTACACCTAAGTTGGTGTTTTAACGATTATTGCTTCATTATTAATGTGCGCAGTCGTGCCATGCACCTTGGGCAGTACTGAGGTCCCTTCCTATCGGTGTCCTCAATTGTGTTGCTGAAGTACATCACACAACGTGGGTCACCGCAGTGGTCTAGACCGAATGCATGACCCAATTCGTGAAGTACCTCCTTAAGTATTCTCTGGTGGTATAGATCTCGGTCTGCTATTAGCCTTTTTGTGAAGACTATTGCCAGACTTCCGCTTATCTTTGCTACTCCAAACACGAAGTTCAAGCCCTTGACATACCCATCGTCATCAATTATGAGCACTATCTTGTCGAAGCCCTCATAATTCTTAACCCTGGGTTCTAGATAATCCAGCAAAATATCTGCCCTTACTTGACCCCTCCTTGTATCCCTGAAGTGAGATTTAAGTCCTTCAAAGTCCGTTTTTCTAACCTGTACCTGCACCATATTTTCTAGGTACCCCTCAACCTGCCGTGCGAAGTCCGTGGGTAGATCTACCTCTGTTAATATTAGGATCCTTGCCATGGCGTCAATCCGCTTGAGCTGTCACTGGTTAATAAGTTGTGCCTTTAACACATTACGTAACTATTCGTTGTTTTTGATTGCTTCTAGTCCCCTTGATGCTATTGAGTAGGCTGGGGCTGTATGTCTATCGAAACCCTCCTCCCTCATGCTTGTGGTACTCCTTGAGTTAATTAGGATAATGTTGAATCCTAGCCTCAATGCCTTAATAACACCGTGGGTTAGCAACTGCCTCTTGGCGAAACGTGTTATTTTCCTGTTACCACTCCTCGTGAACCTCCTCCCCTTAATTAGGAGTAAGTCCTCAAAGGCTACATAATCAACACCAACCCTTGATAGGAACCTCAAAGCCTCAGATAGAGCATTCAAACGCAAAGCCCTAGCCTCGTCCTTAGGAAAAGCCCGGCCTAGTAATGTCCCAATACCGAAAAGTCTTCGTAGAAATAATCCTACCGTTCCCGTCAACCACCACGACGTTCAACCAATCACTATTCAAACCAAAACCAGCAACCACGTCCTCGAAGGGAGTCAATCCCGTAGACGGCACGGGGAGGAAGGAGTGATGAGATCGATCGGCCAATAGTCACGATGAAGCCGAACTCTCTTCAGTATGGGCGCAAGGTCTTCATTTATTCTGCACGCTCGCACCTCATCACTTACCAAATCTTAGTCCTCTTAGTTTAAGTATCTATTTCCTCGTGCTTGATGTTGGCTAGTTTCATTGCTTTTAACCCCTCACTAACCACGCTGCCAACGATTATTACCGAGGGATTCTCAGCAACTACCTTACCGGCAGCTACACTACCCACTGTGGCTATGGTGATCTTAGTATTCTCCATAAAGGCCCTAGTTATTATTGCAACTGGGGTTCCTGGGTCCATGCCACCCTCAATCAATTCCTTAGCTATATCCCTAATCCTAGATGCACCCATGAGTATTATTAATGAGTTAACTGCCTTCGCTAGTTCCTTGAAGTTCACGAAGGATTTGCCCTTCCTCGGGTCTTCCATACCCGTTACGATGGCCACAGAGCTTGAGACACCACGCAGAACTGGAGGTATTAGGAAGTACTCAGGCACCGCTATCGCCGATGTTACGCCTGGAATAACCTCACACGGTATACCTGCATTGAGCACAGCTAGGCACTCCTCGAACCCCCTCCCAAATAGGAATGGATCTCCACCATGGAGCCTGAGCACGTTCTTACCACTCCCTGCCCTCAGTATCATAATTCTTATTATTTCGTCCTCCTCCATTATATGCCTACCTGGCTCCTTACCTGCAAATATCAGTTCAGCATCATTGCGCGCATACTTTAGTGCAGACATTGGTATTAGTCTATCGTAAATAATGACATCCGCAGCCCTTATGGCCTCTAGGCACTTAAGCGTTAGTAATCCTTCATCGCCAGGCCCTGCCCCAGCTATTATGACCTTGCCAGCCATAGCTAATTAATTAAAATGAGGTAATGCATTTTTAGGTATGCCCTATATCAATACGCTATGGATGCCACATGCCTTTCAATGAGGTTTTCATTCTCAAGCGCACATAGAGTCAAGTTTAGCGGTACCTATGGTAGTGTTCATGGTCATAACTACGACGTAACCATAAGAATTTGCGTAAAAGGTAAGCGCGACCTAGTGCTTGATATTGATAAAGTCAGACAGGGAGTTCAGCCTATCATCGCCTCGTTCGAGGGTAAGTACCTCAAGTCCACTACGGAGGATGCATTGGGCATAGGGCCTAATGAGTACGTTGAGGTACCTTGTATACCCGAGGGTGTTACTGGCGAGTGTGTGGCTTGGTACCTATTGGATCATGTACGTAAATTACTAAGTGATATAGGGATTAAGGACCTTGTTGAGGTTCAGGTTGTTGTGTGCGACTCACCACTTAATTGCTTTGAAGCTAGATCTTCCTGATTACGTGGGATAGACTGTCACTGGTTAATTCCTGTATCTTTATTGTGTCTACATTATCCTCAATAACACTATTTTCGCCGCCGACCAATAAGACCTTAACTGACCTAAATAGGGTCTTTGCCTTATTGAATACTGATGGATCTATATTATCGTCCTCTCCATCGGTTATTATGACGAGTTTGTAATCCTTTAATGATGGCTTCTCGGTGGCGTCCTGAATTGCTGACCTGACCGCATTCGTTATGTCCGTGCCCCCCAATGGTATTAGTGAGAGGAGCATCCGTATTATATCCTTCTTATTAACTAGCATTGGGTAGACTTGCTGGTCGAAGAACCTAACGACTAAACTACCACCTTTCATTGCCAATATCACCGCTAATGCCGTAGCCCACGTTATCTTACTAACTGCCCCTACCTCAAATATGTTTATGTTTACTGTATAGAACATGGACCCACTCTTATCAATCAACATGTATATCTTTGGTCTCCTGACGGCCCTTCTCTCTCTAACTAGCACATTACCCATGGCGAGCTTGTATGCAAATACTGGTTTTGCAAATTTCATGAGCATTCTCTCACTTGGTATCATGTCCTTGAGCTCGGAGGCTTTTGTCATCCTCTTTACACCGCCTATTGTGCCCACCCTCTCAGCATCTACGTCCTCAATAGTATCGACTACGTACCTGGTATCTACTATTAATTTAATGAGGGAGTTTAGCATCGAAATGAGCCTTAGTCTGTATGGATCTATATCTGTGCTAAGCAGTATATCCGCTATTTCATGCCCAACGGACTCCCCAAAGAGCATCTTTACCTTGTTAACTGTGTCGCTTACCTTCTTCATGTTACCAACATAGAAGTTTATTAGGGACTTTATCTCCCGCTCAAGGTTCATCCTACTTTCCCTATGAGAGCTGCTTCTTTGGTCCATGGCCGACTCAACCATTTGCCTAAATGATTCATTCCTATCCATCTTACTTAGGATGCTGTTGTATACCTTGAGTAGCTTAAGCGCCATTACTCTCGATAACCTGCCATTTAGTCTTGTTATCCTGGAAATCTCGTTATAAGCCTCGCTTCTTATGTATGTTGATACCACGAACCTCCATATGGACGTCTCCATATCCTCATTTTCCCTGGGCATTCTCAGGATTGGCTGCCTATAATGCACATAAAATGAGTCAGCAAGGGCCTCTTGTTTCATTTTATCTATATAGCTTATTGAATGCCTACGTGCTTCAATGAGAACCTCCCTTATCCTATACTTGGTCAGTGGTTCCTCGTAATCAACGTTGGCTAGGACGCCAGGCACTAATATCTTTGTTCGTAGGTTCCTAATAAAGCTTATTTGCTTATTCAAGTCATTATATATTATATAGATTCAGCACCAGCTGCTCAAGCAATCCTCTTAATGTGCCGAAGACTCTCTCGTAACCCATATCAAGTACTAGATAAGCAATGTCATTGAGCATTACTAAAGAGTAGATTAGGTAGAACCAACTCAGCAATTTTATTCCTCGCGCCAATACCTGCATACCAAGCAATTTATTACCTCTATGAAGCACCTTGGCTATAATGTCATTATCTACAGCCCTGTAGGATATCCTTGACGAAGACAAATCCCTAAACACACTACCTAATTCCTCCCTCGTTAACCCTATCGTCATGAATGACCAATTATTTGAAAATCCAAGCTCCAACCGTGGCATTAAGGGTAACGTATTTATGACGCCCAAATCCCTCAGGGCCATCAACTTTCCCATAATTATTAGTTGGTAGTCCCTATTAACAACGTATTCAATACCACTTAGTGAATCTCTCATTACAAAAGACCGACCTAGTAATTCATTATTTACACCAATCTTACCAATGATAGGCTTAACCACTTCATAATCTGTTGATAGGCACTCCTGTGTATCCTGAGCCCTATTAATGGGTACGGACTTCAAGACATCGTCATCCAGCACCAGCGCCGATTTTGTGTCAACAGAACCACCTACATCGGCTATTAAGAGTAGCAACTCAGTATTTTTACCTGCATCCCTTCCCTCAATCAAATACTTACCTTGCAGCGACTTAATACTATACACGCTTATACACCTGCCAGAACTTGCTGGATATATTTCCGAACCAATTATTACCTTATCGTAATTATCGTATTCCCCATTCGTTAGGATTATCCTATTCTCGTCTATGGTTATTGATTGTAGCTTTACGTTCCTTATCCTTATGCCCAGTATGTCTTCGAGATACCTCCTAGTGAATAACCTGGTTGATTCACGGTTAACAATATTAAGAGACACATGCGGTAGTAGGTCTGCTATTACTACGTCGTTCTGCGACTCCGTGAATATCGTTACTTCGTGTCCGTTCTTAGCCATGTACTGTGCGTAGATTGCAGTTCCTGGATTTAGTCCTGCAATGGCTATTTTCATTGAGGGCATTACTTAATTTTTCGCTTAAATTATGCCTTTCCTAATGCGAAGGTTGAGTATTAAGTCCGCAGTCGCCTTAGTTGGTGAGGAACTAAGTCCTGTTAGGGATGTGGTGATTGATATTGCTGACGGTGAGGTCATAGGTATAGGTAAGGTTGCTGGTAGTAATAATGTTATTGATTTAGGCAGTACAATACTGATGCCCCAATTAACCAATGCCCATATTCATGTGCTTGATCACTTCCTAATGGGGCTATTCAATAAGTATTATATCGATGACCTGGTGGGTGCACCCTACGGATTAAAGTACTATTACCTACGTAGAACTAAACCTGAGTCTCTGAGAGACGGGTTAAGGATTATTTTTCGTAGAGTTAGGAACTACGGCGTTGGCTGCTTACTATCAATTATTGAGTATGGAAGGATTTTCGCGGACGTTGTTATTGATGAGGCTAAGAGGGCTAGTCTATGCATTATACCTCTGGCTGAGCCAAGTGTATTTAGGGTTTATGTTAGTCCTAATGAGGAGGAGGACGTTGATGAAGTCTTCGAGGAGGAGGTGAGGTACTTTGTTGAGAAGGGGTTTGGTGTTTCATTAATTTCACCGCTTAATTACACCATGGCGGAGCTTAGGCTTGTCTCTAGGTTAGCCGGTTCCCGCGGGTCACTAATTAGTACTCACGTTTCCGAGACCGAGGATACGCACTCCGATGGTGATTTAAATAGGGCGTTGACTACCTTAATCACTGGTAATTCATTATTTGTTCATCTAACACAATTAAGCAAGGATGAGGTGCTGAAGTTACCGGCGATGCCTATTGCCCTATGTCCTAGGTCTAATATGGAGTTAGTTGGTAAGTTACCTGAAGTGGGTACCATGTTTAGTAGGGGGTTGAGACCGATGGTTGGTACTGACAACGTGGCCCTTATAGAACCTGATCCTTGGCAGGAGATGAGGTTATTGAGATTCTTAATTGCTAGAGGCGCTGGTTTGAGGGCTGTCGATATTCTTAAGATGGCTACTTCGTGGGCTTGGTCGTGGGGTTTTGGCTATATTATAAGGGAGGGCTTGCCTATGAAAGGATTAGCCCTGGGTATGTATTATAATGTTAGTGACGATTATGTCCATGAGTACTTATTAACTAGGGCTTCCCCCGGCGATATTGTTTACCTGATTGATGGGTCTGACGTTATGAAGATTGCCTAGATTTACGTTATTCTTATTGCCCTAGTTACTGGCGTTCTTGATTTTGGTGTTAATAGTGATATCGTTACGTTAGTGAATCCATTTATCATTAATGATTCGGAGGAATTGCTTGGAACCTTTATGCTGTATTCCATATAGGTCTCGGGTGCTTCGACACCCAACAATAGGTTTGCATCTTTGATCCACCTATTACTAATCGTTATTTCCGCATGTTCATTGATACGCTTAATCCTGATTATTATGGAGTCAAAAGCATCATTAACTCTCTTCACGACATAGTACGCCCATTCACCTACGTGGTTTATATTCACGAATTCCGCCCAATAGTAATCACTATCCAATGCCATTGATAGGCCCATGCGTAACTCGGGATCTTCTCCGAAAACTTCTTCGTAGATCCTCCACTTATTTATGGCGATCTGCGCCATCGACCAGAGCCTTGTCTGTATATCTGCCCTCTCACTCAACCACTTATTGGGTGATCCTAACCATGAGGTTGTCGGTATTTCCTTAATCTCCTCCTGGGCATACCTAATGAGGTCTGATGGTCTTGCTGGGTCTATGTACTCGTCATCCCTTGACCTTGATAGGTAAAGGAATATTTTCTCAAGGAGTAGTGCTGCGTATGGGTTTGGCGTTGGGAGTATCATCCAATTTTCACCATCTAATGCCATTGTTACGACCCCATCCCCCACATATTGCCTTCTCAGCATTATCTCTATTATCAATCTACGGGCATTGACATCAGCCTCCTGTATGCTGGATGCCTTATTTAATTGAAAGCTTAGCAAATCACTCAATGCGGTGTCTCTGAAGAATACTGTTAGGCAATCATGTCTATATACCTTATATAGTGAACTCCTATCCTTAATATTCTCACCTAGGTGGTAAACACCGTCAAGTACTATGTACTTAATGCCCTCGCCGCATATTATATCTCTCAACTTCTCTGAGAAGTATAGTTCGGGTAACCACATACCAACTGCGTCAACGCCGAGAACATCCTTTGTAACACCCTTACCAACCTTTAATTCCCATCTGAGTAATTCATCAAGACTAAACCTCTCAATTAAGTAACCGGCTATTGGGTGAGCTATGAAACTCGTTAGAACCTCAATAACATTCTCCTTAGCCAGTCTGGAATAGGTGCTCAACGCCTCGTTAATCAGCATTACCCTAGAATCCCATGGACCCACGTACTCAAGGAAATCACCTATATCTAGAAAGGCGCCGTTCTTTATTATATCGTCCCACTGCCACAGTAGGCTTGGGCTTAGGTTATACGTCACTGACACCTTATACTTATTAATAAGCCTGGCGTGTAGTAAGTAGGGTCCTGAATCATATATTGGCTGAAACTCTGGGAACCAGGTGTGGTGAAATGCCCAGGGACTGTGGTAATGACCGTTTGGATAGCGATGAATTGGTTGGTGATTATGGAAGACAAGAACAAACTTTATCGGCCTCTCCGGTTTTTTCACAATCATTATTGGCACCCTAGCCTCGTTGTTACAGCACTTGGCAATTATCTCATAAGTTCCCTCATCACTTACCTTTACGTAATCAATAATCTCCGATTCCGGTGGTATCACTTGCAACGATCGCTTTGTTATTTCCCTGGAGTCCTTAGTTATTACCAACTCAATGCTTTCAGTGCTTACTAGCCCTCTCACCATTACGCTTATTGCTATGTCCTCTCCGGGTTCATATAGCACCTTATTCGTCGTTACTTCTATTGACACCAAATCACCGTAGATCAGTAATTCTATAAGTGCTTTTTGGTATTTCAATTTGTTAATACGAAATAAGGAACAGTGAGATTTATTAATTCAGAAATTGATTAATTGTACTTTGTGGAGTCTGGTTATGAATCAAAGATAAGAAGTATAATGCAGGTCCTGCACTCATTAGCCGCCATTGATAGGGAGCGGGCCGTTAAGCTTGAGGACTTGGCGAGGCTTGTTGGTATGCGTGTTGAGGAGGTTCGGAGCATTGTTGATAGGCTTAAGATCCTTGGTTATGTAAATACTATCAATGACTCCGTACACCTAACGTCAACTGCAATAATTAAATTAAGTAGCATTTACTGTTAATTGTGGTTCTTAAGGTACTCCACATAAGCACGGAATACCCACCACATAGGGTAGTTGGTTCGTTGGCATTCCAGGTCAGGGATCTGGTCATAAAGCTTTCTGAGAGGTATGACGTATACTTAATACACCCGGCCAACTTTGATGGTAATTACCTTGATGGTAACGTTCGTGTGTACACGGTGAGTGATAGGTGGTTTAGTGATGTCGTTGCCTACATGCACTTCCTGCTTGTTGAGGTCGCATCTAGGGCCCCATACATAGTACCCAGCGACATAGGGCTTATACACGCACATGAGTGGATTTCCTCGGTTATTGCCAAGGTACTTTCGCAGAGGCTCAATGTACCGTACATAGTGAGTGCATATTCAACAGAACCCATTAGGTCAGGAGGTAACCTAAGCCTGTTAAGTATGGCGATAAGGGATTGGGAGAGGTACGCCTTCTCCTCCGCATTGTTTGTACTAGCCCATAATAGGCCTACCTATGACTCATTAAGAAACGACTATGGTATAAACGCGATCGAGGTTAGGACCACGGAGGACATCGAGAAAATATACAATGATATCAGTCACCAACGCGTTCATCAATGATTCAGTCCGTCGTCAGATCATCAACAGCATAATTAATGCAAGGCGAGACTTAAGGTTTTCGGCTCCCAATACTTCGACCGATTTAATGTTTATTAACTACGCTGGATAAAGATATCCAATGTCTAGTGCGGGTTATGAAGGTACATGTAACCCTAAAGATATTGAGGCAGCGGCTGATATATTGACCAAGGCTAAGCATGCAATAGCCTTCACAGGGGCTGGCATCTCCACAGAGTCGGGGATACCTGACTTCCGCGGACCACAGGGTTTATGGAGACAGTACAGTCCCGAAATAGCCACGATAGATTACTTCCTAACGCACCCAAAGGATTTCTGGTTATTCTACAGGATGAGGATGAGCGCACTATTCATAGCCAAGCCGAATAGGGCCCATATGGCACTCGCTGAGCTTGAGAGGATGGGCATAATAAAGGCCGTGATTACGCAAAACGTCGATGGACTACACCAGGCAGCCGGGTCAAAGAATGTAATCGAACTTCACGGAACCATGAAAAGGGCGGTCTGCCTTGCCTGTGGTCGCACTTACCCGATGGATGTCGTGATTAGGAAAATAGATAGCGGCCAGGTACCACCCCTATGTGATGAATGCGGTGGTGTGCTTAAACCCGATACTGTATTATTTGGTGAGCCTGTTAAGGATTTTGATAGGGCTAGGGAGCTTGCTTTGATGAGTGACGCCGTATTAGTTATAGGCTCCTCACTTAGCGTTTATCCTGCTGCGTACATACCAATATTTGTTAAGGAAATGGGTGGTAAGGTTATTATAATAAATATGGAACCAACCGAGCTTGACTACATTGCTGATGTAATAATTAGGTGTAAGGCTGGCGATGCAATGACTACGCTTCTTAATGAGATTAAATCAAAAATGGGCAATCAATAATTGCAAAAATTATCATTAATAAGGTCAGGCCGTGAATTATGAGGGCAGTATCATGGACCATACACCATCACTTAACAAATCACTTAGATGATCCCTAAAGTGCTCCTCAAGTAGTTTATTAAATTCATAGATGTCATGCTTGCCCAATTTTATCTCCATATAGGCCATGGACTCTGCCATTTGTACAGGTCTCCTTAAATAATCGCTTATTAGGTACTTTAGGTAATTCAGTCTCTTGTTTAAATAGTAATTATCGTTGAATATAGTATCTACACTCAATAATGAGTTTATTAACTCGTTCTTTAACGTATCAATAGCCTTCTCATCAACCGCAGATATCACAAGTTGATAATAATACACCCCAGGTAAGTAATCGCGGTCTATATCCACCGTATATGAAAATCCCTTGTTCCTAAATCTTGAGATTAGGTACGAACTTAATCCATTTATTAAATGAAATTCAAGTAATGATGACTTAATAGATATTAAGTATGGATCATTCACCGGTATATACCAGGAATATGATAAGTAGGCTGAGTTTATCTGCCTATTAACAATGATAGGTGCGCCCTTACCCATTTCAGGCCTTTTCTTGGTTCTTGACCTTCCATCTAGCTTGCTGAATACCTTAACTATATCGTCAATGGGCATATTTATGGGCCCAACAATACTAATTACCATATTATCCGGCGTGTAATAGGATTCTAGGAATTCCTCAAGATCCTTTGCGGTCATTGAGGCTATGCTCTCCTCAGTACCTATTATGGGTGCTCCATAGTCACTATCGCCAAATAGAGCCTTGGGACCAAGATCGTAGATCGAGGTACTTGGGTCGTCATTCCTCATCTTTAACTCAGACAGTATTACCTGTTTTTCCCTCTCGAAATCCTCCTCATTAACTCTCCTATTGCTGAATATCTTATAAATTAGGTTTAATAGGTTCTTGAATTCGCTCGGTATTATCTCGAACAAGTACATTGTTAATGCACGTTCTGTATATGCATCAGATACTCCGCCTAATCCCTCTATTTCTAAATCAATGTTAGGGTAGCCCCTGTAAATTACGTGCTCCGCAAAATGGCTTATACCCCTCTTATCCTTATCCTCATAGATAGAGCCTATGTTAACACCAACGGCTATACCAACTGTTGGCAGGTCAACCCTATTTATAATTAGTTTAAGTCCATTGTCAAGAATTAGGTACTGCATTGCACGTATGATTTGACCAAGGGTAATTTAAACAAAATCCTTCTAACAAACTCTCTTACCTACTTGCTCGTCCTGTGGCTTGTCGATGGTTATTATCGTTGGGTTTTTCTCATCGCATGTGGCTAGTATCATTCCTTGACTGTCGTAACCAAAGATCTTCCTGGTCTCCAGGTTTGCCACAACAACAACGTACTTATTAATTAGGTCCTCAGGCTTGTAGAACTCGGCGAGGCCCGTAATTATCTGCCTTCTCTCTTCACCAATATCCACGACAAGCCTAAGGAGCTTCCTCGAACCCTGAACCCTCTCGGCATGTATTACCTTACCTACCTTAAGCACAACCTTCTCAAACTCCGCCCTGGTTATTACTTCAGTGGACACATACCTATTGGACTGGGCTTACTATTAAGTATTGAGGTATCGTACTAAATGCTTATTAATGAGCCAGTTAAGAATAACTTGTGGTTAAGAGGTACTACCTCAGTAATAAGGATATTAAGGAGTTGAGCAACGCCGTCGGTGAACTAGGACCCATATTTAAGAATGCCAAGAGCGTTGAAATTTACGAATTAAATGAACTCACAACAATATACCTAATAGACAACAAACCACTTGTGGCGAGATTAACAATAAAGAGCGACACAACCCAGAAGGAATACATAATACCACTACTGACGTACTTCTACCTAAACCCACCATACATACCTAATTACCCATTCGTGGTCGTTGATGATGGGGCCGTACCACACATAGTGAATGGTGCTGACGTTATGAGACCAGGCATTAAGGAGATTAATGGCGAGTTCGATGAGGGCGATATTGTGCTCATTAAGGACCTGAAGGGTAGATACATAGCCATCGGTACATCCATGATGTCCGCAGGCGAGATGAGAAATACTACGAAGGGCAAGGTCATTAAGGTAATTCACCATATAGGGGACAAACTGTGGAACTTAGCTCAGGAATTATTGAAGTCCAAGTAATTTGAGTATCTCGATGAATGACTCATCATCCCTCCTAACCTTATACTCCTTGATCGCGTAACGTAAATCATCTAGATTATTACCTATATTCATTATTGAACGAACGCGGTTCTGGACGTAGCCCTTACCCATTATTAATGCATTTAATAGCTGTGAAACATTGCTAACCTTACTATTCACACTTGCACTCTCGAAATCAATTATGTAAGCCTTATTTCCTGAAACAATTATGTGCTCCCTAGACCTACTCAATTCATTATGTGCAAGTCCTATCCTATCCAATCTACGGCATTGCCAAAGTAAATCCTTAATGATTAACCTTACGTCATTAGGGCTCGCATAGTTAATATACGTATCGAAGGTTACCCCTTCTATTAATTCCATAACTATGACATTACTCGTATAATTAATTAGCCGTGGACCAACACCAACAGAGTTAGCCAGACCTAGGTAATAACCCTCATTAGCTAAGCTCGGTCTTGATGAGTCAAACCTCCTAACCTTACATGCATAATAACTATTACCCACAAGACACTTAAACACAAAGCCATTCTGCCCCTTACCCAATAACTTAATGCCCATAAACTCAATACCACCCTCATTGATAATTCGCATAACGCTTAACTGCGATAGATCACGTATTACCAAACCCACATAACTCTTTGGGCAATTAATACGTTCACAAATCTTAATGAATGGTTCAAAGCCCTCATGGATCAGCACAACCATATGTAATAATTTATTTAAAATACCTAACCTAATTAGTTGTGATTGATGAATCCGACAGGCCTCTGATAATTATTGATGAGGAATCCGGAGCTGACTAGCCACCTTCACGATCATTTAATAAGTAACGGAATACCCACACAGCGTAACCCAAATAGGTTTTAAACGAGTTCTCGAATTCATTAGTGAGTGATGAGCATCTACGGCCTGATTACTGATGAATCCTCTCAGCACTGAGTATCGTATTAAGGCTAATTAATGCAGTACCTGCAATCTTATCAATGACTTCACTCGTAATTTTTATTCCCCGTACGGAGGCATCCTTTGCGTTACTCAGGAATTTATTACCTACGATTATTAGGCGGTTTAGGAAAGTGGCTTTACCATTACCAAGGGAATACTGCACTGCCGCGATTATGGATCCTAACCAGGCATTAAATATCCTAAGTAAATTGGGTGGGTCTTTCGTTAGGTTATGGGGTTGGTTTCCCAAGTTCTTTAGGGACTTAATTGCCGGTGGCGTTGATGCGTATTTTCACTGCTATGATGATATGGATAGGCTTAGGAATGCGGTGAACGTCGGTATTGAGATTGCTAGGTTAGTGCTTAGGTATAGGCTTGGTGCCGCTACTAACATTAATGATTGGTTGATCCCCTTCAAGAAAAGTGCCTTGGTTAATATCGATATTAAGGATATAGGCAGGTACGATGTCGTTATTGTTGATGATTATTCGTTGATGCTGTCATTACTAAATGATCTAGGTAGTATTATCACGCTAGGTCCCTTAGTCCCAACACCCATTGATCTCCTAGCCCTCATTTCTATCGGCAGATTAAGTGAGGATAATCTGTCTAGGGTTGTTAGTTACGTCACTAAATACATAGGTGATTACGTAATAATGAGCAGAGACTTAACTGAGGCTTTCTCAAGACTGGTGAGTGACAGTGATTACTTATCCTTTGTTAGGTTCCTCGGTCTATTAGTTGTTCTGTGACGTTATTGTCGGTGTTATTACTATTGCTGAGTATGGGCAGTTGTCTTGGCATGAGTAACAGCCTGAGCATGCCTGTTCATTTATTACGTAGGCTTTATCCCTTAATTTACCTGTCAGCACCCCCTTTGGGCATATGGTCCAGCATATTCCACATCCAATACAACTATCCAGCACCTTAACCTTTATTGCGAATCTCATGGCCTAATTAGGTATCGCACCCTCCCTAATTAAGTTAATCTGTTATTGCTTAGGCTTGTGAACACAATATTTTTAAGGGCTTAGTTAGCTCGGGTTTCGGGACCTTTATTGCCAAGCTACAGCTCATCAAGGCTGGTGAGCAGAGACTTAGGGAGAAGTGGAGGAACTTCACTGAGTGGTTTAATTGGGTAATAATGGAGACTGGGCTTTACGACTATAGGTATCCTGTAAAGGGTGCCTATGTCTGGAGACCTTATGGCGTGAAGCTTAGGAGGTTAGTGGAGTCATATATTAGGTATGTTCATGACGAGACAGGGCATCAGGAGGTGCTGTTCCCCGTCTTTATACCCTATGAGTTCCTGGCTAAAGAGAGCGAGCACATTAGGGGATTTGAAAGTGAGGTGTTCTGGGTAAGCAAAGGTGGTGTTGGTGAGGAGAGACTAGTCCTTAGACCCACCAGCGAGACCGCCATGATGCCTATGTTTAAGTTATGGATTAAAGACCACACCGACCTACCATTTAGAGTTTACCAAATAGTAAGTGTATTTAGAGCCGAGACCAAGGCCACAAGGCCCATGATTAGACTTAGGGAAATATCGATGTTTAAGGAGGCACATACAGCACACGCCAATAGGGAGGATGCGGAGAGGCAAATTAGGGAAGCCGTGGAGATCTATAAGAAAATATTTGATTACTTAGGTGTACCATATCTAATAAGTCAAAGACCTGAGTGGGATAAATTCGCCGGTGCTGTCTATACTATTGCCTTCGACACAGTAATGCCCGATGGCAAGACCATGCAGATAGGTACTGTTCATTACCTTGGCACGAACTTCTCCAAGGTATTCGACGTCAAGTACTTAACACCAAATGGTGATTGGGAGTACGTGCACACGACAAGCTACGGAATTTCTGAGAGGGTTATTGCAGCTACAATAGCGATTCATGGCGATGATAAGGGGTTAGTGCTACCGCCAAATGTCGCACCAATACAGGTAGTTATTGTGCCTATAATGTACAAGGGCACTGAGGACGCTATATTGAAAGAAACTAAGGCCATCCAGGAGGAACTCGTTAATTCAGGTATTAGGGTTATGGTTGATGACAGGACTGATAAGACGCCTGGTTGGAAGTATAATTATTGGGAAATGATGGGCGTGCCATTGAGAATCGAGATAGGCCCTAAGGATATTGAGAATAGGCAAGTCGTGCTGGCCAGGAGAGATACCCTGGAGAAGTATGCTGCTCCAAGGGACGGTCTTGTTGAAACCATAAAGGAAATATTGAATGAAATTAATAATAATCTAAGGAACTCAGCATGGGCCTTCCTTAGATCCATGGTCTCTAAGACCGCAAATATTGATGAGGCCAGGGCTAGGCTTGATAATGGCGGTGTCGTTGAGGTTCCGTGGAGTGGCGATAATGATTGCGGCATGAGAATTCAACAATTGCTTGACGCTGATGCCTTAGGTATACCAATGGATGAGGAGCCTAGTAAGGATATTGGTGGTTTAAGAGATCTGGCATGTAGTGATAAGCAGGCTAATTATTGGTTAAGGATTTCGAGGCGTTATTAAATTGAAGGCAAAACCTTTAAGATTAAGTCATACCATTTAAAATCGATGAAGATATTACCAATAATCGCCGCGGTCATCATAATCATGGCTTTAGGAACAGCAACTTACCTATTAATGATAAATCAAAATAGCCCAACATCTGCCTTAATGAATGCTAAAAAGCTCGTGACTAAAAACGTAACCGTCACCTACGAAATATCAATATTACCTACACTAATCATGGGTAACAACGCACCTAGCATACCTGGAATCCCATTCATGATGGGGTGGATCAATGGTTTAATTACAATATCCAGAACACCGCTCATGGATGCCACGGTAATAAACGGTACATTATACTTTAGGCATTTCGGTATAGTTGGTATTAAGTTGAACGCGGCTCTTTGGAGGCATGATAATAGTCTATGCTATGCATATAAACTTGGATTTATGATTCCACAAACCGTCACGAACTGCGTACCCTATACGAACATTACTAGTAATTTTATGACAATACTGAATGAAAGTAGGTATGTGGGTAAGGGTAGTTGGGATGGAGAAACCACGTACTGCTTTACTGCGTCTGTTACGTTGATGCCGACGCAAGCTAGCTCATGGAATGTACCAATTATCTTAAACGTAACTAAAATGTGCTTATTGGATAATGGTATACCTGCAAACATTACTATATACGTATACCCAGCACAGTACTCCGGCATTGCCAACTTTATAATCAATGCTAACTTCACATTGGTTAGTTACTCATTCACATTCAATCAGTATGAATTTACGCAAATAACTAACGGCCTTCTACCTGGTTAAACCTGGCACTGATGGCCTTAAGTATCTTTGTGGTACTACATAGTGGGCAATCAACATAATCATTAAACCTAATAACCTGGATATCGTCCAAACCTCTCTTTTTCAACTCCTCCCTTATTGAATCCTCATTAAATGGCTGATTAGGGCCGAGCAGTATTATGTTGGGTCTTTCCTCCTCCACAACCCTGAACATGTCGCCCTCATAACCAAGCCTAGCCTTATGAACATAGACAATACTACTAAGCACACTAAGCCTTTGATCCTCAGGTATAATTACATCCCTACCCTTAATCCTCCTTACCGTAGAATCACGGGCTATAACCGCCACGACACGGCCAAGCGACCAAGCATGCTTCAGGTAAGCTATATGACCTGGGTGTATTATCTCGAATGTACCAGCCACGAACACCTTATTCTGCGACCTACTAATTAAATCATCAGTTTTGTTCCAATTAAAATGAGCAATATTAAGCATTCTCAGTGCATCAAGTAGCCCCTCTGCGTAGGCTATTGTTGCCAATGCCGTGAATGTATCACCCTTAGATAGGTAAAACATGGAATCCCTCAGGTATGCCTTGGCTATCTCAATTATCTCATTTTTAACGCCCTCCCTCTCTATCTGTTCAAGTGCATTGGCTACATTCCTTATGTATGCCTCAACCTTGACCTCTGGGCTTACCTTCTCCATTATTATTCGTAGTTGCTCAATAACCTATGGTTAATAAGTTTTCCAATGTCATAAATACAACATATTTTTAATGGGATTGACCAATTACTATTACCGCCGCTTATTCTCTAATTATTTCAAGGGATATGAAGGTCTTTGTGTCCTCAATACCCTCCATCATACTTAATACCCTTAGGATATCATTAACGTTGACCTCTCTCGTGATTAATATGAGGTCGTAATCACCAGACACTCTATAGGCTTTCTCGATGGGCAGCTCCTTAATCTTTTCATAGGTTATGGTCCTATACCTAGGCTGAACCTTAACCAGTATAACGGCCTCATTAGAACTCATTCTCAAAACCCTAAGCGCCTTCTCAGTGACATCAACGAATTCACGGCCAGTCCTTATCAAGCCAAAGTCCTTAAGCTTCTTAAGGTGTACACTAAGTGCCTGCCTGGTCATTCCAAGCTCCCTCGCGAGTTCGTCCTGGTCGGCATACACCGTATAGACCTTAAGTGGAACAGCCTTCTTAAGGAGGTATTGAAGAACCTGGAGTTGCCTCTCAGTTAATTGTCTCTCGATTTCAGCTGGGGTTGCCTCTCCACTTGATGTGGTTATGGAAGCCATAGTAATCTACCAAAATAGGGTGTAGCACTAGTATAAAAAGGTTATTCCTAAATATTATATATCAGCCATTAGATAATCCACCGTAAAAAATAAAGATTGCTCCAAACATACAATCAATAATTAATAATTAAACCCAGTATAAACATAATACTCTATAGGAAATCCTAAAGAAAACATTCTCTAAATAAAGAAACGCACTAAAAATACCCTAACTATAAGCAATATCGATATAAAAATTAACGAAAGAACGACCGATACATCGAATAATTTAAGAGAAAGTCTCAACGTACTGATACTAGGCCCTGGTGCACCATCATTAATCCTATACCTACCAACCTTCTCCAACACCACATTAAGCGCCCCTGCAAAGGAGGCCATAGGCCACCCAGAGTTAATACTGTTTACTTTCCCATGATAAAGCATCGCTACCCTAACGCTTCTCCTCCAATCTAGCCCAATTAATGCGGCGGCCGCTGAAAAAATGATTAGCGATAACCTAGCCGGTATATAATTTAATGCCGTATCCACAGTGGCCGAGAACCAACCAACCTCTTCGTATGGCCATCCCCTATAACCGACCATAGAATCCATAGTGTTTGAAAGCCTCTGCAATAATGCGCCAGGCAGACCAATTAATGCGTAGTAAAATAAGGGCGATAAAAAACCATCGACAAAAGACTCAGCCATACTCTCAATAACGGCTGATATTAAATGCTCAGTATCCAAGTCCCAAACATTCCGCCTAACAATTTCCTGAACCAATGAACGTGCACCAACCAAGTCGTTGGTCTCCAGCTTATTCAGGATATTCTTAACATAGTCTCTCATAAGCCTTATCGAGAATGTTAATTTAAGTATGTACGAATAAATTATGATACCAATAATGATATTAATGATGATCGTTAACCATGAAATAAAGTAATAAATAATTAGTACCGGTACTACGGAAATAAACCATAGAAATATTCCGAAGGCTTTACCGCCAGGCTTAAATAACCTGCTGGTAATCATACCGCATAGTACGACAGGGTGCATATTTATTAGTGGGCCTCTTGGCTCGCCAATTACCAAATCAATAATTATTGATAGTATTAAGGCTGCTAAGTAGTACTGAATCAGGGAACTTATGCTCAACATCGTAAACACCTAGTATTCCTTATCAACCAGGGTAGTACCCCTCTAAAATAATCCATAAACTCCCTAAGCTCAAATAAGGGTCTCAATACATTAGTGTTTGGGCATAGATTTTGTGTTGTGGTGAGTATCTCCTTATAGATTGAGCCTCGAGCTAAAATTACAGGTATCAACCTATTTGGGCAATGATTGGTTAAGTAATTATTAAGTAATGGCTCAAGCTTCAGAAAGGCAACATCGGTCAGACCAAGCCTATCTATCTCGTTGAGGAACCTTTGGTCATTCTCTCCATGAAATACGTAAAGTCCAGGCCCTAGATTAAGTAGGAATTGCTTGATTCCTGGCCACTCTAGTAATGGTGGTGATTCGTACCCTGTTAGCTACGGCATTATCATAATCCTTACCATACCCAACGAATAATGGTA
>ERZ1669250.301-NODE-301-length-25045-cov-4.236335_pt1 | contig 25045 bp, 27 predicted proteins | sample MGYA00579295_ERZ1669250 | MGnify/ENA primary metagenome ERZ1669250 (study PRJEB41166, sample SAMN08046056) | hot springs metagenome | biome: hot spring; feature: acid hot spring; material: thermophilic sediment; isolation source: thermophilic sediment from acid...
GAAAAAGGGATAGGTTCTTTTGAAGGTTTTACTATCAATACAAGAAATACTATAGACAATGCAACAAAGAGAAATGATACGTGATGATCTATCGGCCAAATCAAAGCTGCTATAATAATCAAAATATATGGCAATAATGAATATCTTCTAGCTGACGTCCATCTCAATATACCAGGTAACATAAGTGGAGCATGAATAAATATATGGATCCCAACAAATCCAATTATGAGAATATGAATAAAATCAAGCATATCAATTATATTATAATATAATAAAATTGAAGATATTAATAAAATTAACGAGTATAAAGCAGCTATTTCCTGACCATATAGCATATATAATGTACCTGCCTTTGCATATACATTAGTAGTATTTTTAGCAAAATTATTATATTTTTTATATCTGTATATGTTAATCGATGTGTAGAAAATTATAGCTGAAATGGAAAATAATATTACAGAAACCCTAAACATAAATGGATAAATTATGGCTGATATAGTTTGTAATGCAAAAAGCAAATATACTATTGGTATTTTTGGTTTATCTTTAAACGTATTTGGAAATGAATGTATTGTTACAGCATATATTGAAGAAATCGCATATATAAATATAAAACCAATAGCTAATTGGAATATATTTTCAGAAGAATTTAAATATAAAAACAATGATGATAAGATTCCTGTATAGCCTATTAATAAAACAGATATCATAACATCCCCTTTAGATCTTGTTGATGTTATTAAATTAACTAGACCAAAATAAAATAAAGATACCAATAAAAATATTATTTTTCCAGTAATAAGAGAAGTTAAGCTTAAAATTAAAGTAAGAATCGTTGATGATATTTGTAATATCAATATTATTGAGGCAAACCTATCGCTAGGCCTTAAAGATGATGAAGAATAAGATTCTGCAACGCCAGAAACAAATATAGGTAAAAAAGCGAGTAAAATTATTTTTGCATGTATTAAACCTAAATTTCTTGTAACCAAATATAGTGCTGTTATTAGCAATAATATTGATATATATACCATAGCCATACTAGATTTATTTACTAACTTCATTATTTTGCTGTAATTTGATTGCTTCATGTTTCAATCACCTATCATTTTTGGGTTTTTTCTTTAACTTTTACATAAATACCATTAACTTCTGTAACTATAACTTCTGTGTTTTCTTTTATACTCGTGTCGCTATATGCAGACCATAGTTGATTATCAATTTTAACTACACCAGGTTTCCCAGCTTCAATCTTTTTTATTACTATACCAGTCTTGCCAATGATTGGTGTTGTTGTTGGATTCATTGGCAAAATAATCTCAGAAGATTTAACAAAGACTATAATAATTACCACAATTAAAAATAATATTGCCACGAACAAAGATAAATTGCTATTATATTTATGATATATGTATATAAAAATTGCTGAAAATATTATTAACAAAATTACTAATAATATACTTCCAAATCCCCATCTGATTCTTGAAAAAAATCCAACATTTTCAGTTTTCTTCATATCGATCATCATATAATATTTAATGTAATTTTATAGCTTTTAAATTTTATTTAAATATAGGGTATAAGTATGGAACAAACAAAAAAATACATAATGATCACGTTATTATTAATCATGCTTATATTGCTCACTAAAGTAAATACCACAAACAGTGCCATAAAAAAGCCCGTTATAATAGTAAATTTTGATGTACCAGTTGATATAGGTTCAAGTGATATGATGCAGAGAGCATTAACTATTGCACAGAGTTATAATGCATCAGCTATAGTAATAGTAATGAATACTCCTGGAGGGTATTTAAGCGATATGATAAGTATTGTAAACATAATAGAAGAGGCCAATAAATCAGGCATTCCTACATATACTTATGTCCCTCCTAATAGCCTTGCTGCTTCAGCAGGAAGCTATATAGCTATGGCAACGAATCAAATTATAATGGGTACTGGTTCAGAGATTGGTCCTTCAACTCCTATAGTTGTAGGTGGCTCTCAATTAGAACAAAATCATACAGAAGATGCTATGATAAGTTTTATGCAAAGTTTAGCCCAAAAATGGGGACGTAATACAACTGCAGCAACAAACATGGTTTTATACGATATAGCGTATACATCTTCCCAGGCTTATCAATACCATCTAATTAATGGCATATCAGATTCGCTTAGCTCTGCATTGAAGTCTTGGAATTTAACTAATAATCCTCAAATACATATAAGCGAGGATTTCTATGAACAATTCTTAAGTGCTATAAGTAACTCAACAGTAGATGGAATTTTAATGACATTGGGCTTTTTAGCAATATTATTAGATTTATATCATCCAACAATATTTTTAACTGTAATAGGAATTATCGCCATTATTGCTGGACTTGTTGGAGCTGAAATTATAAGTGCTTCTTTACTTGGAATTACTTTAATCATTATAGGAGCAGCAATAATGTTAATTGAACTAAAATTAGGTCACGGATTTGCATTAATGGCAGGAACTATAGTGTCTGCATTAGGAATTTATTTCATGGCAGAGGGTATTCCATTTATTTCAACGGGTGTTCCCAATGGTTATATATCCCAGTTAGAAATAACTGGCGTGGGAGCTGTGGGGATCGTAGCAGGTCTATATATTAGGTGGATAGCAGGCCCTTTGAGGAAAAAGGAAAAACTAGCAGGACCTGAATCATTAATAGGAAAGAAGGGTGTTGTCATATCACCATTAAACCCAGAGGGAGAAGTTAAAGTAGAAGGTATTGTATGGAAGGCAATATGTGAATCTTGTACAGCAAATCAAGGAGAAATGGTTGAAGTTTTAAGAATTGAAGGACTAAAATTAATAGTAAAGAAGATCGAGAGTAAGTAATAAAAAAGACTTTATCTCGTTTAGCAGTAATGTAAAACTTTTAATTTATATAATTATTGTTTTTTATTGATGCCTGCAAACTTACCTGCATGAAAATAGTCAGATTCCTTCGTTATAAATTCAATATAAATAAACATTCTAAAATAAAAATTTATTAAAGTAAACTTTTAACTGCGCACATAATAGTAATAATGGGGCGTAAAGTTTGATAAATTTCGGATTATTGGTTATTGAAGTTTTTATCATTTTAATAGTGTTAATTATATTGTTAAGCGGTATAAAAATTGTCAAAGAATGGGAAAGAATTCCAGTTTTAGTTTTGGGTAGATTCAGAGGACTTAAAGGACCTGGAATAGTTTATGTAATACCTTTTATTTCTCAAATACCCTTTAGAATATCAACAAGATTACAAGCTTTAGCATTTAGGACAGAGCAATCCTTAACTAAAGATAATGTTCCCGTAGTTGTTGATGCAGTAATGTATTATCAACCTGTAGACTTGCAAAAAGTAGTATTATCTGTAGAAAACTATAATATAGCAACTCAATTAGCAGCTGAAACAACTCTAAGAGAGGTTATTGGTCAAACAGTTTTGGATGAGGTATTGGCTGAGAGAGATAAAGTTGCAGCCTTAGCAAGAAACATAATAGATAGTAAAACAGAAGCATGGGGTGTAAAAGTTACTGCTGTTGAGATAAGAAATGTAGAAATTCCACACGATTTGGTAGAAGCAATGTCAAGGCAGGCTCAGGCTGAAAGAGAAAGAAGAGCTAGAGTTACATTAGCTGAAGCAGAGTTCCAAGCTGCTCAAAAAATGGTTGAAGCAGCTAATTTATACAGAGATCATGATGAAGCTTTTATGCTAAGATGGATGAACATGATTTATGAATTAGGAATGGAGGGTAAAAATACATTAATGCTCATACCAGTTAATCTTCCGGCTGCAGGTCCAATTTCCGGATCTCCATTAGGAGTTTTTGGAATCCAAAAAATGCAAGAATTAATGCAAACTCAACCAAAACAAACAGAAAGTGAACAAAAGAAAACATAAAAATCATTTTGGAGGTTTATTTGAAGCAGTTACTGTTATAAGTGGTCTTAATATAAAGCTACCATTTCCAGTTTCTGTGACATGAGGTCCAATGCTTATTGTTAAATACTGTGGACTTCCACTCTTTACAGTCAATCCACCTGGTATCGCGACTTTAAATACATTGCTAGGCAAAGTAGCTGACACGTTAACATTGTTCGCAAGTGATATCATTACTGATTCTACAACAAATCTAAGTTCTGTATAATTACCTGTAGGAAGATTAGCCGATGCAACAAATTGAGGTATTGAAGATAGTTGGATGGTTTCAGTCTTATTAGATATAGTCATCCATCCTTTGTTAGAATGAACTTGAATTGATGTTACAGTTAAATAAATTGCAATGAAACTCGAATTACCTGGATCGGATAAATATACATAAACCTTTCCATAAGATTCATAATAGTATAGCCCCAGCCCCGCTATTACAATTATGATAACTGCTATTATCAAAGCAGATTTACTTAGCGATTTCATATTTTCACCATGTTTAAAATAAATGTATTTCGGACTTTAAAAAATCATATTACGATAATATATATAAACCTAAAAATTGTAAGCTACATAACATTTGTTATTAAAAAAGGATTTATAAATTAAATGTTAATTTAAGATTTAGATTGATCCAATAAATAATCGTAAATAGATTTCCAAACTTTTTTATCTCTTCTAAGCTTGTTTTCAAAGTTATTAGTACTAACCCAAGTATTAAAGGCCATAACCAATTTTTTATCATTTTGTTTCTTAGGTACATAATCTAAATAGCCTAATTTTATTAATGCTTTTGCTACATCACTCCATATGTCCTCCCAATCCAATAATTCTTTATCTCTTTTTAAAAATGTTAAATCCCATATCTTAAAAATTCTTTTCAATTCTGCAATTGGCTCATTGCTATCATCTACCCTAATATCAACATACTTATCAACACCTGCACGGCATCCTCCATATCCTCCACACTTTCTTAATACTATCAATGCAGCAGATTGTTTTCCTCTTTTATCTCCACCTGCGTTATCTCCAGCCTCAAGAGCTGCAATAAGTTTATCAACTAATTCGCCTTTAGCATTTTCGAAGGTTCTTGCCATAGAATTTAAAACTTCTTCACCTTTTAATATATTACCTTGCACTGAGAAGCCATTTCCTGTTATATGACCCGCATAACTAAGGCAATTCTTTCCAGTAAACGCTGCCGATTCACCTTTAAAATTGACAATACCAATTTGTCTATAATCTCTTTTCCTGTCCTTTTCTGTTAATCTATTTATAACATCCTTTGGATTTATCCCTTTTTCTAAATATCTTAATCCTAATGGACCATATCTGACGTTAGCCCATGCTTGGGTTGCAATTGCTCCAACATTTGTTTTGACCCATGGTACAACATGACCTACAGCTAAAAATTTGGAAGCGACTGCAACTCCAAGATCCCCATTATCTACGTCAACTCCTACTATCGAAAAAGTAGACATACTTATCTTATATTGACTTTCGTTACTCATATTTTCACCATCATAAAAATGCGGGGGGTGGGATTTGAACCCACGCAGGCCTACGCCAACGGGTCTTGAGCCCGTCCCCTTTAGACCAAGCTCGGGCACCCCCGCGCATATTCTAATTATACATTTGAGGGGAATAAATTTTCTTTCTTTTTAACCAAAATAAATAGATTATAATATCATAATAAAAAATTATACCGTTAACCTTGTATTTTCACTACTAAAGATCCTTGATTTGTTTGAGGAATTTGCGGTATTTTATTCTCTTCCTCTTTAGGTTTAGCTACTTCTTTGTTTTCACTAAATGCTAATTGCATAGTTTTGTCTAATTTCTCCAAATACTCTTTTGCATTTCTTTTTTCTTCACTTATTGATTCCTTTAGCTTTCTTAGATGATTCATGCTTTGTGTGTAACCTTTTTCACCAACTTCACCACTAAAATATGAAATTTCTATACTAGCTATAGCTTTAGCCACTTTAAGCTCTTCATCTTCTATTTCTCCTACTCTACCATTTATAACTTTCTTAACTTCGTCTGCTTTAATTCTTAGAGCTTTTATGTCTTCTTCTAGCCTTCTTTTCATTGGTTCTACTACACTACTTGGTAATTCGTTTTGCCCATTTACTGTATCTAATGCCTTCCTTCTTTTATATGCTCTATCTAAGTTTTCTATTATCCTACTAGCTTCAAATTTCCAATTTGGTATAACAATTATTTTACCTTCCTGTATTTTTAATCTTTCTCCTTCTATTGTTTCGAGATACCTATCTGCAACTTTAATTGTAAGACTTTCAACCCTACCATCAACTGAGCTTTGTATACTTATTATAGTTCCTAAAACTCTTCCATATTCGTCATGTATTTCGTCGCCAGTATATCTGGAAACCTCATCAATTTTTAGGATCGCCACTATAGACACCAATCTTTAATTAACAGGTAGAATATATAATGTGAAACCCCCACTTACTAAGTTCTTCTCCTTATTAAGATATAATACCAACTATAGATTATCGGTGAGCAATTAATGAGCAGCTTAGATGAATGGAACAAGAGATGGTATGAACAGAAGAAGGAGACTATAGGTCAGAAAGTAAAAGAGTTTGTAAGACCCCCTCCCCCATTAAAGGGGCAAATAATAAGTGCTACATATAAAATAGCAACTCAAATAAATAAATTGGACTACAATTTAAGCAAGCTAGAAGCATATGATAAACAACTATTTGAAAAGACTGTTAATGCATTGGTCGAAGGAGACAAAAGCAAAGCTGGAATGTATGCTAATGAAGTAGCTGAAGTAAGAAAGATGGCTAAGGTATTAATGACTGTTAGATTTGCTTTAGAAAGAGTAAAGTTGAGATTAGATACAACATTAATATTTGGTGACGTTAATGCAGACTTAGCCCCAGCTATAATTGCTCTGAAGAGCGTAGCTGGATACTTAAAGGGAATGATGCCAGACGTGTTTACAGAATTAATGGGAGTAGATGAAGAATTACAGATGGCATTAATGCAATACAGCTCTGGAAGCGTACCAATGTTAGAAAACGAATTCGTAACTGAAGAAGCCCAAAAGATATTAAAAGATGCAAGCTTAGTAGCAGAACAAAAGATGAAACAAGAATTCCCAGAGATTCCATCAGCAGAAAGTATACCAACTTCAACTAATAACCTTAACAGCGCTACTGCCGGTTCCGGCAAATAACCAATTTTAATTTTTTTATTTTAAATTTTTTAAAAGTTTATCTTTTCTATCAGGATTAAATATAATGGGGTATATTGTGTCAGAAAATACAAAAGATGAAATTATAGAAAAAATAAGAAAAAGCTTGGATCTAACGCTTTATGAAGCAAAATTGTATTTAGCCTTGTTAGAAGGGGCTAAGGATCCTAAGGAAGCCAGCGCAAAAAGCGGAGTACCATTGCCTAGAATTTATGATGTAATAAAAGTACTTGAAGCTAAAGGTATGGCTGTTTCTGATCCAAAGGGTTGGTATAGAGCAGTCCATCCAAGAGCTGTTGCAGTTTCAGCTATTGCCCGCTTAGAAGAAGAATCAAAGAAAAAAATAAAAGAAATTCTAAATATAGCAGATAATCTTGAAAATGTAACTATATCAGAAAACATAAATGAAATTCTTATGGTAAAGGGGTATTATAATCTCTTATCCGTATTAGCCGAAAAAGCCAGAGATACAGACATATTATACATCGCAACAAGCAGAAATTTAAGTAATTGGGAAGAAAATCTTAAACCATTAATAAAATCAGTAATGATGTTCGTTAACGATATAAGAGTATTTGTTGAGGAATTTAATGAGTTTAATAAAGGGTTAAAAGATGAAGGAAAAGAACTAGGAATATCTTTTAAAATTTATAAACCTATACTATATGATTTAATATCATCAAAAAAATCCTATATTATTGTTTTAAGAAGTGCAGAAGGATTAATTAGTATAGTACAACAAGAGGAACTAGAAGCAAGAGAAGTTTTTGATAAATTAAATGCCTTATGGAAGCTAAATAATGAATAATACTATAAATTAAATTTTAGAAGAAAATTAACTACAACGTTTTATTTCATATATTCCGATTAACTTAAAATCAACTTGCTGTCATGAAAAGGTTTTTACAAAATCTTCAATTGTCATAAGTTCTTTATATATCATATTATCTTTATCCTTTAATTCAATTGATATTTTTCCTTTCTCCAAAGAAACATATATGTATAAATGCTTTGGTTTCTTTGATAGTTCTACAACAAATCCTTTTTTATACAAATAACCTTTTAGTAACTCCCATGCATGCTTATCTATATATACCTCTAAATCTAAATTTTTATTCATAATATCAAGTAAGTTAGCATTTATACTTTGCATGGGTTCAATACTTTTTTGGCCAACTGACTCCATTTTTATTTCCCAATTCTTATTAAATTAATTTTCTGCAATTAAAGTTGGAAACTCTCAGTATTACTTAGTTTAAATTTTAATTTTTACATATTAAATTATAAAATAGCACATATATTTAAAACTTTAATTTAAGAAATATCATTTTGGTGTATAGCTTGACATGTTATATTGATCTTGAAAACGTAAATGATATAGATGAATTATCTGATGAATTAAATGATTTAGCAGAAGACATAAATACAATACAAGATTATTTAGATGACCACATAGGAGATTTTATAGAAAAGTTTTCAGAAACTTTAAGCACTGAAGGAATAGAATTAATTTGCAACAACTCAAAAGAAGGGATTGTTGAATGCAAGTATAAATTTAAAAGTGATTTAATAGATGCAGAGGTAATATTTTCCATAGAAATAGATATTTCTGATGGAAAAATAAAAGATTATGACATAAATAGAATAAGAATTAACACAAAATAAAATATCAATTGCTTCTAAATGCTCTACATCACAAATGACAAATGAAAGGCTAGTCTTGACCCCCAGGACAGAGAGGAGATAAGAAGAGTTCTACCCAACTATTAAACCTCTCATAGTTCAAGCATATGGAGGCAATATTATCGCACGACCTAGAACTACCTGTTATAATTGCAAAGTCTTGCTCATTATCTGCTAGACTCGTAAACTCAAGCTATCTAAGATATCATAATTGCAGATTTTATAAACCACCATATCTGAATTAAAAAAGACAACCTCCTAAATTATTGTGAAAAGTTTTATTAACTGCTAGGTTTCTTTACGACTTTTCCATCTTTAATTACATATTCAATGTTGTCCACTTTAACTAAAGTATTTATATCTTCAGTTGGATCTCCATTAATTACAATTAGATCAGCTAAAGCGCCTTTTCTCATTGAACCGACTTTTCCATCAAGTCCAGCAGCTGATGCAGCATTTATTGTGGCAGCTCTTATTGCTTCTAATGGGGGCATACCAATTTTCTCGACAAATAATCTTAATTCCATAGCGTTTGTACCCATTTTACCTATTCCTCCATCAAAATCGGTTCCTGTAGCTATTTTAACGCCCATCTTATATGCTAATCTAATCGCATTTAGATGTTGCTCATAAACTTCTTTTGACTTTTTCAATCCCCATTCTGGAACACCTAGTTTTTCACCATCATCTATCAATCTTTGCACAATTGAGAGAGTTGGGACAACAACAGCATTTCTTTTTTTAGCTTCTTCGGAAGCTTCTTCGTTTATGTATATTGCGTGTGCTATAACTTTAACACCTGCCCTTAGAGAATTAAGTATTCCTTCAGTACCTTGAGCGTGAGCATGAACCCATCTATTAGCAGCTTGAGCCTCGTCAACTATGGCTTTAAGTTCCTCATATGTAAATTGCCTATGTTCTGGTTTATCCCTTTGAGACAATACACCTCCTGTTGCCATCACTTTTATGAAATCAGCGCCTTCTCTCATAGCATATCTTGTTGCTTTTCTACATTCATCCGTACCATCACAAATCAATGACATGAAAGGTGTTAATTTTTTACTAGTTCTATAATCTACATACTCTACTGGCATGTAATGAGTATCTGCATGGCCAAAAGTCATACTCAATGGAAGTCCTGAAGCTACTATTCTTGGACCAACTATCGTGTTTTCGTTTACAGCATCTCTAAGATGCAGAGCTATTAAACTGCCTGCATCAACAACCGTTGTAAATCCTGCATTTATTAATGCTTCCAAATCTTTAACTGCTCTAGCATAGAATACTCCTAAAGGTGTGACAAGGCTTTCTTCAATCTTTCCAGATCTTTGACCTGTCACATGTAAATGAGCATCTATTAATCCCGGCATTACTGTACGACCTTTGCAATCTATAGAATTAACATCTTTTGATAACTCTACAGATCCTTTATTACCAAAGTCCTTTATCATATTATTTTTTATTACCAATAAACCATTATTGCTAACATAACCAGACTCGGGATCTAAAATTCTAACGTTTTCTAACACTAATTCTCTTTCTTCACCCAATTCGGATCACAATCTTATTGTAAATGCTCCCACTTTTAAGCTTTTACTATTTTTCCCAATGTTTTAGTTATTAGTTTATATATTTACAAATTTTAAGCTAAAGTTGAATTTTATTAACTTCTTTGTCAATATGCTTTTAACTTTTCTCAAATACTAATATATTAGTTATAAGTACTGCAGGTGGAAGAATTGACAGCTAAACGCGATGATAAATCTTATAAGCTATTAATATTAGAGGCCAGCAGATACTTAAATCAAGCAGCAATTTACTTAAATACAATTATAAACAAAGATGAAACTGGTAGCTTAGTAGTGATTAGAGCTTCACTTAAAGGATTATCAAGACAAGTAATAGATCTTAGCATATATGATTGCAATATGATAGAAATTCAAAAAGTAATAAACAGAGTTGAGAAAATTATTGATCAAATACCTCCTGTCCCCCAGGTAATGCAATATGCTGAACTAGCTAAAGAAAATCTTATTAGAGCTATGGCATACTGTTAATTTTTATAATTCGATTTTTATAAGATTGGAAACACTTTATTAAATGTGATATTATTTAAAATAAAGAAATAAACCCAAGCAAGCCACCCATAACAATTAATGCAGATAATAACCAATATAATTTTAATCTAATGCCCTTTATAGGTTTTCCCCTCATTATCTTATAGTCAGAAACTAATCTACCTAAGTAATACAAAGGAGGCGCAACAACAATCGTATAAATAACCATTAATTCCAACATTAAGTAAACTAAGTTTTTAGATATTAATACTAAAACCATTGCTGGCAATGATTCTAAAGAATAAATCATTACGTACCATTTATGTTTATTTATGTTAAGTGCCTCTAGAGCTCCCCAAGCAGATGCCATAGATATTACTACTAAAGCAAGAAAACCCGATGCTATGAATCCTACACCTAATAGGTATAATGCACTCAAGTTAAAATTTTTCAACATACTTGCCAGTAAATTGTAGTCTAGAATATTAGATCCCATGGAAGGATCTAACTTATTTAAATTATACCCGACTATAACTGTTACAACCATTAAAACTTCAGAAATAATTGCCCCAACTAGTGTTTCTAATCTTTCAGCTCTCATATTTTCTATTTTCAATTTTTTTCTTGAATCTGCCCCTGAATGAAAGAACAACATCCACGGCATAATTACTGCTCCAATACTTGCAGCAAATAGAAAATCAAATGATTTATTAGTATAAGGCTGTAGGGGGCTTATACCATATAATAAAAATTGTTTACAATTTATTGGAAAAATGAAAGATAACCAAATTATAGTTGCAACTAAAATAAAGCTTATTGGAACTAAGACTGCTTCTGCATGTCTATATTTTCTGCTAGTTGCAACTAAAATATGAAAAACAAATGCAATTGCCAATCCGATCTCCAATGGAATACCCAATAATTCCAACCCAAGTCCTATGCCGGCATATTCGACCACATATTCTAAAAAATCTGTAATAGACATTGGAATTGAAGCGATTATAGCTTGTTTTTTACCAAATTTTTTTCTTATAGCCTCGCCTAATCCCATACCTGATACTGTCCCCAAAGTGCCAGCAGCGTCCTGTATAAAGAACAATGGGATAGTTAAAATTAACATTATAAATACCATTCTGTAACCCCATGCTACTCCAGATTGCAGGCCTTCTACTATTGATGCTACATCTACATCTGCTATCATTACTATCCATGCTGGTCCAAACGTCTTTAATAATTCCTTGTATTCCATACTTATCCTCTCATTTTTAATTAGCAGGCCTTAAGTATTTTTAGGCTAACCTAAACTTTAAGGTTTTTAGTGTCCCCTAAATTTTAATTATAATTCAGCCTTTTAAATATTCCATTGTAATTTGAGAAAACCGAAATAAGAATTTAATAGGAAACACATAAAGTTTATATCGGGATCAATATTGAGAAAAGGCATGCTAATAGCATTTGAAGGAATCGACGGTAGTGGATTAACAACTCATTCTAAAATATTAAATGAAAAACTAAATATGTTAGGATATAAATCAATATATACCAAAGAACCAACAAACAACGAAATTGGTTTATTAATACAAGAGATCATAAATAAGAAAGACAAAATTATTGATAACAACATAATTGCCTTATTGTTCGCGGCAGATAGATTATATCATTTGAAATATGGTGATGGCTCAAACAAGGGAATTATAAGTTATATTGATGAAAATTATATAGTAATTACTGATAGATATAAATATTCAAATATGGCTTATCAAGGTGATAATATTAACTGGGTTCATAAAATCAATCAATATGCAATAAACGCTGATATTATAGTTTTTCTTGAAGTTCCTTTAGATGTAGCTTTAGCAAGAATTTCAAAGAGAACCAAAATATCTGTATTTGAGAATAGATCGTTTTTGGAAGTGGTGAAAAATAGATATTATCAAGTATTAGAAATGGCAAAAAATGAAGGTACTAAAATAATTAAAATAGACGAGGTTGAAGGAAACAAAGAAAAAAGCATAAATGAAGTTAGCGAAAAAATACTAAAAGAGATTTCTAATTTTATAAATATCACATATTGATTTACAAAAACGATAAATTTATATTTATTTAAACTTATTGATGTATAGCGGTGAAAGAATGAATAAAGACAAAGCAACAGGAGCTTTATTAATGGTGGTTTCAATAGTAATAATATTGGCGTATCTTATTATATTATGGTACCCTCCAATAGCTGCAAAAGCCAGCTTAATATTACTAAAATTAACAGGGAGCATTGCAGTATTAGCAGTATTTGCTATAATCGGGTGGATAGGATATACACTAGCAACAACACCTCCACCAAAGCCTATAGAAGAGATTGAAAAAGAGCTAGAAAAAGAGTTAAAAGAGATAACGAAAGAATCAAAAGGTGAAGATCAAAAACAAGAGTCTCAAAAAGACATACAAAAGTAAATACTAACTCAATATAACTTAAAAAGTTTATATTTTAAATTCTATTTGTGTTATGAAAATTAGTGTTATAAACTTTTCTTTTAGCATATAATTTGAGGTGGAAGCCAAACGAATAAAGGCATAATAACTTTGGTAATTGCTTTAGCAATTATAGTCATAGGAATAGGCTCATACATAGCAATAAATAAAGCTAGTACATCTAAGTTATATACAACAAGTAGTCAAACTGCACAACCTACATCAACTCAGACCATAACTAGCAATTTAATAAACGTTAGGCCTCTATTACCGTACATAAATACATCATTAGTCCCTAGTTATGGATCTAACTCATCAAAATATTATCTTTTTATTGTTTATGATCCTGAATGCCCATATTGTGCCATAGAATTTAACAGCACTCTTCCTTATTTGAAATATTTAGCCAGGAACAACTATGCAAAATTAGTTTTTATCGGTATGCCGATACATCAATATTCTTTGGAAATGATAGCTATGTTAGATCTATTATATCAAAAATATGGATTTACACAATTCTATAATGTTTTAGAAAAAGACTATGCTATTTATTATTATAATATAATGCTATATGAAAATAATAAAACATCACAGCTCGAAATGCCTACACCGTACACATTATATTTGATATTTAATCAAAGCAACTTATCAATTAACTACAATAATATCAACTCTACTATGAAAAATGCATATGCTATAGCTAATTTAGCTTATAATCAAGGAATAGATGCAACGCCGATATTAATAATATACAATGTTCAAACAGGCTCAACAGTTAATCAATTTGTTGGTCTATATCCAACTCAAGAAATAGAGAGTTACTTAAACCAAACTTTAGGTGTAAGAAGTTGATAATAATTAATTTTAGTTTTCCATTTGAAAAAATTTATTTGTCTATATTTAATAATTTAATGTTTGATAAAAAATTCATTGCCAGACTCTCAAAAAAATATCAGCCTGAAACATTAATATTTTCAGTACCAAATCAAGTAGAGCCTTGTTCCTTAGCTCTCATATACAGCTATGTAATTGAAGATTCAACAGCGCTAAATCATAAAGTATCAAACTTATCTTTAAGAGCCTTGACTTATTTAACAAGGTCTAAACAGCTGTATGAGGCTATTAATAAATCACAAAACTATAATAATTTGGCTATAATTGCAACTAATAAAGAAACCATAATAAAAATTGCCAAAGAAATTAACTATAATATAGATAATGTAGTTGAAGAGAGCTATATATGCAATGATCTAAACGAAATGAATCAAATAACTACCTTTAGATTAAATTCTCTTAATTTGTAATTATTAAATTCTAGTTTGGCATTAAACTATTAATAAGACCAATTTTATTATATTTAATTGATGCCTGTGATTAGTATGTGGCCGCTTCTGAATAAAAAATGAAGAGGGGCCAAAGCGATGAGGCATCAATTTCTTACTAAGTTTTTTTATTTTTATCTTCTCTATTTTTCTTTGGATTTATAAAATCATATATTTTTGTATAATCTACATCTTTCATGTTAAAGTTTTCTGCTTGCTTAAAAACTTGAGCTGCAGTTCTAATTATTGGTAATGCAACGCCTGCATCAAATCCAGACCTATTCGCATATTCTAAGTCTTTAGCAGCCAAGGAAAGCCTAAAAGATGTAAGATTGCTGTTAGATAATATTCTATCTAAATATTTTTCAATAAATTGGCTAAAAACGGTGTTTTTTGTTATTTCTTTTATTTTATTTGGTTCAATGCCATAAGCATCTGCTAAAGTTAATGATTCGCTTAATAAAGCAATTGAAGATATTAATAAAGAATTATATACCAACTTAGCAATTGATGCTTTATAGCTTTCGTTACCAATTTCAATAACTTTTCCTGCTAAAGTTAAAATCCCCATAGAATATCTAACACAATTTCTTTCTCCAGCAACCAGAAAAACTGCATTACCTTCTATTAAATTTTGAGGATTCCCAATAATGGGAGCTTCTACATAACAAATACCGAGTTCCTTTAATTGTGTAGAAACAATCATACTAGCATTAGGGGTAACCGTAGAAGAGTTAATAAATAATAAACCATCTGCTCTCCTCATTTGGGATACAATATCATAAAGCGCATTGTCGTCTGAAACTAATGAAATAGCTATATCAGCATTCTCTACAGCTTTCCAAGGAGTATCAAAGACCTCAGCGTTCAATTTAGACCCTATTGATTTTGCCTTTTCTATTGTTCTATTCCATAAAAATATAGTAAATCCTGAATTAGATAGTCTCTCGGCTATAGCACTTCCCATATTTCCTGTGCCTAAAACCGCAACTCTAGTAACCAATGCTTATACCCAGATTTATTATTACAATGTAAAATAATTAACTTTAAACAATCTTGTTTAATTAATAATTTATTATCATAAAATTAATAGTTCTTTATTTAATAACATCATCTGGCCTGACAAAATTAAATAAATTCTGTCTATATTTAATATTTAGGAAGAGAAAAATGCCTGAAAAAATATGTCCAATGTGTGGAAGATCGAGCAACGAAGTAGAATTTATAGACAAATTTTGCAAAGACTGCTTTATAAAACATAAAGGTCTTGCAATAATACCTGATAAAGTAGAGTTTACATATTGTAACATTTGTGGCTCTTATAAATACTTAGGTCAATGGACGTCAGGATTAGAGACCTTAGAAGAGACTTTGGATAGCTATTTAAGAATATACATAACAGAAAAAATGAAACCTGTAGAACCTATTAAAGATACATATATCAAAGAAATTGAATTTATAGAAAGAAATCAAAACTACATAAAAGCAAAGATAATTATTGAGGCATCTTATAAAAATCTAAGCCTATCGGAAGACAAAATGGTGATTATTAAATTAAACGATACAATTTGTCCCACTTGTTCTTCTATAAAAACATTAAGGGGTTATAATGCGATAATTCAAATAAGAGGGTATCCAAATAAAATATCGGAATCACTCTATAATGAAATTAAAAAGCAAATAAATAAAATTGCAACTTTATCAAGAGGAGAAATTATAAAGGTTGAAGAAATAAAAAAAGATGGATTCGATTTATATATTAGAGATAATAAATATGCCAAGGCTATTGCAACTAAATTAAAAGAGGAATATATGGCCAAAACTATAGAGACATACAAACTTATAGGAGTTAATAAAGATGGTTCAAGAAAGAGTAGAATGTATATATCAGTAAGACTTCTTAACCTAAAACCAAAAGACATTTTCGTTTATGAAGGTCAACCATATATATACGTATCAAAAGGATTAAATGGTATTTTGGTTGAAAATTTGAATTCCAGAGAAAAGAAAATCATCGAAACTGAAAATCTATGGAATAAAGGATTTAGATTATATGATGAAGAAACAAATCTTAAAATAGTAAAACTAATAGAAAAAAATAATGATATATACGTATTCTCTGATAAAGAATCTAACTATACTAATACATATGAATATAGAGAGCATAGCATTGAAGGCCTTATAGATGATCTAAGAGAAGGACAAGAGTTCAAAGCTTATTTATCTAAGAACTTTATTTATTTGATGGAAAGACTGTACTACAATACCTAAAATTTTCCCTTTGAGATACGGTATATTCTTGCTAAATAATAAATTTTAAAACATAAATTGTGTTAATAATAAACTAGAAAAATTAAAATAACCTATTCTATACTAAGATAAATTTGGAGGATGAGATTTAGTTTGGTAAAACAGAAAAATCGTGATAACGGATCTAAAGGTGAAATGCCCTTACCCAATGATGAAGACGGTACAATGATATGCGTTGTACAAAAAGTTATTGGAGCCGGATTTTTAGAAGTTATTTGTTCAGATGGTAACAAATACAAAGCTTGGATACCAGGAAAAATGAGAAGAAGGGTTTGGCTTCATGAAGGAGATACAATCCTCTTCTTACCTTGGGGAACATCAGATATGAAAGGTGAAGTTGTCCATAAATATCAGCAAAGCGAAGTAAAGGAATTAATGCAAAAAGGTTTACTGCCAAAAGATCTATTAGGAGAGGAAGGTGGTTGAACAAAAATAAGAAAAGTAAAGTAGAGAAAAAACTAAAAGATGAAGATATAATAAAAACTGTTGATGAAGTAATAGATTCTTTTACAAATTACCATCTTTATAAGTTAACAAGTAAAAAAGTAATTAAGGAAATTAAAGGGTCCTTTAGCTCTGGTAAGGAATCAAAGTTATTTTGGGGTAAAGGTTTTAATAATGAAGACCTAGCAATAAAGATATTTTTAACTTCTACTGCAGAATTTAGAAAAAGCATTAAAGAATACATATATGGAGATCCAAGGTTCGAGTCCGTTCCAAATAAATTTAGATCATTAATATATCTATGGGCGAAAAAAGAATTTAATAACTTAAAAAGAATGAAAAAATACGATATAAATGTCCCTGAACCTAAGGGATTATCCGGGAATGTCTTAGTAATGGAGTTCATAGGGGAAAATGGGTATAGAGCACCATTGCTAAATGAAATATATAAGGAATTAGATAGTGAAACCATATTAAAAATATATAATGAAATAAAAGAAAATTTGGTAAAAATGATATGTGATGCCAATTTAGTTCATGCTGATTTAAGTGAATACAATATTATGTATTGGAATTCAAAAGTTTATATTATTGATGTTTCACAATCTGTTGATTTAAACCATCCGAACGCATTTTCATTTCTTAAAAGAGATTTGAAAAATGTTTATTCTTTCTTCTCAAAGCTAATAAATGTGGAGGAATACGAGGAATTAGAAAGAGGGACAATGTCTTGTCTAACAAGGAAGGAAGAGTAGAAAAATGGGTTAAAGTATACGCACAACTACCGTTTGATAATATAGAACACTTTATGAGTGAATTTAACAGTATAAAAAATGATATAGAAACAAGACTAAAGATTAAGCTTGACATAGATAGAAACAATTCCCTCGTAACAATAGAACCAATTAGTAATGAAACATCTCCTGCAGATATGATGAAAGCAAAAGATGTTATACAAGCAATAAGCATAGGTTTCTCTAAAGAAGATATAATAGACCTTTTAGATGAAGATAGTGTTCTGCTAATTATAGATATAAAATCAAAAGTAGGTGATTCGGCGAATCATATTAAGAGAGTTATGGGTAGGATAATTGGTGAAGATGGAAGGGCTAAAAAAACCATAGAAGAAATAACAGGAACAATAATACATGTAGGGAACAATATGGTTGGTATAATTGGTGACTATGATAGAGCTATCATTGCACAACATGGAATAGACTTATTAATTGAAGGAAAGATGCATAGCACTGTATATAAAAGACTTGAATCAATGATGAGAGACGTCAGAAAGAGAGATTTAACCAGCATATGGCAGAAGAGAGATTTAAAATAGTTAATTGTATTTTAATATAAATACTTGAATATCATTGGGCAATGTATTTAGATCAATATTAACCTCATTAGAATTCATAAAAATTTTTTTATAATTAATACTGTTTACAAACTTATCAATGGAATCGTAAGGCAATGTAGATCCCTTAATCCAATAATGCATTGGTAAAACTATTTTTGGTTTTAAATTTTCTATATATTCTATCGCTTCCAAATAATTTATTGTTGTAACTCCACCAACAGGAATCATTAAAATATCAACAGACGAGAATACTTCTTTTATGATTTCGTTAAATTTTTCCCCTATATCAGATAGATTTACTATTTTTATTCCATCAATAATTAAGCTAAATGCTTTAACCTTACCAAATATTTTTCCTCCATTTTTATCATGAGCCATTTCATAAAATTCTATCCTAATATTATCTATTCTTTTTTCTCCTACAATGTCTCTTATTATTTCCTTAGTTTTATTCCCATAAGACATCTCTACTGCATTATGATCATAATGATTATGCGTTATTATAATATAATCTGCATCAACATAGCACGGTTTTAAATTAAGACTATAACCATCATGGGGATCTATGGCAATCGTAACATTATCTTTTTCTATTATATAATATGAATTTCCGCACCACTTTATTTTCATTTTTAATCCCTATTTTTTGCATTAATATTAGCTAAAATATCTTATATGAAAAAGGTTTTTATATTTCAGTTTTTTAATATTTCACAGGGTTAATATGGGTGAGTGGAGTGACAATTTCTTATAATGGGAAGAACATAGCAACGTTAGACGATGTAGATCTCACAAACAAAAAAGTGCTAGCCAGAGTAGATATAAACTCTCCCATAAAAGATAATGAGATTATGGATACGAGTAGAATAAGGTCCCATGTAAAAACAATAAAAGAGCTAGTTGAATTAGGCTCTAAATTGGTAATTATGAGTCATCAAGGTAGACCTGGAGAAAACGATTTCATTTCTTTAAAAAAACACTCAGAAATTTTATCTAAAATGCTTGGATTTAACGTTGAATTTATTAGTGATATAATTGGACCTGAAGCAAGGAAAAGAATAGCTACGTTAGAGGTTGGAGAAGTTTTAGTCCTAGAAAACACAAGGTTTTTATCGGAAGAAAATATAGAAATGCCATTCGAACAGCTAATAGAAACAAACTTCGTAAAAAAATTATCGCCATTATTTAATTATTATGTTGGAGACGCATTTGCAAGCTCTCATAGGAGTCAAGCTAGCATTGCTGGTTTTCCCTTAGTTATACCAGGAATAGCAGGAAGAGTAATGGAAGAAGAAATAAAAGGTCTATCTAAAGCTCTTCATGGAGAAAGACCAAGGACTTTCTTTATAGGAGGAGCAAAGCTTAGCGATGCAATAAAAATAATTAGCCATTTAGTAAAGTCAAATAAAGCAGATTATATATTGACTGGAGGATTGGTTTCTTTGTTAATTTTAAAGGCCAAGGGATTTAATGTGGGAAGCGCTGAGAAAATAATAAACGAAAAGTTTACTCATTTAATCCCAGAAACTAAAGCTCTTTTAAACTATGAAAATATCATAGTTCCAGAAGATTTTATTTCTGAGGTCAATAATGGAACAGAAGTTGTGAGTGCTAAAGAAATAAAAGGGGCAGCAAAAGACATAGGGCCAGAAACTATAAGCAAGTATAGTGAGATACTAAAGAATTCTAAAACTATAGTTATGAGAGGCCCAGCAGGAGTTATTGAAGATGAGAGATTTAAAGCAGGAACGATAAAAATGGCTGAGGCATCTCTAAATAGTAATGCTTATGTAATATTTGGAGGCGGACATTTCATTTCAATACTAGACGATTTATCACCATGGCTAAGAAAAAAAATTGGATATATTAGTACGGGTGGAGGGGCAGTTGTTTATTTCCTATCAGGAGAAAAAATGCCTGGTATTGAAGCATTAACCTTATCATACGAAAAGTTCTTCAAAGGGATATAATATGAAAAGTAAGGTAAAGGTAGCAATAAATGGTTTTGGAACTATCGGAAAAAGGATAGCTATAGCAGTTAACAAACAAGACGATATGATAGTCTCAGGCATAGTGAAGAAGAAACCTGACTACAACGCATTATACGCAATAAGAGCCGGGATTGACATTTATACAATATCAGATAAAGATATAGAAACGTTTAGAAAAAAAGGAATAGAAGTTAGGGGAACAATAAATGATCTAATTAAAGAATCAGATATTGTAGTTGATGCTACACCTGATGGTGTTGGTGAAACTTATAAAGAATTATACAAAACTAATGGGATAAACTCTATCTTTCAAGGAGGAGAAGAAGCTAGCATAGCTGATATTTCTTTTAACTCTCTATGTAATTACGATGAAGCTTATGGTAAAAAAAGCATTAGAGTTGTATCATGCAATACAACTGGTTTATTAAGAAGTATATGCACATTAAATCAAGTTTCCAAAATAGAGAAGATAAATGCTGTTTTAATAAGAAGAGGCGCTGATCCCCAAGAGATTAAAAAAGGCCCAATTAATTCAATTGTATTAAACCCTGTGAATTTACCAAGCCATCATGCATTAGACGTTAAATCTGTCATACCTTGGATAAATATCTCAACTGCTGCCGTTGTAGTTCCAACAACATTAATGCATGTACATCATGTTACAATAAGATTTAAAGATAAGATTGAAAAAAATGATATCATAGATGCCTTAATGCAAGCCCCAAGAATAATTCTTTTAGATACCAAATTGTCTGATATACAAAGCACAGCACAAATAATAGATGCAGCAAGATTAGTAAAGGAAAGAGGGGATGTCAACGAATTAGTCGTATTTAAGGATTCTATAAGCATAGATGAAAATGAAGTTCAATTTTTCCAAGCAGTACATCAAGAATCTATTGTAGTTCCAGAAAACATTGATGCAATAAGGGCATCTCTTGAAATCTCTTCTAAATATGATTCTATATCACAAACTGACAAGAAACTTGGAATAAACAAGATCTTATATTAACTTGCGAACTTATAACTTAAATTGAAAAATAACTTAAAAAAGGGAAGATTGATATAATATATAAATGCAGTGAAGGATCTTATGATATTCTTTCGACATCGAAAGATTTTATAAATAAATATGAATATTATTAAATCTTCATATTTATTATAATTTTCTCATAGCAACTCATATTATATCATACTATTTAACACTATAATTTAAATTTTCGGATAAAAGTAAATAATTACTTACTGGTAGTAATTTCAATTAATTATTTTACCATTTACTAAAATTAGTCCGATATATACTTGCTTCATTTTTAACCTATTTATTTATACAATAAACTTCAGGCTTATCTATTTCTAACTCTTTATCAATTTTCATAACATAAAAAGTTGTTCTTTAAGCAGTTGTAAAATCTTTTTGACCCAATGTAACAAGACCAACTTTAGCTGTCAAATCATTTAGCCTTTTATAAAACTTTATATCTAAAATACCTCTATTTAAACTCCAATCAATAAAGTTAGATAACCCTTCGATAAATTCATCAGACACTACCTTAACTATACTGGTTATCTCCTCCTCATTAGCAATACTTATTGCTTTTTCCAAAACAATATCCGATGGATGAGTTAAACCTGAAAGATACTTGCTAACTGCAGCTGGAGTAACCCCTAATTCATTTGCAAGTTCCCTTACTCCTCTTTCATTAGCTAATATCTGTATTATTTTTTGTCTGGATTCTTTACCCAGGAGATGAACATATCTGATCATTAACTTTAGCACCAATTTAATATGATCAATTAAATGTAATAAGAGGTTAAGATATTTTACTAGGTTTATTCCTTAAAAACCCCTATACCTTATCAAAAATGTTAGAGTTTAACTCCTAGGTTTCTTACCCGAAAGCTTGTTTGCTTTTCTTAATTCGAAATCAATTTCGGCATCAGTTAAAGAGGCTTTATTCTTTATTTCATTTAATACTTTACTTAGTGATTCTTGGAATGATTTTTGTATTTCAGCTTTTTCTAAAACTTCTTTACCATCCCCTGTTACTCTAATCTTTCTATATCTTGGCTCTGCCTCAGCTAAGCCCGTATATAATAATGCAACAATATCATTCTTTAATGCTGGGCTGTAGGGATCATTTCCTAACTGGTTAAATTGATAGCCTAAATCTATTCCTTTATTCTTAAGTTCAGAAACAACTATTTGCAGAGTTCTCTCATGAACCATACCAAGTTGAGATATTAAATAAAGCAGTGACATAAGTTTTTGATTTTGAATTACTTTATCTTTAGTTATAACTTGAGTTGCAACTATTTTTAACTCCTTTGCTGTAGATGCTTTCTGATCTATTTGATCTTCCTTAACCTTATTCTGTTTTTTACCACCCATATTCCTCACCACACAAGTTAAAACCCTCTCCACATATTTAGTGAGTGGAGGGGCTTAAAATTGAAAAAGAAAAATTTGATGATAGCTATATTTATGCTTGCAATTACATTATTATTCTTACTATCTCCAGTAATAAAAGCACAGCAACTAGAAGAGACTCAACAAACTCAGTGGTCTAGATCTACATGGCTTTATTTACCAGCTGTTGAAGGAAATAATAGTGGAACTGTGATAAATACTACTGTAACCTTATCTTATCCAGGAACAGGACAAGTTATCGTGCAAAGCAATGGACAAGTTCAAAGTTCTACACTATATAGCATGGAGATGGCTTATATGGTAGCAATGTTATATGCTGGGTTAAATTATAACAATTATAATTTGAAAGTTTTCATTAATGTTTCAGGTTCTATATCGGGGCCTAGCGGTAGCTTTGGAGTAATGCTTGCGACTTATGGTTTAGCCACTGGTTTAAACACTTCTATATTACACACATATGCAATAACAGGAGCTGTATCCCCTTCTGGTCTATCTGGCCCTATAGGTGGCTTATCAGAAAAATGTTCCGCCGCCTCGTCAAATAATTTGACCTTAGCATTTCCAGTAGGTAATCTGGCAAACAGTGGTGTATCTAATTGCAAAAAATTCTTGCCTGTTCCAGGGATTATTTATGCATCTAACGAAATTTACAAGACTTCACAATACGACATAAACATTAATGTATCAAAAGACGCAGAATTTGAATTAGCTATGAAAAATGCCTCAAACCAATTTATTAATCAAACTAATAAAATATTAAACGAAGTTAATTCAAATATGCCAATATTAAATAATCAAACCTTATTAATTTTAAATGTACAACAAATAATAAATTACACTAAAACTAATATTAACTTAGCAAAGGAGACTATAAATAAAGATCCATATGCATCAGCAAGCTATGCTTTTACAGCTTATTACTATGCATTAACAGCTAACTATACCATATGGCTTTACGAACTATCTTTGAATAAAAGTAGCTACTTATCTACATTTGTCAATAATGTTACTCAAAACATTATAAATGAAGCAAATAATCTTGAATCTAAGCTTATCAATTATTCTAATCTAAATACCCTATACTCACAAGAACTTATGGCAACCGCTTTTAGCAGAATAGCAGATACAATATATAGTGCCCAATATACACAAAGCATATCATCCAGTATATCTAACTCTTCTTTATTAACGATAGCGCAAAATATTGCGTATTCTCAGGCCAGATTAGAGAGTGCATTATCGTGGGCTGAAGCAGCAGTTTTATCCAATAGAACCCCACCATTTATTTCTCAAGGATTGATATTATCAACAGCAAGCGCGGCGTCGACATATACAACAACCGCTGTAAATTATGCAAATTCTTTAATAGACTATTATATTTCTCAATATACATCTATTGGTGATATTGCAGATGCTCAAATACTTAGCGCAATGAAGAATGATCTTAACTATTTGCTATCAAATGCAAATAGCTTGCTTAGCAAGAGCTATTATACAGCTGCTATTGGAGTATATGAAGATGCGTTACAAAACTCATTAAGTATTATATTTATAATAACAGGAACAAATTATCCATTTGTAACAAGTCAATATGCAACAGAATTACAAAGCGAGTTTAATTTAATTAGCTCTGAATTAGCCTCAAGAGGATTGCAAAGTTCAATTGATAATTCATATATGAACTATGCCAAACAGATAATAAATAGCGAACCTGCAAGCGCTTTGAGCATAATGGAAACTGCCGTTGTTGATTCTATTATTTGGTATTTAGGTGAATTATCTTTCAATAATGCTAATTCAGTAAATTATGT